>Ga0255360_1000247_pt1 | contig 14625 bp, 8 predicted proteins | sample GFST50metaG_FD_186004 | JGI IMG/M metagenome (GOLD analysis project Ga0255360, IMG submission 186004) | Peat soil microbial communities from Stordalen Mire, Sweden - G.F.S.T50 | ecosystem: Environmental > Terrestrial > Soil > Wetlands > Peat | place: Sweden: Norrbotten County, Stordalen Mire... | reverse complement strand
CTAAAACAGAAGAAAGCTTTACTACTTTAGATGAAACAGAGAGAAAATTAAATTCAAATGTTTTAACTATAAAAGATGGTGATAATACAATAGGACTTGCTGGAATTATGGGAGGACTTAATTCAGAGGTTAAGGAAGGCACTACTGAAATAATCTTTGAAAGTGCCAATTTTGATGGAACTAACATAAGAGTAGCATCACAAAATCTAAATATAAGAACAGAGGCATCAGGAAGATTTGAAAAAGATTTAGATCCAAATCTTGCAGAAATAGCAATAAACAGAGCTTGTAATTTAATTGTAGAAATTAGTGCAGGAGAAATAATGGAAGGGACAATCGATATATATGAAGCACCAGTAAAAGAGCATTCTGTAGAAGTTGATTCAAACTGGGTAAACAAATTTCTAGGTTTAAAACTTTCAAAGGAAGAAATGAAAGATTACCTTGATAGATTGGAGCTTAATACTGAAATATTAGGTGATAAATTAATAGTCAATGTGCCTACTTTTAGGGGCGATGTTAACATTAGAGAAGATGTAGCTGAGGAAATTGTAAGAATTTATGGATATAACAAGGTGACATCCACAGATCTTAAGGTTTCTAGTGTAAGAACAGGGAGATATAAAAACCAAGTTATTAAAAATATGGTTATAGATGCCTTATTAGCATGTGGATTAAGTGAGGCTATATGTTATTCTTTTGTTAGTCCAAAGGTTTTTGATAAAATACTAATTCCTGAAGATAGCAGTTTAAGGGATGCAGTGGCAATAAGAAATCCACTAGGAGAAGATTATAGCATAATGAGAACTACTACAATTCCTTCTATGATGGAGGCACTAGCTAGAAACTATTCTAGAAATAATGATACAGTTAGATTATTTGAAATTGGTAAGAACTATATTAGAAGTGAAGTTAAAGGTAAAATACCTAAAGAGAAAAACATGGTAACTGTAGGCATATATGGAGGAGTAGACTATCTTGATTTAAAGGGTGTAGTAGAAAATGTGTTTGAAGTACTTGGTATCAATAATGTATTTTATGAAAGAGAAACTTCCAATGTTAGCTATCACCCAGGAAAAACAGCAGTGGCTAAACTTAAAAATAAGAAGATTGCTACTTTAGGAGAAATTCATCCTGATGTAAATTTAAATTATGGAGTAGATACTGCTTGCTATATTGCTGAAATTGATTTGGATGTGCTCATTGAAGAAGCTGTTATTGATAGAAGATATAAAGCTTTGCCTAAATTCCCCGCAGTAACTCGTGACATGGCATTACTTCTTGATGATGGAATTTTAGTTCAGCAAATTGAAGATGTAATTAAGAAGCATGGTGGAAATATAGTTGAAAGTTATAAATTGTTTGATGTATATAAGGGAAAACAAATACCAGAGGGTAAGAAGAGTATTGCTTATTCAATAACCTATAGAAGTGAAGATAAAACCCTTACAGACAAGGATGTGGAAAAGGTTCATAAAAAAATATTGAGCACCCTTGAATATACATTAGGAGCTAAACTTAGATAAAATTACCAAAGCACCTTCTTTTTATATATAATTGTATAGTTGCTGAGAATATGGTAAAATTAATTAAGATAAAACTAAGAGGGTGTTTTCATGAGTTCAGTTACCGTAAAAGTGAATAATAAAGAATATCAATTAGTTGGCGATGAAAAGGAAGAATATCTGCATACAGTTGGTAATTATGTAGATAAAAAAATAAAGAACATTATGGAGAACAATCCGAAACTTAGCACATCAGAAGCTGCCATTTTGACTGCCATGAACTTAGCAGATGAGTTTTATAAAAGTGGAAAATACAATGAGAAGCTTTCAGATGAAGTGGAGGAACTGAAAAATGAAGCCAATAGCTTAAAAAGAGAAATAACTAAATTAAAGGAAGAAGAAGAAAAGCTTAAAATCCAAATAGATAAAGCAATTATTCAAAATGATGACGATAAAAAGGACAAACAAATTGAAGAATTGAATCAGCGTATTTTATCTATGAAAAAGGATATTGAGGGGATAAATAAGCTTAAAGAGGACAATAACAACCTTAAATTTAATTTACAATCTGCTAAGTACAAAATAATTGATTTGGAAAATAAGTATTTGGAGAATCAAATACTGTTAGCAAGGGCAAAAAAGGAATACATTGAATATATGAGTGAGAAAAAATAAAGGGTATGTTTATCATATCCTTTATTTTTTTCATATGCCTTAACATTATTTTATATTTTGAATATACTAAATAAGAACAAATAAATCTTAGGGGTGATGACTTATGATTTACTTAGATAATGCGGCGACCACTTTTCCAAAACCCAATGAAGTATATGATGAAGTAATGAATTGCATGAAAAATTATGCTGCAAATCCTGGACGCAGCTCACATGATATGTCATTAAAAGCATCTACAAAAATTGCAGAAACTAGAAGTGAGATAAGTTCATTTTTTAATATAGATAATCCATTTAATATAGTATTTACAGTTAACGCAACAGAAGCAATAAATATAGCAATAAAAGGATTTTTAAAAAAGGGAGACCATATAATAACTACGGTTATAGAGCATAATTCTGTGTTAAGACCATTAAATTTCCTTAAAGATGAAGGGGTAGAAATAAGTTTAATTGATGTGGACGAGTTTGGTTTTGTGGATTTAAAAATGCTAAAAAATAATATAAGACCTAACACAAAATTAATTGTAATAAATCATGGATCAAATGTAATTGGAACAGTTCAAGATATAGATAAAATAGGAGCAATTGCAAAGAATAACGGCATTACTTTTATGGTCGATGCGTCACAAACTGCAGGAGTTTTTGATATTGATGTGAAGAAATCTGGTATTGATTTACTTGCTTTTCCAGGACATAAGGGACTACTTGGAATGCAAGGAACAGGTGCACTTTATATAAATGAGGGAATTCAGCTAAAAGAATTTATTTCAGGTGGAACAGGAAGTAACTCAAGTGAAATGGTACAGCCAAATTTTTTACCTGATAAATTTGAAAGTGGAACATTAAATACTCCAGGAATAGCAGGTCTTTGTGAGGGGATAAAGTTCATAAAAAAAATTGGTATACAAAATATAAGGGAACATGAGGAAAAGTTAACAGAATACCTTCTTAGTGAACTTAAAAAGCTCTCTTTTGTAAAATTATATGGACTAAAATCTAGTAAGAATAGAGCAGCAGTAGTGTCAATTAATGTTTCCAGCATTGATAGTTCAAAGGTTGGATATTTACTTAACAAGAAAGACATTGCTGTTAGAACTGGATATCATTGTGCACCACTTATTCATAAAGTAATTGGAACAGAAAAGTATGGAACTGTAAGGATAAGCTTAGGTTATTTTAATACATTTGATGACATTGAAAAGTTAATTGATGCATTAGTATATATAGGAAATAGCTAGAACTATAGGAGTTGGTATTATGGGGGAAAAGTATATAATGGTTTTTGCATCTAACAGTCAAGCTGCTTTTATATATAATGAACTTGAAAAAAGAGGCATAAGTGCAGAACTTGTATCCACCCCAGCAGAAATATTGAAAGGGTGTACGAAGTCAATTATATATAACAAAAAGTATAATGATATTGTAATTACTGAAGTGAAAAAAATAAAAGCTATAATAAGGGGCATATACACGGTTGATAGTCAAGAGAAGTATGTTAAGCTGTGAAATTTTATTTAACGTGATAGAAAGAAAATGGGATGTATAATTAAGTTGAAAATTGAGAATGGAAAGTTGAAAGTTAAGGATGCTTTTCTTCACTATGTTCAGAAAAACTAAAAATTATTGAAGATTTCTTAATTATAGATTTTTCGTAGTTTAACGGAGAAAAATCCACAATAACTTTCAATTTTCAACTTTCAACTCAAGAAAAATGCTTCGCATTTTCTACCAACCCAAATATTATTTTAATTTTACACCAACTTATTGTATAATAAGGATTATAACTTAGGAGAGATGAAATTATGAAAAAGGTAGAATTACTTGCTCCCTGTGGAAGTCTTGACAGTTTACATGCAGCGGTGCAAAATGGAGCAGATGCCGTATACTTAGGAGGAAGCCGTTTTTCAGCTAGGGCTTATGCGTCTAATTTTGATGATGAAAATATGATATATGCGGTTAATTATTGCCATGCTTATGGCGTTAAAATTTATATTACAGTAAATACATTAATAAAAGATAGCGAGATGAAGGACGTACTTAGTTACATAAAGTTTTTATATGAAATAGGAGTAGATGCACTTATAGTTCAAGATGCAGGACTTGTATATCTAATAAGACAAAACTTTCCTGACTTTGAACTTCATGCATCAACTCAAATGACTATACATAATGGTGATGGAGCTAAATTCTTCAAGAACTTAGGATTTAGTAGAATAGTACTTTCAAGAGAACTTTCGTTAAATGAAATTCAATATATTTCAAAAGATTTAAATATTGAAACCGAAATATTTGTGCATGGTGCTCTTTGTATCTGCTATTCGGGTCAATGCCTTATGAGTAGTTTAATAGGGGGACGAAGCGGAAATAGAGGAAGATGTGCACAGCCATGTAGATTATCCTATGATTTAATTGATGAAATGGGAAAAACTAGGTTTAAAGGGTATGCATTAAGTCCTAAGGATATATGTACACTACAGGATGTTCCTAATATAATAAATAGCAAAGCCTCTTCACTTAAAATAGAAGGACGTATGAAAAGGCCGGAGTATGTGGCAGGTGTTGTAAGCATATATAGGAAAGCAATTGATTATGCTTATGAAAAAAAAGAATTTGATTATGAGAAGGAAACAAAAAAATTGTTGCAGCTTTTTAATAGGGAAGGCTTTTCAAAAGCCTATATGTATGGAAATGCAGGCAAGGATATGATGGCATATAAATTTCCTAAAAACATGGGAATTTACTTAGGTGAGGTAGGTAAAGATTTGTCCATTAAGCTTAATGAAGACATAAAACTTAATGATGGAATTAGAGTAGGTGAAGGAGGCTTCACTGTTTCAAAGATAATAAAAGATTCATTAGAAGTTACAAATGCAAAGGCTGAAGATGTTGTAAAGCTAATGCCTTCTGAATATAGCTATAATGATAAATTATATAAAACCTCAGATGTAGAACTTTTGGAAAGCTTAGGTCAGAGCTACAGTAATATGTATGGTAGAAAAATGGATATAGACATAAAATGCTCTTTTAAACTTGGTGAGCCTTTTGAATTAAGTTGTATATATAAGGGCAATGAATTCAAGGTTAAGGGAGAAATAATACAAAAAGCTATTAAAAAACCATTAGAAGCAGAAAAAATTAGTGAAAATCTTGTTAAGACAGGAAATACACCATTTAATATTGCAAATATTGAATTTATTTCTTTTGAGCAGGGGTTTCTACCTATATCAGCAATAAATAATATAAGACGAGAACTTATAAATAGTATATTGCAGTGGATACATGAAAATAATAAACGTACAACTAGCAAAGCATTAGATTTTAATAGGACTAAAAAACAAGATATTACCATGGAAAAATTGATTGTATCTGTATACAACAATGAGCAACTTCAGACTTGCAAGGAATTGGGTGTTAAGGCTGTTATTGTTAATTTTTTTAATCGAAAATGTGATATTTCAATAGATAGAATTAATAGTATGGATTTATATCTTAAAATTCCAAATATAATAAAAGATGAGTTTGATTTTATATGTAGATTTATTGATGAAAATATTTCAAATATAAGAGGTATTGTTACAGCTAATGCAGGAATAATAAGTAAATTTGAAGATAAGACAGATATAATTGGTGATTATAAACTAAATATATTTAATAAATACTCTTTAGATTTTTACAACTATATTTTAAAGGGAACATTTTTAAGTGTGGAAATTAACAGGAGGGAAATTATAGAAATAGTAAAAAATTCTCCGCTTCCTTGTGGAGTAATTATATATGGAAAACTTGAAACAATGGTAAGCGAGTATTGTCCTATAGGAAGCATTTTAGGTGGAAAGAACTCTGAACATAATTGTAAGAAAGAATGTATTAGAGGAGAATATAAGCTTAAGGATAGAAAAGGTGAAGAATTTTTAGTGAGGACAGACAATTATTGTAGAAGCCACATATATAATTCTATGCCTATAAATCTTTTAGATAATATTAAAGATTTAAGCAGTATTGGAAATATAGCTTTTAGAATGGATTTTGTAGATGAAGATAAGGAAGAAGTTAAAGACATACTTAATTCATATAAAGCTGGTAAAAATCTTTCAGATGAGAAATTTACACGAGGTCATTATAAACGAGGAGTTGAATAGTTTTGAATGAAAAGGCGTTAAGAATTTTAGAATTTCATAAGATAAAGGATATAATAAAAAAATTTACCCAGACAAGTGCAGCTAAGGATTTAATAGATGAGCTTAAACCATACAACAGTGCTTACGAGGTGAAAGAACATTTAGAAGAAACTGATGAAGCTTTAAATCTTTTAATGAAGAAGGGATCACCACCTTTTGAGGGAGCTTATGACGTAAGAGAAGGAATTTCTAAGGCAGAAAAAGGATTTATTCTTATGCCCATCCAACTTTTAAGAATAGCTAACATAGAGAGATGTGCAAGAAGATTTAAGGATTATGTTTATCATAGAGAAGATGAAGATGGATATAGAGTATTAGAGGATATATGCATTGGTGTGACTTCAGTTAAGCACTTAGAAGATGCTATTTTTGGAGCAATAGTAAGTGAAGAGGAAATTTCTGACAGAGCCAGTGTAACTTTGTTTAATATAAGAAAGGCGCTTAAAGATAAAACTTCTTCTGTGAAGGATAAAGTAAATTCCATGGTAAGAAGCTATTCAAATTATCTTCAGGAAAACATATATACTATTAGAGGTGATAGATATGTAATTCCTGTAAAAGCAGAACACAAGGGACAAGTTCCAGGACTTGTGCATGATCAAAGTTCTTCTGGAGCTACACTTTTTATTGAACCAATGGGACTTGTAAATTTAAATAATGAAATAAAGGAATTAATGCTTAAGGAAAAGGCTGAAATCAATAGAATACTTGGAGAACTTTCACAAAAATTATATGACAACATTGATATTGTAAAAAGCAATGCAAATATTGTTTACGAACTTGATTTTATATTTGCAAAAGCTAAATATGCAAATGAAATTGGTGCAATATGTCCACTAGTTAATGAAGATGGAATAATTGATATAGTTCAGGGGAGACACCCGCTTATTGATCCATTAAAAGTTGTATCTATGGACGTATATCTTGGACGTGAGTTTACATCTTTAGTTGTTACAGGACCAAATACTGGAGGTAAGACAGTTACTCTTAAGACTATTGGGATTTTAGAACTTATGGCGATGAGTGGAATATTAATACCAGCTAGGGAAAACTCTGCTGTAAGCTTTTTTAAAGAAGTTTTTGCGGACATTGGCGATGAACAGAGTATTGAACAAAGTTTATCTACTTTTTCTTCACACATGACAAACATAGTTAAAATTATGGAAAGAGCAGATTCAAATTCTTTAGTGTTGTTTGATGAACTTGGAGCAGGAACTGATCCAACAGAAGGAGCAGCACTTGCGGTATCCATACTTGAAAATTTGAGAAAAAGAAAAACAAAAATAGTTGCTACAACTCACTATAGTGAGCTTAAGGCCTACGCATTAAAGACAGAAGGCGTTGAAAATGCTTCTGTAGAATTTGATGTGGAAACTTTAAGACCAACTTATAGACTTTTAATTGGAGTTCCAGGAAAGTCAAATGCCTTTGAGATATCCAAAAGACTAGGTCTTCCAGATTATATAATTAAAGATGCAAGAAGTGGAATTGCCAGTGAAAACCTTAGATTTGAAGATTTGATTCAAAAGCTTCAAGAGAAAAGTATCAAAGCAGAGGAAAATGCAAGAAAATCAGAAATATTGAGAATTGAAGCGGAAAAATATAAGGAAAAATATGAGAACAAACTAAGTGGTTTAAATTCTACAAGAGAAAGAGCACTCATTGAAGGAAAAAGGGAAGCTAAAAAAATTATTGCTGAAGCTAAAGAAGAAGCAGATGAAATTCTAAAAAATATTAGAGATATGGAAAGGATGGGCTATTCTTCCGAGGCAAGAGCAAGTCTTGAAAATGAAAGGAAAAAGCTTAAGGAAAAACTGGATAAGGCTGATGAAATTGAATTTAAAAATGAAGAACATGGAAAGTCACTTGCAAAAGTAGAAGAAGGACAGGAAGTTTATATACCATCTTTGAATATGAAGGGAATAGCTCTGTCAAAGCCTGATAATAAAGGTGAAGTTCAAGTTCAAGCTGGGATAATGAAAATTAATGTAAAGCTTAAGGATTTGAGAGCAAATAAAGACTCTAAAGAAGATGCTAAGATAAATAAGTCCCGAAAAAGAGAAGCTAAACTTAATCTAAAACAAGTGGATTCGTCTATTGATTTAAGAGGAATGGATGCTGAAGAGGCAATATATTCAGTGGACAAATATTTAGATGATGCCTATGTTGGTGGTCTTGGCAGCGTAACTGTTATACATGGCAAAGGCACTGGTGTACTTAGAAATGCTATAACAGAACTGCTTAAAAGACATCAACATGTAAAGGAATATAGACTTGGAGATTACGGTGAAGGTGGAAGTGGCGTTACCGTGGTGGAGTTAAAATAAGGCATATTTTAGGTGAATACAAAATATTCATTATAATAAAAAAAATGTATATAAGTGTACTAATTTGTAGTTTTCTATATAAATTAGTACACTTTTTTAGTATAATAAAATATATTTAGACAAATTATCAATATAGCCTAAATATTTATGAAAGATGCACGAATATAGAAAATGGGGAAGAGGAGGCGAAAATAGTGAAAAAGGTAAAAATGAACCAAAGTAGAACAATGGCAATTGTATTTTTGTGTTCTTTTTTGGTGTTAATGTCTGGATTTGCATCAAGCCCAATTGTTTTGGCTGATACAAATGGTAATTTACCAAGTATTGTATGTATAGACACTCCCACAAGTAATTATAAATCAAGTGATAATACACTGAATGTTTCAGGATGGTCACTGGATGAAAGTGGAGTAAAGCAGGTACAAGTATCAGTAGATAATGGAACTGCTAAAGACGCAGATATAGGTGAAGTGAGACCAGATGTTAATAAGGTCTATCCAGCATATACAGGAGGAAAAAACAGTGGATATAGTACAAGCTTAGATATATCAGCTTTATCCATAGGAGCACACACTGTAACTGTAAATAGTACTGGAAATGATGGAGTTGTAACATCAAAAAGTGTAAACATATATAAAGTGCCGGTTGGTAGTTCAAATATGACACAATATGTTGATATAGATACACCATCAAATAATTCATATATATCAAGTGCTGACACATTAAATGTTGATGGATGGTCACTTAATGGATATGGAGTTCAAAAAGTACAAGTATATGTAGACAATGGTAGTGAAACAGATGCAACAATAGGTGTGCCAAGGCTAGATGTAGACAAGGCATTTCCAGGTTATGTTGGAGGAACAACAAGTGGATATAATGCAAGTGTAAAGCTTCCAACGCTTTCTGATGGCGTACATACTATAAAAGTTGCAAGTATTGGAAATGATGGTTCAGTAGCTACTGGTACAGTTAATATTATTAAAGTATCAGAGCAAAGTATGCCAGGAATAGTTTGTATAGATACTCCAAACTATTCACAAATAAATGATAAACAAATACAAGTAAGTGGCTGGTCACTAAGTTTATATGGAGTAACACGTGTACAAGTATCAGTAGATAATGGAACTGCTCAAGATGCAACAATAGGGCTAGCAAGACCAGATGTAGCTGCGGTTTATCCAGCTTATGAGGGTGGATCACAGAGTGGATTTGCCACAAATCTTGACATTTCAAAATTATCAACAGGAGTTCATACAATAACTGTTACTAGTACTAGTAAGGATGGTATAATATCAAAGAATAGTACGCAGATATATGTACTCCCAGAAGCAGCATCAAATTTATCCAGCATGGTAGATGTAGATAGTCCAAGTAATGATGCGTTTATAGAAGCGCAAAATTCTTTATTAAATGTAACTGGGTGGTCACTTGATGCATTTGGAGTTCAAAAAGTACAAATCTATGTGGATAACATATATAATGGAGATGCAACTTCAGGTATTCCAAGAGCAGATGTAGATCAAGTCTATCCAGGATATATGGGTGGAGTAAATAGTGGATATACTTATACTATGAATATATCATCTCTATCTTATGGAGCACATGATATAAGTGTTAGAAGTTTAGGAAATGATGGTATAACTACGTCTAAAGACTTTGTGATTTATAAAGTATATAATAATACAAATGTTGCTTCTAAAATAGTTTCGTTTCTAAATGTCCAATCAAACTTAGATACGGCAGAAAATCAAGCTTTACAGCTTCATGGTGGAGTTACAAGCAATAATTGTGTCTATTTTTCAAGTTCAGTTCTAAGGGATATTGGTATAAGTGTTCCAATAAGTATGTGTAACACACAGCAGTATGTACCATTTATAACATCGCAAGGATGGACAAAGGATTATAATGTAAATGATTTGTATCCTGGAAATATATGTTTTACAGTTTCGGATGGTACAGGCTATTCTACTCATACTTACATATTTATGGGTTGGGTCAATCCTTTTGACCATACACTGGCTTATGTTGCAGATAATCAAAGTAATACTATTCACATTCGTAGTATGATTGATGCACCAAACACGGATGCCTTTAATTTTGGATTTCATAATTAGTAATTTCTTGATTACAAAAGGGATATCTCAAATTTTTTAAAATTTGAGATATCCCTTTATTGTTGACTAGGAAGAAGTAAATCCTATACTATCTGTTAACAACTTTTATATATTCAACTTTAGGATCTTCCGTACCTTGAACATAAAGACCTGTATCTTTTAATTGTTTTACATATGTAACTATATCTGAAGTTATTATTTCACCGGGACATAGTATTGGAATTCCAGGTGGATAAGCCATCAAAAATTCCCCGCTAATTAAACCAATGCTTTCTTTTATTGGTACTGAAGTCTTAGTACCATAAAATGCATCTCTAGGAATAATTATTTGTGGAGGGATTTTAGGAATATCTATAAAATCAGATTTTTTATGACCTTTTCCATAATATTGAAAACTAATATCTTTTAAAACTTTTAAGAGATAATCTATATTTTCCTTGGTATCACCAAAGGAACCAACAATTAAAACATTATATAAATCAGACATTTCCATTTGAATGTGATATTCATTAGATAGAATCATATCTAAGTCATAACCAGTAATCCCGAGATCTCTACAGGTTATTGTAACCTTTGTTGGATCAAAGGAAAATGCGCCAGGATTATTTAATACTTCTTCACCAAAACAATAGAAACCAGGAATTTTATTTATCTCATTTCTTGCATAATTGCAAAGATCAATAGCATAATCTAAAAGTTCTTTGCCCTTCATAGCGATTTGTCTTCTTGCACAGTCCAGCGATGCCATTAAAATATAAGAAGGTGAAGTGGTTTGCATAATGTTAAGTATTTGCTGAACCTTATTAATGTCTATTCTGTCTGAGCATACATGAAGTAAAGAACATTGAGTAAGTGCTCCTATTATCTTATGTGTACTTTGTGCACACATATCAGCCCCTGCTTCAATAGCTGAAGTAGGTAATTTATCATTAAATCCAAGATGTGGTCCGTGAGCTTCATCAACAATTAATGGGATACCATAACTATGTACTATTTCTGCAATTTCCTTTATATCAGTGGCTACACCATAATATGTAGGATTAATTATTAAAACTGCTTTTGCATCAGGATTTTCCTTTAAGGTTTTTTTAACAGTTTCAGCAGTAACACCGTGAGCAATACCTATTTTTTTGTCAAGTTCAGGCTGCATATAAACAGGAATAGCACCACTTAAAATAATACCACCAGTAACGGATTTATGAACATTTCTTGGTATTAATATCTTGTCCTTGTCACTAACAACAGACATAATCATTGCCTCTATTGCACCTGAGGTTCCATGAACTGAAAAGAATGAAGCCTTTGAGCCATATGCATCAGCTGCTAAGTTCTGAGCTTTTTTTATGGGACCTGTAGGATGATGAAGACTATCCACTAACTTGAACACTGTAACGTCAATTTTAAATGGGTTTGAGCCCATAAAATCCATAAACGCCTCATCCATACCTTGACCTTTTTTATGACCAGGTACATGAAATGGAATAGTATCTCTATTTACATACTCCATAAGAGCATCGAAAAGAGGAGTTTCATTTTGATTTAGTTTATACACCTTTGCATAGCACCTTCTTTCAAAATATATGCAATTGCCACGTAAAATCTAGGCATAGCATGTTAAAAACAATACTTATTATAGTTTATACAATAGGCAAATGCAATATAATATTTTCGTATATTTTTGTATATGGAAAAGGCATATGAAAGAAAATATACTGGAGTTTTGATAAGCAATTTTTTTTGTATATGCCTAATATAAGAACGTATAAATTTTAGGTTTTTGTAAATAATATAGATATGGAAGGGTGGTATATATGGAAAGAATTAATGGAAGTATTAGAAATAAAAAGGCTAATCATGATGCGAGAAGAGAAAGAAGAAAAGGATTTGTACCTGGTATCTTATATGGAAAAAATATAGAGAACATTTTATTTGAAGTTGGAAACATGGAGCTTGAAAAAAACGTTGCTAGAAATGGTGAACATGGAATTATGGAAGTAAATTTAAATGGTGAAAAACATAAAACTATAATAAAAGAAATACAAAAGGATGTTGTAAATCATAAGATATTACATATTGACTTAGAGGAGTTATATGGTAATTCTACAGTAGATACTGAAGTGCCAATTAATTTTAGTTGTGTAGAAGATGCTTTAAAGAATGGTCAAATTTTACAAAAATTAAAAAGTAAGGTAAAAATCAGATGTGAAGCAGAACACATACCGAATAATGTAAATATAGATGTTTCAGCACTTAATTTAGGAGAATGTATTCGAATTAGTGATGTTGAAACTAGTTCAGAAATATCTATAATTGATGATTTAAATGAAGTAGTAGCAGCCATAACAGTTCCAACAGCTGCAAATATACCTGATGAAAGTAATGAGGAATAAAAAAATACTTTCATTAAATTAGGCATATGAAAGAAAATAACAAGTCAAAGATGCTAGGCAAAGAGTCGGAATGACGCAAAATAGACTAGCATGCTGACTTGTTATTTTTTTGAATATGCATAAGAATAAGTTTTATGCAAAAAGTATGCTAATTTTTGGTTTTATAGTATAATTAAATTATTGAATATTTGAGGAGGAATAATTGATTATGACTTATAAAGAAATTTATGAAAAGTGGCTAGATTCTAAATATGTTGATGAGAAAACTAAAGAAGAATTAAGAGGAATAAAGGATGAAAAGGAAGTAGAAGATAGATTTTATAGAGAATTAGAATTCGGAACTGGGGGACTTAGAGGAGTAATTGGTGCAGGAAGCAATAGACTTAATGTGTACACAGTAGGTAAAGCAACTCAAGGATTAGCAGATTATATAAATAAAAATTATACTGGAGAAAAGTCAGTAGGTATAGCATATGATTCAAGAAATATGTCAAAAGAATTTGCAGATAGTGCTGCAAGTGTTTTGTGTGCTAATGGAATTGTAGTGAATTTATTTGAATCTTTAAGACCAACTCCAGTGCTTTCATTTACGGTAAAACATTTGAAATGTCAAGCTGGAATAGTTATAACTGCGTCACATAACCCAAAGCAATACAACGGATATAAAGTTTATAATGAAGATGCTGGGCAAGTTACAGACAAGGCTGCAGATGATATATTAGATTGTATTAATGCTTTAGTAGATTTTGAAGATGTAAAGACTATGGATTTAGAAGAGGCTAAAAAATCTAAAATGCTAAACATTATAGGCGAAGAAGTAGACAAAGTTTACATAGAAAAAGTAAAAGATTTAACAATAAGAAAAGATCTAGTTAAGAAAAATGCAAAGGATCTAAAAATAATATATACACCTATACATGGTTCAGGAAATGTACCAGTTAGACGTGTATTAAAAGAATTAGGATATGAAAATTTGAGTGTAGTAAAAGAGCAAGAAAAGCCAGATGGCAATTTTCCAACTGCATCATATCCAAATCCAGAACAACCATCAGTATTTAAATTGGCTTTAGAAATGGCGAAAGAAGTTAAGCCTGACGTAATATTTGGAACTGATCCAGATTGCGATAGAATTGGAGTTGTTGTAAAGGATAGTGAAGGAGAATATAAAGTTTTAACAGGCAATCAGACTGGTGTTCTTCTAACAAATTACATAGTTTCATCATTAAAGGAACTAAATAAGCTTCCTGAAAATGGAGTTGTAATAAAAACAATAGTTACATCTGAAATGGCAAGAAGAATAGCATATGATTACAATATTGAAACTTTAGATGTACTTACTGGATTTAAATATATAGGAGAAAAAATTAAGGAATTTGAAATCACTAATTCGAATACATATTTATTTGGATTTGAAGAAAGTTACGGATGTCT
>Ga0255360_1000246_pt1 | contig 14688 bp, 14 predicted proteins | sample GFST50metaG_FD_186004 | JGI IMG/M metagenome (GOLD analysis project Ga0255360, IMG submission 186004) | Peat soil microbial communities from Stordalen Mire, Sweden - G.F.S.T50 | ecosystem: Environmental > Terrestrial > Soil > Wetlands > Peat | place: Sweden: Norrbotten County, Stordalen Mire... | reverse complement strand
CTTAGACCTGGAGAAACTTTAGATAGGTTAATATTGGCTGAAAAAAATGTAGCAGTTATGACAGATGTAATGTCTTCAATAACTAAATACACAAAAGATGCTGTTATTGTAGTTGTTACAAATCCAGTTGATATTGTAACATATTTAGCTCAAACCCATTTTGATTATCCTAAAGAAAAAATTATAGGTACAGGAACCCTTCTTGATACAGCAAGACTGAGAAGAATACTAGCAATGAAATATTTAGTTGATACTAAAAATGTTCATGGCTATGTACTTGGTGAGCATGGTGGAAGTGCCTTTGCAACTTGGAGCCTTGTGACTGCCGCTGGAATCCCTTATAAAGAGTTCCATAAACTTTTAGGAAGTAATGAGCCTGTTGATACAGAGGCAATCTTAAATGAAGCAAAAGATACTGGAATCAAAATACTTCAATTAAAAGGCTACACTAGTTCTGGAATAGCAATGAGTGTAAGTAGAATTGTAAAAGCAGTACTATTAAACGAACTAAGTGTTCTTCCTGTATCCACAACCCTTGAAGGAGAGTACGGCATCGAAAATGTAGCTCTAAGTATTCCTTGTGTAATTTCAAGCGAAGGAATAAGTAAAAAACTTGAAGTCCCTCTTTCTGAAGATGAAATTGACAAGCTTAAGATTAGTGCAAACAATCTTGGAAACATACTAGATGATTTGAAGATAAGAAAGTAGTGGGTAGTAACTACCCACTTCCCACTGTCCACTATAAAATGCACCGCATTTTTTATTCCTGAAATTCTCCTATTTTTCTAAACCTATCATATCTCTCTTTAAGGAGCTTTTCTGTGTCCATAACCTTAAGCTGTGGTAAAATCTCAAGTAAAGCATTCTTTATGTTTTGTGATACCATATCTACATCAGCATGAGCGCCTTCCGTTGGCTCTTCTATAATTTTATCAATAATTTCATAACCTAAAAGATCATCTGCTGTTATCTTCATAATATTTGCAGCTTCTTCAGCTCTCTTTGAATCCCTCCAAAGTATACTTGCAAAACCTTCTGGGCTCAAAACTGAATATATGGAATTTTGTAACATCCAAACTCTATCTGCAACCGCTAGTGCAAGCGCACCTCCGCTTCCACCTTCTCCAATAATGATTGAAACTATAGGTGTTTTAAGTGATGACATTGTCATAATATTTCTAGCGATAGCTTCACCTTGACCTCTTTCTTCTGCACCAACACCACAATATGCCCCCGGTGTATCCACAAAACAAATAACAGGTCTTTTAAATTTTTCAGCTTGCTTCATAAGTCTTAGTGCTTTTCTATATCCTTCAGGATTTGGCATTCCGAAGTTTCTTTTAATATTTTCTTTTGTATCTCTACCTTTTTGTACTCCAATAATGGTAACAGATATACCTTCCAACTTTCCAATACCACCAACAATACTTGGATCGTCACCAAATTCTCGGTCTCCATGAAGTTCTATAAATGAATCAAATATATTTTTTATGTATTCTAAGGTTGTAGGTCTATCTATCTTTCTGGCTATTGCAAGTCTCTCCCATGCAGATAAATTTTTACTTTCTTCCATATCCATTTTATATCACTCCAATTCTAAGTACATAATAGCTGTTCAAGCAAATCTTTTAATTTTGCTCTTTCTACTACTTTATCTATAAATCCATGTTGTAATAAGAACTCAGCACTTTGAAATTCTTCAGGCAATTCTTCTTGAAGTGTCTGCTGTATGACTCTTCTTCCCGCGAAACCAACAAGTGCACCAGGCTCGGATAGTATTATATCCCCTAGCATTGCAAAACTTGCTGTTACACCACCTGTTGTTGGGTCTGTAAGCACAGTAATATATAAAAGTCCCTTTTCATCATGTTTTGCCAGGGCACTACTAGTCTTTGCCATTTGCATTAATGAGAACATTCCCTCTTGCATTCTGGCACCACCTGATGCAGTAAAAATTATTATTGGCAGCTCCTTACCTGTCGCTGTCTCTATGGCTCTAGTTATCTTTTCTCCAACAACTGATCCCATGCTAGCCATCATAAAATGGCTATCCATAACTGCTATTACTGTTTGTTTTCCACCTATAGTTCCCATACCCGTAATGACTGCCTCATTAATTCCTGTCTTCTCAGTCATTGCAGTTGTCTTTACTTCATATTCTGGGAAATCCAAAGGATTATGTGATTTCATATCTGCATCAAATTCAACAAAGCTTCCCTTATCTAATGTAAGCTCTATTCTTTCCCTGGCAGTAAGTCTTATGTGTGCATTACAATTTCCGCAAACTTTTTGGTTCTCTTCTAAGTCCTTATTGTATAATATCCGTCCACACTTAGGGCATTTAACCCACATACCATCTGGTATTATAGGCTGCTGTTCCCCTAATATATCATCATCACTAATTTTTGTATTGCTAATAGTAATATATTTTCTTTTTCTGAACAATCCCATACAAATCACCTAACCTTCATAGTACGTTCTTAGACATATGAAAGAAAATACACTAGCCTGCCTACTAGCTATTTTTCTCAATATGTCATACTTAATTATAGCTTAAATTCCTTATTTATGAAACCAGTATTATATTTACCTTGAATAAATGACTCGTTATTAAGTATTTTGTATTGAAAATCTATATTGGTGTCAACACCTTCTATTACAAATTCACCTAATGCCCTTTTCATTTTATTCAAAGCTTCCTCCCTGTCTCTTCCATAAACAATTAATTTAGCTATCATAGAATCATAGGTTGGTGGAATTACATAACCCTGGAATACAGCGCTGTCAATTCTTACGCCAATTCCCCCTGGAAAATTAAGTGCTTTTATTTGCCCTGGAGATGGTCTAAATCCCTTATCGGGATTTTCTGCATTTATACGACATTCTATTGCATGACCTGAAATCTTAATATCTTCTTGTTTAAATGCAATTTCATGTCCTGATGCAATTTTTATCTGTTCCTTTAATAAATCAGTTCCAGTAACCATTTCTGTAATAGGATGTTCAACTTGTATACGAGTATTCATTTCCATGAAGTAAAAATCTCCATGCTTATCTAGTAAAAACTCTATTGTTCCTGCATTTTTGTAATTTACAGCCTTAGCAGCTCTGACAGCTGTTTCTCCCATTTTCTTTCTTAGTTCTTCCGTCATTACTGGTGATGGTGCCTCTTCAAGAACCTTTTGATTTCTCCTTTGTATAGAGCAATCTCTCTCACCTAGATATAGAATATTTCCAAAATTATCACCTAATATTTGAAACTCTACGTGTCTGGGGTCTTCTATAAATTTCTCAATGTACATAGTATCATCGCCAAAAGCTACCCTAGCTTCTGTTTGTGCTGTTTCAAATGCTTTATTAAACTCACTTTTTTCTTTAACTACTCTGATTCCTCTTCCACCGCCACCAGCAGAAGCTTTTATCATTACAGGAAAGCCTATTCTTTTTGCTTCCTTAAATGCATCTTCTAGACCTTCTACAGCACCTTCTGTTCCAGGTATAACTGGAACACCTGCTTTAATCATTATTTCTCTAGCCTTTGCTTTATTACCCATATTATCTATGGTCTCAGCATCGGGACCTATAAATACGATGTTACATTCTTCACACATCTTTGCGAACTTACTATTTTCAGATAAAAAACCAAATCCAGGATGAATAGCTTGTGCTCCTGTAAGTACTGTTGCACTTATTATATTTTGCATGTTTAAGTAGCTATCCTGTGATTTTGCAGGTCCAATACATACTGCCTCATCTGCAATTTGAGTATGCATAGCATCTCTGTCAATCTCAGAATAGACAGCAACTGTAGCAATACCGAGTTCTTGACAAGCTCTTATTATTCTAACTGCTATCTCACCTCGATTAGCAATCAATATCTTTTTAAGCATACCTATTCTCTCCATTTCTAAAGCTTAATGCTTATAATTTATTTATCTACCAACATAAAAGTAAGTTCGGCTTCTGAGGCTTTTTTACCTTCCACTGTAGCTATGCCTTTACCTACTATTAATGGTCCTTTAATCTTCACTATTTCTACTTCTAACCTTAAAGTATCTCCTGGAACTACTGGTCTTCTAAATTTAGCTGATTTTATACCTCCAAATAATGGGGTTTTTCCTTTATACTCATCCATGGATAAGATAGCTGTCCCGCCAAGTTGTGCCATTGCTTCAACAATAAGTACTCCAGGCATAACTGGATAATCTGGATAATGACCTTGAAAAAAGTGCTCATTAATAGTAACGTTTTTATATCCTACAACTCTTTTTCCTGGTTCCACTTCTTCTACTCTATCAATTAAAAGCATTGGGAATCTATGTGGTATTATTTCCATTATCTGTTTTATATCTAAACTCATATTCTTCTCTCCATTCACTATGTTAAGAAACTAATTACATCTAATTTTAAATAAACCCTGACCGTATTCAACCATTTGTTCATTTTCCACAAGAACTTCTACAACTTCACCATCAAACTCCGAATCTATTTCATTCATAAGTTTCATAGCTTCAATTATACAAAGAGTATCACCCTTTTTAACTTTACTTCCACTCTTTACAAAGGCACCCTTCTTTGGATCTGCAGAAGCATAATAAGTTCCTACTATTGGTGACGCTACTATTTTCACATTTTTATCATCTATAACTTTTTCTTCAGTTTGTACTGTTTCTTTTGATTCATTGACTTCAGTTTCAACTACCAACTGTTCTTGTGCACTTTCCGCTAACTCTACTGCCTTGTCTGTTTCAACTGAACCTTTTTTCATTGTTATATGAATACCTTCTGTTTCAATATCTAAATATGTTAATCCAGCTTCTCCTGCTGTCTTAATAAGCTGTTCTATAGCCTTATAATCCATTTTATTACCTCTCTCCCCACTTCTTAAATACAAGTGCTGCATTATGTCCACCAAATCCTAAAGAGTTAGACAGTGCATATTGCAGTTCTGCTTTTCTTCCAACCTTTGGTACATAATCCAAATCACACTCTGGATCATTAACTTCAAGACCTACTGTTGGAGGCACAAAACCATCTTGAAGAGCTTTAACACAAATTACTGCTTCAACAGCACCTGCTGCTCCTAATAAATGTCCTGTCATAGACTTTGTTGAACTAATAGGAATCTTATATGCGTTTTCACCAAATATCTTTTTAATTGATGCTGTTTCTGTCTTGTCATTTGCTGGTGTACTTGTTCCATGAGCGTTTATATATGAAACATCTTCTGGTTTAATTCCTGCATCTTCAATTGCCATAACCATAGCTTTAGCTCCACCTTCTCCATCTGGTGATGGTGCTGTTATATGGTATGCATCGCAAGTTGTTCCATAACCAACAACCTCTGCATATATTTTAGCATTTCTTTTAATTGCATGCTCATATTCCTCAAGAATTAATATTGCAGAACCTTCTCCCATAATAAATCCATTTCTCTCAGCATCAAATGGAATTGAAGCTCTTTTAGGATCAGTACTCTTGCTTAATGCAGTTAGTGATATAAAACCAGCAATTGATAGTGGCGTAATTGCTGCCTCTGTTCCACCTGCAAACATTATGTCTGCATGATTATCCTTTATTTTGTGAAAGGCTTCACCAATGGCATTATTTGCAGATGCACAAGCCGTTACAACTGTAGTGCATATACCCTTCGCGCCATATTTTATTGCTATATTTCCAGCTGACATATTACTAATTATCATTGGTATTAGCATAGGTGAAACTCTATTAGGGCCCTTTTCGTTAAGCTTTGTTACCTGCTCTTCTATTGTTCCTATTCCGCCTATTCCACAGCCTACTATTACTCCTACCTTATCCATGTTTTCATCTTCAAAGTTTAATTTTGAATCTTCCGCTGCCTCCTTTGAAGCTGCCAAGGCAAATTGACAGAATCTGTCCATTCTCTTAGCTTCTTTTCTATCTATATAATCTTCTGGATTAAAATCCTTAACTTCAGCTGCAAGCTTTGCTTTAAAATCAGTTACGTCAAAAGCTGTTATAGTATCAATACCCACTTTTCCATTAGAAATTGAATTCCAAAACGTATCTACGTCATTTCCCACAGGAGTTATAGCTCCCATTCCTGTAATTACTACTCTTCTACTCATATGTTCCACGCCTGCCTTTATATTTTATTTATCCTTTATTGCATTACCATTCCACCATCAACATTTACAACCTGACCAGTTATATATGAAGCCATGTCTGATACTAAAAATGCTACTACATTGGCTACGTCTTGTGTGTTTCCTGCTTTTTTAAGCGGAATTCCTGACATTATGGCTTCTTTCTGCTTGTCAGACAATGCATCAGTCATATCTGATTGAATAAATCCAGGTGCTACTGCATTAACTGTTATTCCTCTACTTCCAAGTTCCCTTGCTAAAGACTTAGTCATTCCTATAAGCCCTGCCTTAGCAGAACAATAATTTGCTTGACCTGCATTACCTGTTATTCCTACAACAGAGGTTATATTTACTATTCTTCCCGTTCTTTTCTTAAACATTACAGCACTTGCATGTCTTATAGTATTAAAAGCGCCCTTTAAATTTACTTCTATAACCTTATCAAAGTCATCTTCCTTCATTCTAATTACAAGACCATCCTTTGTTATTCCCGCATTATTTACTAGTATATCCAAAGTTCCAAAGACTTCAACTGCTTCTTTTATAAGTTTCTCTGCTTCATCAAAATTGCTTACATCCGCTTTTACAGCTATAGCTTTAACGCCCTTACTCTCTATTTCTTTAATAAGGTCATCTACAGGAGTGCTTCTATAGTTAACAACTATATTTGCTCCTAGTTCTGCAAGCTGTAGTGCTATTGCTTTACCGATTCCTCTACTAGCACCTGTTATAACTGCTGTCTTACCTTTAAGGATAATTGCTTCCATTTTTTCATCTCCTATTTTAATCCTTCTATGCATTTATTTAAACTACTTAAATCTTCTACATTAAATATTTTTAGATTTTTATCTATTTTCTTTACAAAACCACTCAAAGTTTTTCCTGGACCTATTTCCACAAAGGTATCCACGCCATCAGCTATCATTCTTCTTATGGTGTCTTCCCAAAGCACTGAACTCATAACCTGCTTCTGTAATAATTCTCTTACCTGATCCTTAGACTCAATATAGTTACCAGTAACATTTGTTATAACTGGAAGCTTAAAATCATATATTTCTGTATTCTCAAGCTCTATTTTTAATTTATCTGAAGCTGGTTTTAACATTGAAGTATGAAAAGGGCCACTAACCTGAAGCATTACTACTTTTCTAGCTCCTGCTTCTTTTGCCATTTCTGCTGCTTTCTCTACGGCTAAAACTTCTCCTGCCATTGCTATTTGTCCTGGGCAATTAAAGTTTGCAGGCTCTACAATTCCAAATTTACTTGCTTCTTTGCATACTTCTCTAAGCTTATCACTATCTAGTCCTAATACTGCTGCCATTGCACCTTCTCCTTGTGGAACAGCCTCTTGCATAAATCTGCCTCTCTTTTTAACAAGTTTAACAGCATCCGCAAATTTAAAAACTCCACTGTAAACAAGGGCGGTATACTCTCCAAGACTTAATCCAGCTGCTAAATCAGCTTTAACTCCATTTTCCTCTAAAGCCTTAAGTGCAGCTATACTAGTAGTTAAAATAGCAGGCTGCGTATTCTCTGTCTTGTCTAACTCCTCTTTACTTCCTTCAAAGCAAAGTTTACTTATATCAAAACCTAATTCAGCATTTGCTTCTTCAAACACTTCTCTTGAGGCTTTATAATTTTCAAATAACTCTTTTCCCATACCAACGTACTGAGCACCTTGCCCTGAAAATAAAAACGCTATCTTTCCCATATTGTTTCTTCACTCCGTAATTTCTAAATTATACTAATCTGTTAGTACTTAATAGATTTTCTGCTTCACCAAACATTTCTTTTATAATCTCTTCACAGCTTTGAGTTTTTCTCACAAGACCTGCAATTTGACCGGACATGATTGATCCATTGTCCATATCTCCTTCTTTTACTGCCTTTGGAAGCGCCCCTATTCCTAATTCCTCATATTTTTCTACTTCTGCTCCCTCTTTTTCTAGAAGTTGAAATTGCCTTGCAAGTTTGTTCCTCAATACTCTAATAGGGTGTCCTGTAGGTCTTCCTGTAACTACAGAATCAATATCCTTAGCCTTTAGTATCTTTTCCTTATAATTCTGGTGTACAGTACACTCATTTGCCACTAAAAATCTAGTTCCTACTTGCACGCCTACTGCTCCAAGCATAAGTGCTGCTGCTATTCCTCTTCCATCACCTACACCACCAGCTGCAATTACTGGAATATTCACCGCATCTACAACTTGAGGTACAAGTGCCATTGTAGTAAGTTCTCCCACGTGTCCACCTGACTCGCAACCTTCCGCTACAACTGCATCAACACCACTTCTCTCCATTCTCTTTGCAAGAGCTACTGATGCAACTACTGGTATAACCTTAATATTATGTTCTTTCCACATCTCTATGTATTTACCTGGATTTCCTGCACCTGTTGTAACAACTTTAACGCCCTCTTCACAAACCATTTTTGCCACTTCTTCAGCATTATCACTTAGAAGCATTATATTAACTCCAAATGGTTTATCAGTTAACTCTTTAGTCTTTCTTATCTGATCTCTTATATAATCCACGGGTGCATTAGCAGCCGCTATTATTCCTAGTCCTCCTGCATTAGAAACTGCCGCTGCAAGTGAACTATCAGCTATCCAAGCCATTCCACCTTGTATAATTGGATATTTTATTCCTGTCATTTCACAAAATACTGATTTAATCATAATACCCTCCTAATTAATTTTTATTGTAAAAACATCTATAGGTCAGACCAAATCACAATCTATATATTCCCTTAATCTGATCTTCGTTAAATTTTACCATTCAATAAGTGCCGATCCAAATGTCAATCCTCCACCAAAGCCAACAACTATAATCTTATCACCTTTTTTTAGTAATCCTGCCTTTGACATTTCATCAAGTGCAATAGGTATAGTGGCAGCCGAAGTGTTTCCGTATTTATCTAGATTTATAAAAAACTTATCTTTGTCAATGCCAAGTTTTTTAGCTGCATGCTCTATAATTCTAATATTTGCTTGATGTGGCACAATATATTTAATATCATCTATAGTGTATGGACTATCCTTTAATACCTTCTCTATACCTGTTGGTATTGCTTTAGCAGCAAATCTAAATACTTCTTTTCCATTCATAGATATTACTTCTTTTTTCTCATCATTTTTACTTACAAAAGGGTTCTTAACACTTACTGCAGGACATTTCAAAAACTCAGCACCTTTTCCATCTGAACCAGTAAATATTGATAATATTCCGTTAGTTTCACTTTTTCTTAATATTGCGGCACCCGCTCCATCACCAAAAAGCACACAGGTGGATCTATCTTCCCAGTCCAGTATCTTTGAAAGAACCTCAGCTCCAATAACAAGCACTGTTTTTGACATTCCAGTTTTAATAAATTGAGTTCCAACATTTAGTGCATATATAAAACCAGAACAAGCTGCTCCAATATCAAAACAAGTAGCATTGTCAGCACCTATCATTGCTTGAACTAAACAAGCTGTAGATGGTGTAAATGAATCAGGTGAAGTTGTAGCCAGTATTATTAAATCTATTTCTAATGGATCAACACCAGCATCCTTTATTGCATTTAATGCGGCCTTAGCTGCTAAATCAGAAGTGTTTTCTCCTTCCGATATTCTTCTTTCTTTAATACCAGATCTTGTGGAAATCCACTCGTCACTAGTATCAACTATTTGTGAAAGTTCAAAATTGGTCACTATTCTTTCTGGTACATAGCTTCCAACACCTATTATCTTAACATTATTCACGTAATCACTCCCTATTAGCCCTTGTTTTAAGATCGTATTTTTCCTTGAGAAATATGTTGAGTTTTTGCAATGTATTCACTAAAATATTTCTTTCTTCTTCATTTAATGCATTTATAGTCTCTTTAATCATATCTCTATGAAATTTCGCATGGATCCTGTAAGCTACTTTACCCTTCTTAGTTAAAGCAACTTTAACCACTCTTCTGTCTTCCTCGGATCTCTTTCTCTCAACATAACCCTTTTTAACCAAATTTCCAATGGCTATTGTAAGTGTTCCTACTGTAATGTTGAGGTCTCCAGCTACTTCAGACATATTTCTAGGTACGTACCTTCCAATAGCCTCAATAGTATGTATTTCCGTTACTGATAAATCATTAAAAGTTCCTGCTTTTAATGCTACTTGCTCTATAGTCAAGATATCATTGAAAATATCTACCATTAATTCATTCATAACATTTAAAGCCTTATCCACTTATATCACCGCTCTTAATCAAGATATCCTTACATTTAATTGAACTATTCAAGTGCCTTTTCACAATCACTTACAAGTTCATCCATAAGTTCTCTTACTTTTACAATTTTATCTAGTCTATATCCATTACTTCCTGTAAAAAGAAGGCCTTCATCAACATTTCCTTCAACTGAGTTTATTAATGCCTTAGATATACAATATGGAGTGTCTTTAGGATTACATGGTTTTAAACAGTTATAACACTTACTTATCTTTTCATTATTTTTCTTTATTTTGTCAATAAATGCATTTTTAATAGCTCTTCCAGGCATTCCTACTGGACTTACAACAATTTCTATATCTTCTTTATTACACTTCAAATACTCCATTTTATACTCTAAACTTGCATCACATTCCTCAGTAGCAATAAACTTAGTTGCCATTTGCACTCCTGCTGCACCAATTTTTAAGTATTTAGCAATGTCTTCACCAGTATATATGCCTCCTGCTGCAATAACAGGTACTTTTTTATTGTACTTTTCCTCAAAAGGTTTTACTGCTTCAATAACCTCTTTAACTATTTCAGCTAAATCTTGCTCTCCACTCTCTAGCTCCTCAAGTGAATACCCCAGATGTCCACCTGCCTCAGGACCTTCAACCACAACTAAATCAGGTATCCTGTTGTGCCTCTTATCCCACATCTTACATATAACTTTTGCTGCTTTTCCTGATGATACGATAGGTGCAATTTTAGTCTTAGAACCTTCTACAAGTCCTGGTAATGCCGTTGGAAGACCTGCCCCTGAAATAATAAGGTCTATTCCCTCTTCTACTGCAATTTTAGCTGTAGTATTATAATTATTCACGGCAACCATAATGTTTAAGCCAATTATTCCATTTTGACTTATCTCTCTTGCTCTTCTAATGTGTTTTCTTAAAGCTCTCTCGTTAGCTTCCTCTGTATTTGTTCCGAAGTCAGGTTCATCAAAACCAATTTGTACAGATGAAATAATTCCTATTCCCTTACAGTTTGCTACAGCACCAGCAAGACCTGAGCGGGATATACCTACACCCATACCACCTTGAACTATGGGAATTTCTGCTTTTAAGTCTCCTATTACCAAAGGAGGTATTCTCATAATTATCTCTTCCTTTACTTTTTGTTTTAATTTTCATATATATTTTGATAATCAAAGTATATATAAATTTCTTGTTTTAGTCAAGAAAACTATTAATTTTTTACATTTATTCTAATTTTTCTAGCCTTAATTTTTACACTTTCATTTTGTATTCATCCAATTTTCAACCATGCTCCCCCCATGAATTTTATTATTTACAATCTTGCCACGAAACTGTAACAAACTCCCTTTATTATGTACTTACTAGCTAATCTATATTTTGCAATTTATTAAGTTTTTAAAAATATTACTAATTCTTAGGAGGAATTAAAAATGAATAGAGCTTCAATAAAGAAATTAATCATTTCTGCAGTAATATTAGTAGTACTTGCAGGAGGCGGTTACTACTTATATACTACTAAATTTAAAACTAATACTGCTACTCAAAGTAGATATCTTCCACAGACAGCTACAACCGGTACAATAAACGTTACAGTTACTGGAACTGGATCTGTATCTTCTCAATCAACACAAGATGTTGTAATTCCAAACAACGGTACTTTAACTAATTTTAAAGTTACTACTGGCAGCACTATAACTGCAGGTACCTCTTTAGGCTCTGTTGTAGATCCAACTCTACAACCTCAGATACAAACTGATCAGTTAAAGCTTAATCAAGCGAAGCAGCAACTTACTCAGCTTCAGCAGAAAGAAACTGCCGACACTACCAGTGATCAAGCTAAAATAAATGAAGCTAATCAGCAGCTTACTGAGGATCAAGCTAATCCAAAAATCGATCAAGCAACAATTGATAAAGATAATAATGCCATTACAGATGCTAATAATGCGTTGACAAATGACACAAATACAGATAACAACAATATAGCAAATCAAAATATAACTTTGCAACAAGCTCAGGCTACTCTTAACAATGATAATACAACCTTAAGCAAAGAAAATATCATTGCTCCAATAAGTGGAACTTTTGAGAATGTTGCTAATCAGAATGGAGATACAGTTCAATCTGGTAAAACTCTTGGAACCATAATGGATTTATCAAAACTAGAAGTAGTAGTTTCTGTAGATGAACTTGATATTAGTAAAGTTCAAGTTGGACAAAAAGCTACTATATCAATGCCTGATGTTCCTGGAAAAACATATACTGGAACTGTAGCGAGCATACCAGATAGCGGTACAACTACAAACAACGTAACAAATTATAATGTAGTTATAACTCTTGATGATTCTACTGGTTTAAAACTTGGTATGAACGGTAATGTTACTATAAATGTACAGACCAAGAATAACGTTGTAATGGTTCCTTCAACTGCTATTATAACTAGAAATGGTAAAAAATATGTAATGGAACCTTCATCCTCTAGTAAGTCAAGTAGCAGCCAAAATGGATCTAACTCTTATGGCGGAGGTCAAAATGGATCTGGCTCTTATGGTGGCGGCAAAAACGGTCAATCCGCTGGAAAATCTGTGGAAGTGCAAACCGGTATTTCAAATCAAAACGATGTTGAAATTACAAGTGGTCTAGATGCAGGTCAGAAGATACTTATTCCATTACCTAGTATCTCCTCATCCACATCTTCTAGATCTGGCGGCGGTATGGGCGGCTACGGCGGTGGCGGCATGGGCGGCTATGGCGGTGGCGGCTTCGGCGGCGGAAGTGGCAGAAGCGGCGGCGGTGGTGGCGGACACTAGCGTATTTGCCTCATAAAAATTTGTTATGGAGGAATATAATTATGATTGAAATAAAAAATCTAAGTAAAATATATCAACTAGGTAAAGAAAAACTTTACGCATTAGATAAAGTTTCTCTGAAAATTGAGGCTGGAGAATTTGCTGCCATTGTTGGACCATCTGGCTCTGGTAAATCTACATTGATGAACATCTTAGGATGTCTTGATATTCCTACTGAAGGTCACTATATTCTAGATGGAAAGCCTGTTGAGAGCCTAAATGATGATCAGCTAGCAGAAATACGAAACGAAAAAATAGGATTTATATTTCAAAGATATAACCTACTTACAAGGCTAAATGTATATGAGAACGTAGAAATACCCCTGATTTATTTAGGAATTGGAAATGCTGAAAGAAAAAAACGAATAGAGCAGGCACTTGAGCAGGTTGGTTTATCCTCTCATATTCATCACAAACCCTCAGAACTTTCTGGTGGGCAACAGCAAAGAGTTGCAATTGCACGTGCACTTGCAACTAACCCCTCTGTTATTATGGCAGATGAACCAACTGGAGCATTAGATAGTAAAACGGGAAGAGAAGTACTCAACCTATTAAAAAAACTTCATAAATCAGGAAGAACCATCGTTCTTATAACACATGATTTATCAATTGCTGCAGAAGCAGAAAGAAGAATTCAAATTAAGGATGGTCATATAATTTCTGATGACGGAGGTGAAAATAGTGAAACTTTATCAATTGTTAAAAATGGCAGTAAAGTCAATTGTAACTAATAAGATACGTTCTTTTCTTACAATGCTTGGAATAATCATTGGTATAGCCTCAGTTATAATATTAGTCGCTATGGGTCAAGGAAGTACAAAAGCGGTGCAAGATTCAATAAATAGCATGGGTACTAATCTTATAACTGTAAATATTACCGCAGGGCAAAACAAGCAAGTTACTAATGACGAATTAAAAGAACTTAAAACCCAGCCTGGTATTAAGGATATCTCTCCAACTATCAGTGCTGGTAATACAAATATATCTGGTGGAGATCAAACTGCAACAACAACTGTGCAGGCTGTAGAACCTAACTATGAGACAATTAAAAATACCCCTGTGGACAGTGGTAGATTTATTGATCAAGATGATTTAGACAATAGATACTATTCAGCAGTAGTTGGAACAGATGTAGCCACAGAACTTTTTAACTCAACGGATGTTGTTGGGCAAACAATAAACGTAGATGGTATACCATTTACTATTGTAGGTGTATTAAAATCACAAGGAACTAGTACTAATGGTTCTGCGGATGATACTGTACTTCTTCCTCTAACAACAGCTCAAAGAATTTTAAAATCAACACAAATAAAGACATTCTACGTGCAAGCCTCAAGTTCTGACAGCGTAAATACAGCAATGCAATATTTAGAATTGTTTTTAGATACGAAATATGGTCTTGCTGTAAGTTCTTCAAGTACTGTAACAAATCAATATTATAGAGTAATGAACCAAACAAGTTTACTTCAAACTGCAACTTCTACAACTCAAACCATGACAAA
>Ga0255360_1000245_pt1 | contig 14700 bp, 14 predicted proteins | sample GFST50metaG_FD_186004 | JGI IMG/M metagenome (GOLD analysis project Ga0255360, IMG submission 186004) | Peat soil microbial communities from Stordalen Mire, Sweden - G.F.S.T50 | ecosystem: Environmental > Terrestrial > Soil > Wetlands > Peat | place: Sweden: Norrbotten County, Stordalen Mire... | reverse complement strand
CTCGATCCGGAGCTTTGTTGCAGAAGTATTGTTTTCCGGTCACTTATGCAACACAACCGCGACTTTTGCAACAGAAGGGAGTTATGCAACAAAGCCTCGATCCGGTTCTGTTAAAATGAGCGTTGTTAAAAAATGGTTTCGTCAGCGTGCCACACGCTCGACGTGTCAAGCTCTAGAGTGCTCACGTACTCGTTGAGGATACCGACATACCTCTCAAGCCAGTTGTGAATCGTTCCGTAGCTGACGCCGAGGCTGTGGAACTGCCGCAGGTGGTCACTTATCTTTCTTAGACTGACACCCTTAAAGTAAAGGTCAAGCGTGAGCGAAATCGTCTGAGGGCTAAACTTCAGCTTCAGGAAGTCCCCGTTGTTTACGAACTTCCGCTTTACAGCTCTTGCAGTAGTAGTTCTGCTTGCCGTTCTTCGTGCCGTATTTGACGACTTCGAGCGAGTTGCAGCACTTGCAGGCTATCGTTTCGTTCTCTTCGACTTGTCGAACTGTCAACTTCTCTTTAAGTGCGAGCCACAATCTTACGGCGAAAATGTGTTTGCACTTAATCTTTCGGGATTGATAATCAGGGCAAGGGCAAGATGAAGACTCGCGAGTTATAGCTTAATAAGATACGTTAGGGTCTATTGGGTCATAGAGGATGCCGTGGTCTCCTGAGTATGGTGTCTTGTGGAGGACCGTATTCGAAAGAATGTCTCCGGGTATCTGGCGCTTTGGATCAGGGAAAGCGTCGCAGTTGTACAACCTTTCAGTCGGGTAGGCATCACATTTGTCCCGCCCCGTATGGAAATGTCTACAATTGAAACACTGCGGCAGCATTTGCGCTATTTTCTCACCTCCGCGCTGCGTGCGTACCGTCTCTTTCACGCATATAAGTTTTGATGATGGCAGTTGACCGCCCGCACCGCAGACGAAACCCCTCCGCTTCGATAAAGCCGGAACGCAAGAAAAGCTGAGAAAGAGTTATTGTTTCAGAATGTTATTCTTTTAGCGATGCTCTCGTCAAAAACCAGATAGCGTAAGCTATTCCGAACGTCGCAGGGGTTTTTTAGATCGAGAGCGACGCGCTCAAGGACGAGCGTGTTGAATTCAACTGCGTAATGGAAGTGGAGAAAAAAAATGCTATTCGTTTTATGGTACGAATTCGATCCCGATCATACTGAACGGGTTCGCGAGTTGTGGAAGCACTTTAAGTTTCCAGAAAGCGTCAAGGTGATAGGCCGTTACGTTCTCATAGGAAGGCATACGTCCGTGGCAATCTTCGATGCACCAGATGAAGCATCACTGCTCAAGATTACCGGCCCGTTCAGCAGCTTTGGCGTGGCCCACATCGCGCCGGCAATGCCGCTCGAAGAGGCGAACCAGGTAACGTGGTGAGGAAAGAAGAGCATACTAGCAGCCGATTCCCCGATCCCGTTTGAAGAACGGAGCCGTCGGAAGCGTCTCGCATCAGTCAGCCGATAGAAAAGCTACACCCGGCCACCAACTCCAAAAGACGGGAAGGCGTCTTTGCCCACCCTGGGGGGGTTATAGAAACAATCGTTCAGGTACTTATCGTTCTACGTAAGATCTCTCAATACAAAAGCACGGCCCCCCAAACAAATAAACACATTTTTCGAGAATCTGTCGTTGCTTTCTGCTCACTGTGCAATGGCAACGCACTTACATGCACACCGTTCTACTGGCGCGTAAAAAAAAGAAAAGGCGGGTACTCGCCCCGCCTGCAATGCCGCGCTAAACAGCGCCAGGACCGCGCTCGCCTGTTCTGATGCGGATCACGTCGTCTACCGAGGAGATGAATATTTTGCCATCTCCTATGTTTCCTGTTTTCGCAATTTCCAAGATCGTCTGGACAATACGCTCCGCGTCTTCTGTCTTGACGACCATATCAATCTGCGTCTTAGGCAAGAGATCGAGGCAGTACTCGCTGCCTCGGTAGACCTCCTTAACACCCTTCTGCCTGCCCTGGCCTTTGACGTCCGTAACCGTCATTCCAGGGCCGAGCTCTCGCATCGCGTGCTTTACTGCATCGAGTTTTTCCCGTCTTATAATCGCCGTGATTCTTTTCATACGCGCACCTCCAAGCCGTTTCTTAAGCTCCCCGCCCACGCGGACGTGGTGCGGGCACATACGTTTGGCCCGGGATAAAACGGGCTGCTTCTTTTTCGAAGCTGCCTGCGCAGCTCAGAGCCCGTAGCCGCCATCGTACCCTCCTACCCCCATTTCTGGGACGTCGAGGCCGTCTACTTCGGTCTGTGATCCGACCCTCATTCCGACAACTTTGTCTATGAACGTGAAGATCGCAAGTGAGATCGCCGCTGTATAAACGAAGCATGTCGCCACTCCGATGCACTGTGCAGCCAACTGACTGGGATTTCCGTAAAGAAGACCGGTTACCGCGCCTGAAACGCCGTTCCAGCCCGCGCCGTACGTGCCATCTGCGAAGAGTCCTAGACTGAGACACCCCCACGCGCCGCACACGCCGTGCACGGCCACCGCTCCGACCGGGTCATCAACTTTTAGCCTTTTGTCAATGAAAAGCGCGGCTTCAACTACGAGAACCCCAGCGACCGATCCGATGAGGACAGCGCTTTGCGAGTTAACGAACGCACAAGGGCCTGTTATTGCAACGAGTCCGGCAAGCATCCCGTTGCACATGAAGCTTACATCGGGTTTGTTGCCGCGCACGCGCCACATCCAGAGCGTTGCGGCGGCCATGCCCGCAACCGACGCAAGCATCGTGTTGACGGCGACGACGCTGATACGAAGATCGGTTCCTGCGAGCGTGGAGCCCGGATTAAACCCGAACCATCCGAAAGCGAGAATGAGCGTTCCGAGCACGGCCATAGGGATGCTGTGCGGCGGAATGGCGCGGACCTTCCCGTTGACGTACTTACCGATACGAGGGCCGAGCATCCAAGCGCCGACAAAGCCTATTGTGCCACCTACCATGTGAACGACGGTCGAACCCGCAAAGTCGACATACCCGTTGCCTAAACCAAAGTTCGTGCCGAGTTGCGAAAGCCATCCACCGCCCCAAACCCAGTTGCCAAAGAGCGGGTAAATGATCGTCCCGATGAAAAGACCGTAGATGCAAAATGCCGCGAATTTCCATCGTTCAGCCATAGCTCCGGTCGGAATCGTGGCAGCGGTATCCATGAAGACGACTTCGAAGAGGAACAGCGCAAACACGCCGACGTCATAAGCACCGGTCAGGGCAAAACCGTGAGTGCCGAACAGTCCGAACGGATGTCCCAGTATACTGATTGCCACCTCGCTGTTAAGTCCGGTAAACCCGCCCAAGGTGGGAAGCGACGTCAATCCGCCGAACATGATGGCGAATCCGCAGAAATACCACCCGAGCACGCCAAGCGCGTAGATCAATATGTTCATTCCCATCGTGTGAGCCACGTTCTTTGAGCGCGTGAAGCCGGTTTCAACGAGCGCAAACCCTGCCTGCATAAAGAAAACGAGGAAGCCGGCCATGAGCGTCCACACGAAGTTGATGGCCGTTGTATTATGGCCGACAGCATTGGCGAGCTCAGATAACGTCGGTTGGCCAGTTACGTTAGCCGCAACGTTGGCCGAGCCAATGCTGCTGCCCGTTGAGTCGGGCTGACTTCTGTCAGGCAACGCCTGCGTAGAGGCAATTGGCGTTGAGGCGTTCAGCGCTGAGTTTGTAGGCTGTTGGGCAATTCCTGTGATGTACCCCGATTTTGCCATCATCAAACTCACGAATACGAGTATCAAAAGGCAATTTATTACCAATTTTTTACTTGGTTTCCATGTCATTTTGAAACCTCACTTTGTCGGAAATGCGGGCCAGTTTTTGGCCTGTTTGACGTAAACGAGCGGGGAGCGCACACGGAGGATCGAGGCGCTCCCGTTGGCACAGTTCCGCGCTGCGCCCTGTTAGTAGGAAGTTATATGTACAGGAAGTAGGTTTCCGGCTTCCTACTAACAAAATGCGTAAAGCGATTATCATATTTAAAATTTTTGCGAAGCAAGCAAAATAAAATCAAACAATATTGCAATTCAGTCGCGACGTAACTAAACTACCATCGCGTGTTCATACTAATCGCCTATTTTAGTGACAGATGGAGAAACAGTAACTAGCGATTACTACTTATTGTTCCACTTCAAAGTGTTCGACGTCAATCCAAGGCCGGAGGAGACTAGTCGTTGAAGCCCAACGAAATCGATATGCGCGGGAAGATCGCTGTCGCCCTGGGTCTCGTGGAGGGATGCAAGGAGTTTGCAGCCTTGATTCCCGAGGTCAGGACCAACCTCGTGTACGCTCGACCAAATTCTAGAAGCAGAGATGATGTATTAGGAATAGACGGACGCATAACCGTCGTGAGCGGCGTACCTCACGCTGCAGGCAAGCCCAGATTCGGCGCGTCGAGCCACATGGCCCGACTGATGGTAGAGCTGGGCAAAGCCGATTCGGCGTTTAGGGCAGGCGTGAACTTCGCCAACAATCCATCTCTGACGAAATGGCTCGAGGAGTATTGCAAAGCAAAAGGGTGGGTTTTCAGCGTGATCGATCGCAGTAACGAACCGGAAGAAATCAAGGAAGCGGAAGGCGCATCGATGCCCTGGAAAGTTCAGCAAGCGATAGATGCCGCCGGTGGCCGGGTCCCCAAGATCTTCTACGAAACGGGTGCTATCGGTAAAGAGCCTGTGTCGGTGCTTGTCGGACGGGATCCCATAGAAGTCGCAGAGCAGATCTGTGAAATCGCAAGGCGCTATCATGAGCGATAAGATAGGAAAGATAGACCTCGACGCCTTCACCTCCTTTCTGCTCCCGCGGCTCGGAAAAAAGGATGATTCAGTAATCGTGCCGCCGAGAACGGGTATCGATGCCGCAGTTATCGACATCGGCAACGACAGGGTGCTTATAATAGCGGAGGACCCGATCTTCGCTATCCCGCACCAGCCCCTAGAGATGTTTGGCTGGTATACCGTCCACATTGGCGCGAGCGACGTGGCGGTCATGGGCGTCAAGCCTAGATACATGACCTATTCCCTGTTGATGCCTCCCGAGACTAGTGAAGAGGACTTCCACACCATCGTGGATGCCATCCACAGGGCTGCCGTGGAGCTTGGGATAACGATCGTCGGCGGGCATACGGGGTACTACCCAGGGTTTGCATCACCCACCATAGGCGGAGTTACCGTCTTTGCCATCGCAGACAAGCACGGTTACGTTACGTCAGCAGGCGCGAAGGCGGGCGACGATGTGATTCTGACCAAGGGGCCGGCAATAGAGACAGCAGGAATCCTCGCCGTGATCAGGGAAACGGAGCTCTTAGAGAAATATCCCTCGCCCCTGGTCGAGAAAGCCAAGGCCCTCTGCATGCAAATGACCGTGGTAAAAGACGCCCTGTTAGCTATGGAATCCGGAGGCGTAACTGCCATGCACGACGCGACCGAGGGCGGCGTTATCGGCGGGCTCTTCGAGATAGCCAATGCTAGCGGAGTGGGGATGGAGATACATGAGGAGGCGTTTGTCTATCCAGAAGAGGTACGCATGGTCTGCGAGGCATTCGGCATCGATCCCTTGGCAGCGATCGCCGAGGGCTCACTGCTCATCACGGTGAGGCCGAACCATTCAAAGGCCATACTCCACAAACTAAGTGCCAGCGGCATCAAGGCATCCGTTATAGGAAAGGTGGCGGATGATCCGAGAACAAAAACAATCAAGCGGCGCGACGGTACGCTCGTTCCCCTGGCAATCCCGACCCAAGATCCTTTCTGGCCAGTGTTTTTTGGTGCGTTGTGACAGTTCATTTGGATCTATTGCTGCATAACCGCTGACATGTTGTCGCCTAAAGTACAAACGAGCCAGCCAAAGGTCGGCAGTTTGCAATCCACGCGCACAAAGCCCCGTTTGCACGCGCTCAGGCTGCGGACAGTATGAAGCATTTGAATGTGTTGGGAAAGCTCGCGGAGGCGCAGTCCTGTAGAAAAGACGGCCGCGGAGTCATAATTACGCACCGGCAAGAAGGGTTGCAAATTCGGGGTTACAAATTTGGCGTTAAATGGACCCAGGGTAGGTGTCCAGCAAAAGGCTAATTACAACCCTTCTTACACGAACCAGTGCGAACCCCACCAAGAGTGTGTTTGAGGCGGATTGGGGGGTTGCCTATTTGCGACCATTTTCCATAAAAGCTGGGTAAGCGGTAATACTTGTCCACATACGCGCGATGCACGTGTCTCTACTGAGAAAGCCTCGCCTCACTCATCTGCGAGCATGTCAACAGCAATTCTTGCCGTCATCTCAAGATTTATTCGGAGCGCCGCTGATGACCCCTTCACCACCATGTAAAGGAGGTAAACGGTGCCTAGCAAGATATCCCCAAAAACAAGTGTGCTGGTCGTCCTTATCTTCGGTACATTGGTGCACGCTCTGTGCAGTGACCTTCACAGCCCAGAAGACCCCGCGGAGCTCATAAGTGTCTTCGGGGCGCTTCGGCTCAGAGAAACAGTGGCACTGATGATGAGGGTCGCGCTGATCGCGGTTAACGTCCTTGAAAACACGGCGCCGTGTTAAGCGTTTTAGGACCGGATTGAAAACACGGGACACGACTAACTACAAGTGCCTCTGCGTGCCTCGTGCGCTGCAACTGTAGGCATTGGCAACGAACGGTGTCAGGTGGCGCGTTCAATGCTGCGCATTCAGCTTCCTGAGAGAATCACAACGGTCCCATCCGTCATGTGTGCCTACAATGCCCGCTATTGTAGTTTTCAAGGCCCATGATAGGCAGAGCTTCGTGGCAGCAATTTTTGTCATGACCTCAAGGTATATCCACGTGAGCAGCGCACAGCCCCTGCACAGCGTTATTAGAGAGGCCGACCATGAAAAAACTCCTCCTCAAAGCACTGCCACTAGCTCTCCTCTTCTTGAGTGCCGCCATACATGCATGTTGTGCGTGCCCTATGGAGTCTCACGATGAGGAAGGTCCGGGTCCTGCAGAACGGGCATGCTTGCGGACTGCTAAGCGTAAGCGCGGTCGCGGAAGAATTGCGAGCCATAGTAAGCCAGTCACACTGACACCACTCATTGTTCAGTCAAGGCCTTTTGAGGCGTCGAAAATTTCGCTCAACCGAACATTGAAAGTCCTTCGGACACTCCAACTTGCTAGCTACGCGGAAAGCATGCCGCCTGAGGCAAGCTCAGCAGAATGATACCCCCTTTCAGCAGCATGAACGTCTCGGACAAGCATCGCGTTAGCTAACATGATGGCCCCCGTCACTCGTGATACTGCCGATGTGGCGGTCGGCGCGAGCATTCTAAAAAACGCTCCGCGACTGTCCGGGTCGTTTGCGCATCTTTGGCACCATTGTAGGTTCTCTAGTCGCAGCCGGATGACCCAGTCGCACGGAAATGGATAAAAGCCTCAGTCCGATTCTTTTTGCGATCGCGCAAAGGTGGCAATTCTTGCCTCATCTCAAACCATATCTGCGATTCTGATGATGTCCTAACTACCCGATGGAGGGATGCTGCCGATGAAGCGATGCACGGGAAGAAGAAGTGCGTGACCGAGGTCGGATGTGATGAATACAGGACCAGCCTGTGTGAGTCGTTTTCGATGTGCGACCACGTGGCGTTCAAAGTATGGAACACGAAGACAAAGCGCTGGGAGCTGTAACAGCGACGTGTGGTGCGACGAAGACGGCACGCGGCGGCGCAGGCGATGTTTAGCAGAAGCGCAGACTGCACGACTGGGAAACCCGCGACATGTAGACCTGTAGGCGATATCTTGCTTGTTGACTAGGTCAACGACGCATCAGTAGACGAGGAGTAACCCGTATGAGTTTAAGTTCGTGTGGGTGATCATTCCGTACACATTCCCCTCGCACGGAATTACCTTTATTGGCAAGTCAAGCTTCCTTACTGTGGCAAACACGTCGACTCCGACTGCTTCCATTGAGGTTCGAACCCTCTCGGCGTGCCTGCAAGCCCTCTTCAGCGAGAGGTCCACGACGCCCTCTGACTGCTCAGCTACGCACTCGTCGCAATAAACACACGGGTACGCCGCAAAGGCTAGGGATTTGTAATAACCTTGATAGAACGCGTGTTGCTCGAGTTCGTACACCGTGTCGCCGATCCAACTTATCAGCCCTTTGAGAAACGGGTGCCAATCTTCAGGTATACTCTTGGGGTCGATATCTCCCATTCCGGGTATTCCCTTGAAGTGCACGATATACGCTTTTGAATACTCTTTGAGAAGGTCTCTCGTCTCGGAAGGGCTTGGGACGTATGGGGGACAGCCGAGGTGCTTTGCGAAGCCCTTGCAACCAAACTTACAGCGCCATCTTACCCATTCGCTCACCACAATTTCACGCGGGTCAATCTCATAGATTTGAGCGTTGTCTTTATTAGCTAACGCCTTGAGTTCATTTTCTAACGCTTTATCGTCCATATGTATCCCTTTGAAGCTTGTCAAAAGAAATTTCGCGATCGTGAGGCCCCACGGTCATACTTTTGATAATATGCACGCAATCCTTCATTCTCTTTGCTATTTCCTCAAATCGTTCCTTTTTGCTATGGTTCTGAGCAATGCGTGAGGTATCTGCCATGGTTGCGATAAGCTGTTCAGACATAGAGCGTTCAAAAAAGAACCGCCGGCAATGCAAATGTCAACCGCGCTTGAGAAGATCTTTTATTCTTTGTTCGCCGCCGGCGATTTCCAGTTTTCGGAGGGCCCGCGCCAGTGTATCCTTGCCAGCAACGTCTGCGGCGTATTGATCGGCCAAATGCTCGTCGTCATACGGGACAAAAGTCAGAGAGCTTAATGCCGCTAGAGACGATACGAGCTTGCTCGGGCTGTGCTTGACGTGGTATGCTTCGTGAGCTACGACGGCGGTTACCTCATCTTTATCGAGCCGTTCCAAGAGCCCGACGGACAGATAGGCGGTGCGCCGATGGGCAAATGCCCGTATTATTTGCGTGTCGATCACCCGTATGGGAATGCCAAACTGTGCCTCGAGCGTTGCGACGTACGACGAAATGCCTGCGTGTTTCATCTGGCCTTTGCGCGTGAGGCAGTATCGAACGAGGCTGAGCGTGAGCAGCCCGAATGAGACGGCCCCGAGGTACGCCCAGATCCACTGAAACATCGGACAGTTCATAGAAACAAATCCCACGATAATTGCCGATGCGATGCCTGCTTGTCCGGCGATTAGGAGCTCAAACCGCTTCCAAACAAGAAAAACTGACAAAAAGCTAGCTGCTGTAACTAAGATCGCTACAAAAGGCAGCAACGAGCCGGCTTGTGTCAGGCACCCGAGAATGCATTGCAGCCAATCGATGCGCCTACCTCCTAAATCTGCCAATACTGCTGACGACTGCTGTGCCGAACGTGTCTACAAGACAGTCAACAACCTGTTCGGATATCTTCGTCCCGAGCTCTTGTTGGGTGCAGGTCGGGGCGTAGAGGTACCGCACTCGTGACTCGCTCGCATCTATCGTTCGATTTACGAAGCCGCTCTTTACGAGCCGATCTAAAGTTCCTGCGATGCAGGCCAGTGAGAGATCGCTGCACTGCTTCTGTATTTGCCCGGACGTCACTCGCTCCTTCTCCCAAAGCAGCCCAAGTATTCTCACCTCATTTGGACTGAAGAACTTCTTCAAGCCGTCGTTCCGCAGACTGATGCGCTCAAGCTTCACCATCGTTTACGTATAGTGTAAATACGTCTACTTCAAGGTTTCTAGCGAACCGACAATGTTTGCACCTAACGTAAACTATATGAAGAATCACCACCTCGAAGTTTACAGTCGGTGTAAACCATGTTCGTTCAACTCCTGAGGAAGTCAATTCTAAGGCGTAAGTCGCGGTTCGCGATGGGCGTCGCGTCAGTTCTCATTGGAGCTGCGGTCGTGACCGCCCTGTTTACGGTTTCACTTGGCGTCGGTGATCAGGTTGGGCAGGAATTTACAAAATACGGGGCGGACTTGATGTTGCAGCCACAGTCAAACACGATTCAGATCGGACTTCCGGGCGTCAGCATAGGCTCCGTCACCGAGCAGAAATACATCAACGAAAGCGATTTGTGGATGATAAAAACCATCGAGCACAGGGCCAATGTGCTCGGTTTCGCACCATTCCTCTACCAGGTGGTCACAGTCGGTGACGGGCCTAATGCGCAGCAGGCCGTCCTAGCGGGTACGTACTTCAACAAGACAATTCAGATCCCTCAGCCGGCATCGCCTCAGGACCCGTCAGAATTCAGCACGGGCATTGCCGACATCAGCTCGTGGTGGAAGGTCACCGGGAACTGGATAACAGACCAAAATGACACGACGAGCGCTATGGTCGGCTCCAATGTCGCGCAGAAGCTTAACCTCACTGTTGGCGACTCGTTCAAAGTCAGCTATGTAGGGGCGCAAAACGGTACTACCGCGACGAATGTGAAAGAGTTGAAGGTAGCAGGCATTGTGGAAAGTGGCGGCGCCGAGGATAACCAGATCTTCGTCAACCTGCCGGTGGCTCAGGATTTGAGCTCGAGGCCCGGTAAAGTGGACACTGTGCAGGTTTCCGCGCTGTGTGTCCGCTGCCCCGTAGCAGACATGGCATCTGAAATCCAAGGCAAGATCCCCGGCGTTCAGGGAACAACCATCACGCAGCTTACCAACGCGGAGATGAGCACACTGGACAAGTACCAGAGCATGATGGCGCTCGTAACGGCAGTGGCGCTGCTCGCTTCGACGATGGGGATCTTCACGACGATGACGGCCAATGTCACGGAGCGCCGGCGCGAGATCGGACTTATGAAGAGTATTGGTGCCGAAAACCGGAGCATAGCGGCGCTTTTCCTCGCCGAAGCTACCTTAACTGGCCTTATAGGGGGTATTGGAGGCTTCGGGGTAGGGATCGTCCTTGCGCAGTTCATCGGGCTAAGAGTATTCTCGACGACTATTCCGCTGAGGTGGGAGGTGCTGGCCGTGGCCATACCAATTGCGATCGGCGTCTCCCTCCTCGCCAGCGCATTGCCAGTAAGACGCGCGATGGCGGTTGAGCCCGCTATAGTGCTCCGAGGTGAATGATCGAATGGACGAAGCACTGATCAGTCTGCAGAAGGTCACAAAGGTGTATGGCGGGGGGACGAGAGCCCTCAACGAAGTAACCCTGTCTTTCGAGAAGGACGAGTGGACCACGATCATGGGGCCTTCAGGATCGGGAAAGACCACGCTGCTTAACATCATCGGGTGCCTGGACCAGCCAACGAGCGGAATCGTGCGCATCGCTGGAAAAGAGGTCACAGGGGTCGGTCAGGCGGCGCTGACGCGGTTGAGACGGGAGAACGTTGGGCTCGTCTTCCAGCAGTATCATCTCGTTCCTTATCTCACCGCGCTTGAGAACGTCATGCTGGCGCAGTATTACCATGGCAGCCTTGATGAAACGAAAGCAGTGGCTGCCCTTAAAAACGTCGGCTTGGAGCACCGACTCGACCACCCGCCAGCGCACCTGTCTGGCGGTGAACAGCAGCGGGTGTGTATCGCAAGAGCCCTCGTTAACGAACCAGCTATCCTTCTTGCCGATGAGCCGACCGGGAACCTCGATCAAACAAACGGGAATATCGTCTTGCAACTGATTCAACGATTACACGAAGAAGGCCGCGCGATTGTCCTCGTGACCCATAATCCGGATATAAGCGGGCTTGGGGATCGGACGATCCGGATTGTCGACGGGAGCGTCGAGCAGGATTTTAAATCTGGAGGAGACAGGAATGGTGAATGATCAAAAAAAGAAGCGAACGAACACGAAATTGCTCGCAGCGATAGCAGTCGCCGTAGTTTTAGTTGCAGGCGGAGGATTTGTTGTGTTGTCTAGCGCCGGAGGTTTGCTAAGCGGCATTGGTGCTGGAAATAGCGACTCACAGGCCACCGGGCTCTCTTCGGCCCAAGGTGCAGTCAAAATCCCACTGTCTAACATCACGAACACGCTCTCATTCTATACCTACAACTCAAACGGAACGGCGATCAAGTTCTTTGCAGTGAAAGGCAGTGATGGCAACGTCCACGTGGCGTTCGACGCGTGCGATGTGTGCGGCCCGAAGGGGTACCAGCAATCTGGCAACGATTTGGTGTGCAACAACTGTCACAAGCATTTTGCGATCAATACGATCGGAACAGCTAATGTGAATGGTGGTTGCAATCCAGCCTACTTGCCGATGAGCATCAGCGGCAACTCTGTTGTCATCAAGACGTCAGACCTGGTGACGAAGGAATCAGCATTTAAGACTTGAAATGGTAACCACCGAAACGCCAACTGAACGAAAGAGAAACGACAACTGAACGAAAGAGAAACGACAACTGAACAGATAGGAGGGGGGGTCGGAGAGACTCGGTAGCGCGGGCTTTCCCGCATTTCCCATCCGCCTGTTCAGCTGGACTGAGTTCGACGACGTTAGGTACTTCTAGGCCTCTGCGCCAAGCACTCGCTAAACTTGCAGTTGTACACACTTTTAGATGCGCGGATGGAAGAGTCTATCATACTGGGCACTCAGGGGTCAGCGAGTCATTATCAAGACGGACTTCTGGTTCCAGGTCCACGATGGTCGCAGTCGAAAGATTCTCACGGCCGCCTCACGATGACACGCCGCAGCTATCCTAATCCTTTGGCGGGGCCGGAACCACACCGGGTGTTACCGGTGCGCAAAAATGAAGAGGTGGGACTAAAGGAAGAGCCGGGTTTTCGGGAGCGGTCAAAGCCTTTTTTCTTCTCTCCGCCTTGCTCTGTTCCTCTGAAGCTCCCTCTATCCGTTTATTCAAATGAGCAAACCCCAGTCAACGCGCAAGCGACTATTGGAACTCGATGCCGTCAGAGCCGTCGCCATCTTGATGATTGTGGCCACCCATCTCCTTTACTATTTTCACTCAAACCTCTTCGGGTTGGAGAACGTCCTGGGCACGTCTCTCGAGCTGTTCGGTTTAGGAACCTTCTTCTTCTTGTCTGGTTTCGTCCTCGGTTACAACAACCAGAAGTTTAATGGTTGGAGCGACGTTGCGAGTTTCTTCAAAAAGAGGCTGCTTCGCATCTACCCGCTCTATCTGGTTGCGTTGGCCATCGCTGTTGGCGCATTCATACTACTTCCCTCGCAATCGCATCAGTCACTTTCCTCTGCGGGGGTCCTCATCTATGCACTGGGACTACAGGGCCTCCTGGCTCCTCGCTACGTGCCAGACTTTTATATGTTTTGGTTCGTGGGCGTCATATTGCTCTGCTACTTGATTTATCCGCTCATGATGCGCTACGGATCAAACAACAAGATCAGGTTGCTTTTAATATCAGAGGCAATATTCGCATTATTTCTTGCGATGAGGCTCAGTTTTGGTATTGTTGATACGAGATTCTTCTTGTACTATTTTATCTTCGTCAGCGGGATTGCAGCGAGCACATTTCACGTCAAGCTGCTGCTGGATAAGCGGAGAATTTTTGTCGGAGCTGCTCTGCTATTGACTGTCCTAATGACCGTGCACGTCGCGCTATATAATCATCAGCTGCCCAGTGATCCGGGTTATGTATTCAACGCCGGGCAGTTTGGGCCTTACGCTGACATCAGTTTGTTCCTGGTACTGAACGCAATTGTGTTGTTGTTCATCCCGTTTGTCTACTATTTCGCCAGCTACCTGATTTCTTTGACCAAGCTTGTCCCAACGCTTTTGCTCATTTCGTATGCTTCATACGCTATCTTTCTATTCAACCCTCTGATCTTGGCGGGCTTGAACACCATTTTCACCGGTATACACTTGCCTATGGGGTTTCCGCGGGATATGCTGCTTACGATCATCGGCGTATCAGCGTCGTGTTTGATCGGGTACGCTTTCCAACGAGCGGCAGATAGAACCCTCCAAAAACTGGCGCATTGAAGTAACGTTTTCAATGTCGCGGCTGAAGGCCGGCGCGGCGCCATCGTTCTCTGCTTTTTTTCTGTCATTTATGTTTGTTCGGATCTCAAAGAGACGAAGCAAGCTATGGTGGAATCGCCTCTTACCCGTTTTTTGTTGCTTTGTTGCACACTCCGCTGATCGTGGGTCTATCCTCAAAAATAGCCATATGCGAGAGATGGATGGGGAAAGGAATTATGAATAGTCAATGGGGCCTTCGACTTTGAGGTAACCTGGGACTCGCCCTGGGGCAAAGGTCGGCCCGGATGGCATATCGAGGACACGGCCATCACCGAGAACTACTTCGGAGCGCAGTATGATATCCACGGCGGAGCTATGGATCTGATCTTCCCTCACCACGAGGCGGAGATCGCCCAGATGGAGGCTGCCTCAGGAAAGAAGCCACTAGTTTCCGTTGTGGACTTCCGGTTCGAGGTCTTCTCCGTTGATGTGGATGGTCGGCGAACCAATTAATCCTCATATCTCGGCATCCTCGCCGGGACAGACCGACACCATATGCAGCTCTGCAAGCACGTTCTCCTCTTCAAGAACCCCCCTTAAGGCTTGAGCAGCTTCTACGTAGTGGGGATAATCCTCGTAATACAACAGGTCGATCGAAAGCATAATAATTTCTCAAAAAGCGGATGGAAATAAAAGTTAACCACAGCTTAACGGTGTTAATGTCCTGATTCTGCGGCTCAGGTACGCTCTAAGAAGATATAGCGTCACAATCCTTGGCACGTGTGGCAGGACAAGCCGCATAACGTCAAAGTCAAAATGTTGATCTATATACT
>Ga0255360_1000238_pt1 | contig 15139 bp, 10 predicted proteins | sample GFST50metaG_FD_186004 | JGI IMG/M metagenome (GOLD analysis project Ga0255360, IMG submission 186004) | Peat soil microbial communities from Stordalen Mire, Sweden - G.F.S.T50 | ecosystem: Environmental > Terrestrial > Soil > Wetlands > Peat | place: Sweden: Norrbotten County, Stordalen Mire... | reverse complement strand
AGGACATACAGTCAATATTTATGAAGGAACTAAATTATATGATATTTTAGGAGAAACTGTTACTACAAATAGTTTTCATCATCAAGCTGTTAAAGATATTGCTCCAGGTTTTATAGCTAGTGCAATATCAAAAGATTTTGTAATAGAAGCCATAGAAAAAGAGGGAGAAAATTTTGTTTTGGGTGTTCAGTGGCATCCGGAAATGATGGCTGCAAAAGGAAATAGTCAGATGAAAGAAATATTTATAAAACTTATTGAAAATTCAGCTAAATGATAGGGGGTTAATTCATTATGGAAGATAAAAGCAAATTTGGACTTGTAAGTATTATATTATTAGGACTGAATGGGGTTATTGGTTCTGGTGTGTTTTTGTTACCGGGAAATGCTTATGCATTAGTAGGTTCACAAAGTATATGGGTTTATTTATTCGATACTTTATTAGTATCGGCAATAGCTCTTTGTTTTGCAGAAGTTGGAGGAATGTTTGACAAAACAGGAGGAGCATATCTTTATTCAAAAGAAGCTTTTGGCGAATTTGTAGGATTTGAAGTAGGAATAATGAAGTGGGCTGTAGGTATTATTGCATGGGCAAGTATGGCTGTAGGATTTGCTACTGCTTTGGGTGCATTTTGGCCTGCTGCTGCAACTGGAACATTAAAAAATATAATAGCTGTTACTATATTAGTTGTATTAGGTATCATAAATATATTAGGTATTAAAATTGCAAAATATTTAAATAATATAGTTACAATTGGAAAATTAATTCCGCTAATATTTTTTGTTGCTGTTGGCATATTTTTTATTAAGGGTGGTAATTTTACTTCTGTTAAACCAATAACGTCAAATAATTTTGGAAATGCTGTTATTTTAGTTTTTTATGCATTTACGGGATTTGAAGCATTAGCAATAGCTGCAGGTGACATGGAAAATCCGAAAAAGAATGTGCCAATAGCTATAATAGTTACAATTGCAGTAGCATCTATAATATACATATTGGCACAGGTTGTTTCTATTGGTACATTAGGGGCAAGCCTCGGTAAAAGTACTGCACCAATTGCTGATGCTACAAATGTTTTTGTTGGAGGTTTTGGTAAGACTTTTGTAACCCTGGCAACTTTAGTATCTATTGGTGGAATTAATATTGCAGCTTCCTTTAATACTCCAAGAAGTGGAGTAGCCTTAGCGGAATATGGTATTTTGCCAAAGACTGTTTCAAAAGAGAATAGATTTGGTTCACCTTCTGTTGCTATAATAATATCAGTATTAATAGCAATTCCACTAGTTATTTCAGGAAGTTTTGTTCAACTAGCTGTGATAAGTGTTGTTTCAAGATTTGTACAATATATTCCTACATGTCTTTCAGTTATTGTATTAAGAAAGAGAAAAGATTTAGAAACATCTTTCAGAGTACCTTTTGGATATGTACTTCCTATAGTAGCTGTGTTAGTTAGTATTTGGCTTTTATATAACACTTGGCTTCAAGATATAGGCAAGTCTTTAATGAACAACAGACTACTAGTTGGGCTTGGAGGTTTAATAATAGGAATACCATTGTATTTCTTGTTTAGGAATCTTGAAAAAAATAACTCAGGCGTGAAAGTAGAATAAAAATTTAGTAGGGCAGTCTCAATTTTTGTGTTTTGAGACTGCCCTATTTCATGCATTTTGTTTTATTAAATAACTATAATAAGAGTCACTTTTCATAAGACTAGAGTGATTGCCGTCCTCAACTATATCACCGTTCTTCATAACAATTATTTTGTCTGAATTTCGTATGGTAGAAAGTCTATGGGCGATTACTAGAGTGGTTCTATCTTTAGCAATATTATCTATAGCTTTTTGTATTAGTTTTTCAGTTTGGGTATCTATATTAGCAGTAGCTTCATCAAAAACAAACACAGAAGGATCATGTGCCAAGGCTCTAGCGAAAGATATTAGTTGCTTTTCACCGGCTGAGAGAGTATTACCTCTTTCCATAACGGGTTCATCTATGCCGCTTTCAAAGTTAGAAATAAAATCTTTAACACAAGACATTTGGATAGCTTCATTTATTTTTGAATTCTCAATTTCATCATTTAGAGTTATATTGCTTCTTATTGTACCTGAGAATAAAAAAACATCCTGAAGCACTACTGCAATATTTTTTCTCAAAACATTAAGCTTTATATCATTAATATTCACACCATCAATTAAAATTTCGCCCTTTTGTACCTTGTAAAAACCGTTTATAAGACTTATTATTGTGGATTTTCCGGCTCCTGTTTCTCCTACAAAAGCTACTGTTTCACCTTTTTCTACTTTAAAGCTTAAATCCTTTAGTATCCAGTCATTATCGTTGTAGGCAAACCAAACATGTTTAAATTCTATGGTTCCTTGGATTTTATTTAAAGAAGTACCTTTAGATAAATCCTCAAGAGTTTCTTTTTGGTCAAGCAATTCAAAAATTCTATCTGCAGAAACCAAAGCTGATTGTATGGTAGTATATTGATCGGCTAAATCAGATATAGGGTCAAAAAATTGTTTTATGTAAGTGGTAAATGCATATAAAACACCGATTTCAAGTGTATGGTTCCATATTTTATTAACCCCATAAAAAAGTAGTAGGGCTATAGTCATATTTTGAAATAAATCGGTTCCTGGCTTAAGTATACTGTTTAAGCGAACCTGGAGCAAAGTGCTATTAAAATAATGGTTATTCAGTTCTAAAAATTCATCTTTCTTTTCTTTTTCTGCTCTAAACATCTGTATTAATCTCATACCAGATATGTTCTCAGCCATAAAACCATTAATTTTTCCTATTAGAGTTTTCATGTTTAAAAAATTTCTTTTTATTTTCTTCCTAAGTAGAAAAAGGATTAAGGACATAACAGGCAAAACTGAAAGTGAAATTAGTGCAAGCCTGAAATTTAAGACAAACATGGCGTATATTATACCAATTAAAAGGAATATATCCTGAAATAGATTTAACATTACATCTGTATACATGTCACTTAAAGCTTCTACATCGTTGGTTGCTCTGGTTATAAGGCGGCCTGAAGAATTTTCATCAAGGTAACTAAGGGGTAATAATTCTATTGTTTTAAATACTTTGCTTCTAAGATCCCTCAAGACGTCTTGTCCAACTATATTTATTATATTTTCCTCTGCATAAGCAAAAAAATTACCTGAAATTGATACAAACAAATATAATATTCCCATGCTTGCTATTGAATATAGTCCTTTAGAAGGAATATGCTTTATTAAAAAATCATCTATAACAAGTTTTAAAATATAAGGTTTTATTATCAGGGATAGATTTATTAACAAAACACAGATTGCAGCAAGAACTATTTTTTTCGTATGAGGTATTGCAAGCTTTAATAATCGTTTTAAACTACTTTCCTTAGGATATTTGTAATCCCTGTTTTCCATCATTAGATTGCTCGATGTAGATTTCATAATAAAGCCCCCTTTCCTTTAGGAGCTCGTCATGAGTTCCTCGTTCACATATTTGTCCTTTATCAAGTACTATTATTTCATCAGCATGTTCTATTGTAGAAATTCTATGAGAAATTATCAAGTTTGTTTTATCATTTCGTATAGTTTTTAAGTTACTTAGTATTTGCTTTTCAGTTACAGTATCAACTGCGGAAAGTGAGTCATCTAATATTAAAATTGCTGGATCTTTAATAATAGCTCTTGCAATTGAAACACGCTGCTTTTGTCCACCAGAAAGATTCACACCTCTTTCACCAAGTAAAGTTTCAAATTCATCATTAAAATTCAAGATGCTTTCATATATTAAAGAACTCTTTGAAGCATCCTCTATGGATTCCATGGAATATGTATCTTTGAAAAAAGATATATTATTTTTTATTGTATCAGAAAATAAAAAATTATCCTGGGGAACAAGAGCAATGTTAGTTCTTAAAACTTCAAGTGGAATAGAATTTATGTCTTTGCCATCAATAAATATCTTCCCAGATTCAACGTTGTATAACTTAAATAGACTATTTACTAAGGTGCTTTTGCCAGAGCCAGTTTTCCCGATAATGCCTAAAGTCTTGCCCTTTGATAATTTTAAATTTATATTATCAAGAACCTTTTCTTCTTCACAATTTGGATATGTAAAATTAAAATTTTTAAATTCAATATAACCGTCAAGTTTTTCTGTTTTGCTAGAAGAATTAACGTCTTTAATTTGAGGTTTTACCTTAAAAATATCATTTAATCTTCCAAGTGAAGCCATACCTCTCTGATATATATTTATAACACGACCAATTGATATTATTGGATCCATAATCATAGTTAAATAAGTATTAAAGGCTATAAAATCACCAAGGGATATGGTTTTAGCTAGCACCATATTCCCACCAATAATGAGATTCATAACAAAGCTTATACTAAAAGAAACTTCTATCACTGGGGTTAAAAGTGATGAAGCTCTAACCATACTTATATTAGAATCTGAAATTTGCTTATTTAATTTTTCAAAATTCTTTATTTCATGATCTTCTTGAACGTAGGCTTTTATAACTCTTATTCCATATATGTTTTCTTGAACTTTATCAGATATATTTGCAAAATTCTCCTGAACCTTTCTAAAACGTACTTTTATTATTTTACCAATTTGTGTGGTAAATAACACTATAAAAGGAATTGGCAGAAGTGTCATTAAGGTAAGTCTTATGTCTATAGCTGTGCACATTGAATATATTGAAATAACACATAAGGCAATTCCATTAATTGAAAGTGCAGTGGCAGGACCAAAAGTCATTCTTACAGCAGATATATCATTTATTGCATAAGCTATTAGGTCACCAGTTTTTCTTTTACTGTAAAATTCGGGAGACATTTTTTGAAAATGAGAAAAAAGTGCCTCACGAAGATCACATTCTAGCTTTCTAGCATTTCCTATAACTAGATTTCTCCATATATACGTAAATGCAAAAGAACCTATGGATATTAGAATAATGTAAAAAATATTTTTTAAAACCATTGCTTTATCAAAACCATTAATTTTTAATAAATCAATAGTTTTTCCAAGTATTTTTGGGAACAGGGCTTGCACATATGAGGACAATATCATAAATATTATTCCTACAATATATGAAAATTTGTATTTCTTAAAAAAATTTAGAACCATGTTGTCATTCAAAATAAATTATACCTCCTTTTTGAGATGCCTTAATACATACTATATTTATTTTAAACATAATTCTAATTAATTTCAATGAAGTTGTAAATATGTTTTTAATAGAAAGAAATTGCTACGAATAGTTAAGTTGAAAATTGAGAGTGGAAAGTTGAAAGTTAAGGATGTTTTTCTTCACGATGTTCAGAAAAACTAAAAATTTTTGGAGATACCTTAATTATAGATTTTTCGTAGTGTAACGGAGAAAAATCCTCAATAACTTTCAACTTTCAATTTTCAACTTTCAACTATTTTATACTCCCATCAGTTACTGATTTAATAATGTGTTTTTGTGCAAAGGAATAGAATATTATAACTGGTATTATATCAAGAATCAAACCAGCTAAGGCTAAATTCCATTGTTTTGTATATTCACCAAAGAAAAAGAAAGTTTTTAATGGAATTGTAAGAGTAGTTGGATTGTTAATTACTAAAGAAGGCAATAAATAGTCATTCCAAATCCATACAGTATTTAATATTGCAACAGTAATAGATATTGGTTTTAATAAAGGAAATATTATATACCAAAAGGTTTGAAATTTATTGCAACCATCAATCATTGCAGCTTCATCAAGCTCTTTAGGAATACTTTTGAGGAAGCCGTGATACAGGAAAATTGACATTGAAGCTCCAAAACCAAGATACATAAAGATTATTCCACCTACATTTAAGAGATTAAGTTGTCCCATTAATCTTATAAGCGGAAGCATTACAGCTTGAAAAGGAATAATCATAGAAGCGAGGAACATCATTAGTATAATATTGCTTATTTTGCTCTTAGTTCGTTCTAACATCCAGGCTGCCATTGATGAAAATATAATGAGTATAACAACACTAGTAACAGTAATAAAGAGTGAATGAAACAATGAATTTCCAAAATCTAAATCATTAAAAGCCTCTTTAAAATTATCTAAAGTATATGTTATTGGGAATGACAAAGTATTTTCAAATAACTCTTGTTTTGTTTTAAAAGCATTTACTATAATGATATAAAAAGGAGACAAAAACAATAAACCTAATATAGTACTTAGTAATGTTATTACAGATAAGGATATAATATTTTTATTTCTTTTGTGCATTATACTTCCACCTCACCTTTCTTTGAAAAATATACTTGAGTTAGAGAAATTGCTCCAACCACTAAGAAAAATATAACTGCCTTTGCTTGAGCCACTCCCATAAGATTAAATTGAAATGCAGTATTGTATATGTTCATAGCAAGCATTTCAGTTGAATTTGCTGGGCCTCCAGCAGTTAATGATAAATTTTGATCATAAAGCTTAAAGGAATTAGATAGTGTAAGAAATATGCTAACAGTAAAAGCGGGTCTTACCAATGGTATTGTTATATTTTTAATTTTTTGCAATGCTGAAGCACCATCAATTTCAGCTGCTTCAGTTAACTCAGAGGGTATATTTTCTAATGACGCAATATAAATAACCATAAGATAACCAGACATTTGCCAAGCCATAATTATAACTAAACCTGCTAGACCTGTGTTGCCATCGGATAACCAACCTAAAAGCCAATGCTGGTGAATAGCAGATCCGATAGAAGAAAACACCTGTATAAATATAAATTGCCATATAAAACCTAATATAAGTCCACCGATTAAATTTGGCATGAAAAATATTGTTCTTAAAAAGTTGTTAAATTTAGACTTTCTTGTAACCAAAAGAGCTAGTCCAAAGCCAAAACAATTTAAAACAATAAGAGATAAAATAGTAAATTTTAATGTAAAAATGAAAGAACTAGTGAAGGTTGGATCCTTCAAAGCTGTGACATAATTTTTAATACCAATCCAAGTTACATTTGACTTAATTCCATTCCAATTTGTAAAAGAGTAATATATTCCTGTTATAAGTGGTACTAATTGAACTAGAATGTAAGCAATAAGAACGGGAGCTAGAAAGCACCAAAATGATATATGTTTCTTTTTCATTACCATTCCCCCTTGTTATAAATGAAATCCTGAAGTGGCTATTCACCACCCAGGATTTTACTGTTTTTTATTTTCTTGCAGCAGCCCAATTGTCCTTAGCGTTTTGAACTAATTGATCCCAACTCAAATCACCAGAAATATATTTTTGAATATCAGCTCCTAATTGATTTTGTCCCCAACCAGTAGGATAGCCCATAAATACCCAAGGAATAGTATTTTTTTCGTTAGAATATCTTAGAACTTCTTTTGATATTGGATCCTCAGGTTGTAAACTACTTGAATCATATCCTTTAAAAGCAGGAATGAAGTCGAAATCGTGAATTATCATTTGTTTACCTTTATCAGATGTATACAACCAATTTAAGAAATCTTCAGCTGCCTTTTTTGTTGCTGCATCTTTGTCTTTATTTACAGCCCAGTACATTGGAACACCAACAGGGATGCATCCATCTTTTACGCCATCAACTGGTATAGGAAGTAAACCCATGTTTTTAGCTATGTTTTTGTCTACTCCTTCAACAGTTCCATAAATCCAGTTACCCTGCTGAATTATAGCTACTTTACCAAGAGAAAACTTTTGTTCAACTTGAGTTGAATAATCTACACTATTTATAGACTTATTAGTTCCGTCTGGTTTGTATGCATATTTGATTTGTAAATCTAAAAGTTTTTTTAGTGCACCGTTATATTCAAAATCTATAGTTTTTGCCTTGAATGCAGAAACACCATCTTTTAATTCAGGTGCAAGGACTGCATTAGAAAGATGAAGACCTGTTACCCAAGTCTCTTTTCCAGGTAAAGCAAAAACGGAATCAATACCTAATTGGCTCTTTTGTGAATCTAAAGTTTGGACAGCTTTTTCTAAATCATCATAGGATTTTATTGATGATGGATCAATTCCTGCTTTCTCAAATATAGCCTTGTTATAAATAAAGCCATATCCTTCTAGGTCAAAAGGCATTCCGTATAGTTTACCATCACTTTTTACTGCATCTAAAGTTCCAGTATATGCTTTTGAAACCCAAGGTTGATTTGACAAATCTTCAAGTTTGTCTTTCCAATCCAAAGTGTCTTGTGGTCCTCCAATATTATATATAGTCGGTTCATTACCGGAAGCAAATTTTGTCTTTAGCGCTGCACCATAATCTTGACCGCCACCAACGGTTTCAACGTTGATTGTAACGTTTTTGTGATCTGCTTCGTAAGCTTTTACGGCCTTATCGAGAGCAGCCTTAGCTTCCACTTTAAACTGAAAAATGTTTACAGTTACATTTTTGCTATCGGAAGAACTACTGCTTCCACAACCTGTAAATAAGCCTGTACCTAGAGCTAATACACAAGCAAGAGCCGTAAGCTTTTTGATTTTTCTCATAAAATACCCCCTCCAAATTTTAAGCTTTAATATAATAGCTTATATATTTAGTATATTTAATTAAAATGCTAATATGAATATTTGAGCAGATGTTCTATACATCATTATATTAAATTAATAGTAAAAAATATGACTTAGGGAGTTTCAAATAATAAAACGTGATGCTAGATATCTGAACAATTACAAAACTACATAATTATCTATATATGGTCAATAAAATTTAAATTGTCTTAAGAAATACAACATGGTATAATAGGGGCTAATAATACATTTATACCGAATTCAACAAATTTGTCGAATTCGGTATAAATTTGTTGAATTAAACAAAAATTTTATAAAAGAATCAGGGGGAGTAATGAAAAGCATTTCACTGTTAAGGTGTTTGCCAATAGACAATTATACAGAGAGGGGACTATTTATGAAAAGTATAAAATCAAAAATAACATTATTAACTTGTCTAGTATGTATTTTAAGTTTAGTTGTAACAGCCGCAATCACTTGTTTTATATCTTATAATTCAATAATGAAGGAATCTAAGGATGATGTTTCTACATATGCAGATAAGGAAGCTGAAACCGCTAATGCTTGGCTTGATGGTCAGGGAAAAATAATTATGGGAGTTGGCGATTACATAGAAAGTATGGACACTATAGATGATAACAAAATTATGCAATACTTTCAAAACCAATTAAAGACTAATCAATATGCTTCGGACATATATGTAGGATTCTCTAATAAAAAGATGCTTGTTGGAAGTGGTTGGATTCCTCCTGCAAGTTTTGATTGCACTCAAAGATCTTGGTACGAAGAAGCTATTCAAAAAAATGGATTAATTTATTCCACACCATTTCTAGATGCTAAGTCAAAAGAAATGATGGTATCAGTAGCTGAACCTATAGTGAAAAATGGTGAAACAATTGGAGTTGTAGGCTGTGATCTTAACATACAATCAATCACCAAAGTTCTCCAAAGTGTAAAACCTACAGATAACAGTTACGCCTTTCTAATAGACGATAGCAACAATTTCATTGTTCATCCTAATAAAGCTTTTCAACCTACAGCTACCAAATTTCAAAATGTTGATAAGGTTATGAATGGACAATATTCTAACATTTTAAATAATAACTTTGCTAGTATAAAAGATTATGATGGGAAATATAAATATTTTGTAACATCTAAAATAGAGGCAAACAATTGGAAAGTTGGTTTTGCAGTACCTGTAAATGATTTGATGAAGCCAATTTATGCCTTAATTATATCTTTTATCTTGGTTATAATTGCTTCGTTAATAGTTGCTGTGTTAGCGTCCGTATATTTTGGAAAGAAAATAGGAGATCCAATATTGTCTTTAGTAAAGATGATGGATAAATTAGCTAAATTTGATTTAACTCATGATAGCAAATTTGATTCTTTATTAAGAAATAAAGATGAAGTAGGACAACTTGCTGGTGCGGTTTATACAATGCAAAATGAGTTTAATGGGTTGATTACAAATATATTGGATAATTCTGAAAATATAAGTAAATCTAGTGAAGAACTATCTGCTACGGTAGAAGAACTTAAAGTAAAAGCAGAAAATATTGATAAGGCAGTAAATAATATAACAAATGATGTACAGGAAACAAGTGCAGCATCAGAAGAAATAAGTGCTTCAATACAAGAAGTGGACTCAAGCATTAATGTATTATCAAGTAAAGCCATGGAAGGAAGCAATACTGCAAATCAATCGAAAGAAAGGGCTACAGAGGTTCAAAAGAAAGGAAATTTATCTGTTGAAGAAACAAGAAGTTTATATGCTGAAAAGAAACAGAAGGGATTAAAAGCAATTGAAGATGGTAAGATAGTAGGAGATATAAAGGTAATGGCTGATACCATTGCAAGTATATCAGAACAGACTAATCTACTTGCACTCAATGCTGCTATAGAAGCAGCAAGGGCTGGAGAACAGGGAAAAGGTTTCGCAGTTGTAGCTGAGGAAGTAAGGCATCTTGCAGAACAATCATCACAAGCAGTAGCTAGTATACAAGATACAATTATAAAGGTTCAGGAAGCATTTAAAAATCTTTCTGATAATAGCAAACATGTATTAGATTTTATAAATGAAAATGTACAGACTCAGTTCGAAAGTATGAAAAATGTGGGTGATCAATATTACAATGATGCAGAATTTGTAACTAATATGTCTGATGAAATAGCATCTATGGCAGAAGAACTTACAGCTACAATAGATCAGGTAAGTAAAGCAATACAAAACACAGCACAAACTTCACAAAAATCATCTGAAAGTGCAGAAACAATAAAGGGTAGCATTGAGGAAGCAGCAAAAGCTGTAGAACATGTAGCATACACCGCACAAAATCAAGCAAAGTATGCTGAAAAGCTTAATGAAAGCATACAAAAATTTAAAATTTAAAAATGAACGCAATAAAAGCCCTTGATTTTTAAGGGCTTTTATTGGCGTGCATGGGAGTAGTTTTGTTGGTGAAAGACCCATAGGGCATATGCCCAGGCTGATTAAATGATTTTAGATACCTCTTCCAAATTTAATGCCGAAGACGACAATTCTTGAATTGCGGAGGCTATTTCGGTAGTAGCTATAGATTGGTTTGCTCCAAGCCCTGAAGTGTCATTAATTAATTTTATCATAGCTGATGATTTTTCCTTAATGCTATTCAAAATACTTTTTACATCTTTAACTGACCTTGCACTATTATCTGCCATTTTACGAATCTCTTGTGATACAACAGCAAATCCTCGTCCATGTTCACCGGCTCTAGCTGCTTCTATAGCTGCATTAAGTCCCAATAAATTGGAGTTAGATGATAGTTCATTTATGAAACGTAAAATATCGTCTGTCTTTTTAATTTCATTTGTTACATCTTCAACTTTATTTTTTAAATCTTCTAAATTTGCTGATAGTAAGCTTGCTGAAGATGCTATTTCTTCAGATGTTGCTGTTATTTCTTGAGATGCTTCTGTTATATTTTGGGAAACCGCTTGTAAGGTTTCTTGTGCTAATAATGTGGTAGAAGTTGCAATGGCACCAATCATTTTATTATCAGCAAAAACAGGAGTTGCAATTGACTTTATTGGAAGTCCATAAATTTCTTTTGGTAAATTCATAATAACTTCTTTACCTGTATTAATACACTTTCCAATAGCCCCTTTTTCTGAAGCTTTAGAATTAACTGTAACATTTAAATCAAAACTGTTACCATGAACATATTCCAAGATTATACCTTCTTTATCTGTTATCATTACCGCACAATCTAAAGGATTTAGTTTCTTGAATAATTCCAAATTGGATTTTAAAATATTTAACTCACCCATAACATATGTCCCCTTTAATTATATTTTATAAATAATTAACATTAAGACATCTGAAAAAAGTAATAAGGCAAAATTACCAACTACGCTGACCTATTATTTTATTCAAGATGCATAATATAACGTTTCAAGCAAATTATCTTATTAAACAAATAAAGAATATAAGATAGTTAATTATCGGAATCTAGTTGAAAAACTTTAACAAAATTTGTTGTTTTAAGTCTTAAAAAGTCGAATTATATCAAATATAATACGTAGAAATTAAAAAATTCAACTTGTTAAAGCAAAAGAAAATACTAATGTATTGACAGTTGCAATAAAAAGATGTATATTTATAAAAAACATTAGGTAAATCAATGAGCAGAAGTAGTAAATATGATAATTTAGTTAAAGCGAGTTTGGAAGGGTGAAAGCCAAACACTGTAGATTATATTGAATGGATCTGTGAGATGCAATGTGAAATTATAGTAGCAGTAGCCGGTAGTCTACCGTTAAAAAGACGGGGTATCGATTGTTTTCTGTACCTTAATTAAGATAGTTTTTTTACTTAGGTGGCATAACGAAATTTAACATTTCGTCCTTTGATGGATGAGATGTTTTTTTATTTTATGTATAATTATGCTAAATGAGTGTTAAAACTAAAATGGGTGGCACCACGGTCACTTCGTCCCATTAGCAGGATGAAGTGACCTTTTTGAATATAAAAATAAAAATAAAAATAAAAGTTGAGGTGGATTTAATGTTTAATTTAACAGAAAATGAATTTCTAAATCAGAAGAAGAAACAAAAAGCTTTTCCTGTTACTCTAAAGATGAGTGGAGATGAATTAACTCCAATTGCTATATATTATAAGCTAAATGGGAAAAGAAAGTTTCTTCTTGAAAGTGTTTATTCAGAAAATAAAATAGGAAGATTTTCTTTTCTAGGGCTGGATCCATATATGACAATAAAAAGCTACAAAGATGAAATAACAATAGAAGATTGTAAAGGCAAAAATACTGTTTATGGCAAAGTATTAGATTATATAAAAAAGTATGTAGAGGTTGATTATGATAGTACATTGTTTCATATTCCATTTACAGGAGGCGCTGTTGGATATGTAGGTTATGATGTAATAAGACAATATGAAAAATTACCAGATAATAATGTGGATCAACTAAATTTACCAGAAAGCTATCTTATGTTTTATAAAACCTTTATCTGTTACGATCACTTTAAGCATGAGATATACATTGTGTATAACGTTTTTAATAATGATGCTTCAGACTATAGATTTATAACTTCTGAACTTAATAACATAAAAGAAAGTATAATGGCTGATAATAAAATGCATGCATTTGAGGAAAAAGTAGAGGAAAACACTTTTGAATCAAATGTCACGGAAGAAGAATTCTGCAAAATGGTTAATAAAGCAAAAGAATATATAAAAGCAGGGGATATATTTCAAGTTGTGCTATCTCAGAGATTAAAATTCAAAAACAGAAGTACATCTTTTGATGTTTACAGAAGATTAAGAGCTAAAAATCCATCACCATATTTATTCTATTTTGACTTTGAAGAGTTTCAAATGGCAGGATCTTCTCCTGAAATTTTAGTTTCATGTTTAAATGGAACGGTCACTACAAACCCAATAGCTGGATCAAGACCTAGAGGTAAAAATTCAGAGGAAGATGAAAGACTTAAATTAGAATTAATGACAGATGAAAAAGAGAGAGCAGAGCACTTGATGCTAGTGGATCTTGGTAGAAATGATATAGGAAAGATAAGTGAATTTGGAACAGTGGAAGTTAATAGATTCATGGATGTGGAACTGTATTCACATATTATGCATATAGTTTCAGCAGTTTCTGGAAAGTTAAAAAAAGGTCTAACTTGTTTTGATGCACTTAGTTCATGTTTGCCAGTTGGAACAGTATCCGGAGCTCCTAAAATAAGGGCCATGGAGATAATTGATGAACTTGAAAGCCTCAGGAGAGGAAGTTATGCAGGTGCCATAGGATATTTTTCTTACAATGGTAACATGGATACTTGTATAGCTATAAGAACCATAATTTTTGATGAAGAATACAGCTATGTACAGGCTGGAGCTGGAATAGTATATGATTCTGATCCTAAAACTGAATATAGGGAAACTCTAAATAAAGCTATGGCAATGAGAGAGGTGATTTAAGTGATACTAATAATAGATAATTACGATTCCTTTACATATAATTTATATCAATATGTAGGGGAAATATATGAGGACATTTTAGTTAAGAGAAATGATGAAATAACTTTAGAAGAAATAGATAAGCTAAAACCAGAAGGAATAATTCTTTCACCTGGTCCTGGAGTTCCACAAAATGCAGGAATATGTGTAGAGGTTATAAAGACATTTCAAGGCAAAGTGCCAATACTTGGGATTTGCTTAGGGCATCAAGCTATAGGCTATGCTTATGGTGGTAATGTGGTTAGGGCAAAGAATATAATGCACGGTAAAACATCAAATATAAAACATGATGGAACAGGTCTATTGCAAGGGGTAAAAAGTCCATTAGAAGTTATGAGATATCATTCTCTAGTGGTAGATAAGGAGGCTTTTCCTAAAGAATTAGTAATTACAGCTGAAAGTCTTGATGATGGGGTTGTTATGGCACTTAAACATAGGGATTATGAAGTTTATGGTTTACAGTTTCACCCTGAATCCATAAAAACTGAGGATGGAAAAATTATGATTAAAAATTTTTTGGAGGTGATCTGCAATGTTACAGGAAGCAATAAAAAAATTAGTTGAAGGTGAAAATTTGACTGAAAATGAAGCCTATCTATCAATAGATGAAATAATGAGTGGAGAAGCCTTACCATCTCAAGTTGGAGCATTTTTAACGGCTATGAGGATGAAGGGAGAAACTGTAGAAGAAATAACAGGAGCAGCTAAGGCTATGAGAGATAAAGCCTTGCCCTTAAAGTTAAGTTCAGAATATGTAATTGATACTTGTGGTACTGGTGGAGATGGTGGAAAGACCTTCAATATATCAACAGCTGTAGCAATAATTGCAGCTACAGCTGGAGTTAAAGTAGCTAAACATGGTAACAGAGCGGTATCTAGTCAAAGTGGTAGTGCAGATGTACTTTTACAATTAGGCTTTAATATAGAAGTTTCAGAGGAAAAGGCAAAGAAACTTATTGATGAAAATGGCATGGCATTCTTGTTTGCACAAAAGTATCATTCTGCTATGAAAAATGTAGGTCCCATAAGAAAAGAACTTGGTATTAGAACAATATTTAATTTATTAGGACCTCTTACGAATCCTGCTTTTACAAAGGGGCAGGTTTTGGGTGTATA
>Ga0255360_1000237_pt1 | contig 15145 bp, 10 predicted proteins | sample GFST50metaG_FD_186004 | JGI IMG/M metagenome (GOLD analysis project Ga0255360, IMG submission 186004) | Peat soil microbial communities from Stordalen Mire, Sweden - G.F.S.T50 | ecosystem: Environmental > Terrestrial > Soil > Wetlands > Peat | place: Sweden: Norrbotten County, Stordalen Mire... | reverse complement strand
TGCTCTATTCTCTCCACTTCCACAACCAAATGCAGGGTAGACTATTGTATTGCCACTCATTATGGTTTTGAATTCACCCATATCCATATTTACTAGACCTTGTACAGATATTAGATTAACCATAGCTTTTACAGTATTAATAACCGCATCGTTACTTTGTTTTTCTATATCATCTAAAATCATATTTTCACTTTCATTATTTATGAAAACTTGATTATCTATTATAACTAAAGAATCTAAATTATTTTTTAGCTGTGAAATTTTTGAATTTAAAATATTCCTATCTTCCTCCTTCTCAAAAGAGGCTGGTTTAACTACTATTCCAATTGTAGTTATATCTTTCTTCTTTGCTGTTTCATATATGTGCTTTGTTATTTTCAAATCCTTCTCTTGATTTAAATCAATAATTACATAGCATATATTTGATTGATAAATAAGTTTTTCTGTATCCTTTTCTTTTAAAAACTCATTCTTAACCAAAATGGTGCTAGTATTTAAATTATTCTGAAATTCTTCTCTTACTTTATGATACCTTTCCTCACAAGTACAAAATATAGTTGACTTTGCTAAATCATTATTAAATTGTTTTACAGTATCCATAATTTTTTATCTCCTTTTCATAATTAAAATTTGTTATTGTAAGCTTAATTATTGTTATTTAAGAAAATTTTACCATACAATCATAGAAAAAAACACAATAAAAAAAATTGGAGTAGGTTAATTACCTAGCTCCAATTTTTTTATTGTATTTTAAAGGGGTGAGAAATATTTGAATGTTATCTTACCACAACTGAAACCCCATCTGGTACTACTGATATTTTTGCATCCTTGCCTTTAATTGCAAAAGCTCTTTCAAGTGCTTCTTCAAATGTAAACGCATGTTGCATATGCATATTCTTTATCATTTCAGGGTCACACATATCTGTAACAAGAATTACAGTATATTTATCAAGTATTCTTGCAAGAATTTGAAACTCCCATTGATCCGGTGCTGTTTCATTTCTTCCTATTTTAATAACTCTATCAAGAACTTCTCTTGGGCTGCCTGCCTCTGCCATGTTGTCATAGAAAGACTTGCCACCATGACCATCATTACAAGCCGATACCATGATTATAACTCCGCCTTCTTTGCAAGTTGCTTCAGCTGCAGTCATACCTTTAACAGATTGATATATATTTTGGTCAAGAGGATATCCTCCATTTGTTGAAATTGCAATATCAGCTTTAACTGCTTTAACTGATGCAAGCTCCATTACAAATTCGCACCCTTCTTCATGAGCTAATTTACTGTCTCCTGCAAATGCGTTTATAACATTCTTTTCACTGTCAATAACAACATTGAGTATAAATGCTAATTTAGCCTGTTCAGCAGCATAAAGCATATCTTTATGAATAGGGTTATTTTCAAGTACTCCAGTTCTAGCAAACTCACTAGCTATAAATTCAGAGCAATGATTCGCCATTACTGTTTTTGCTGAAGCAATTCCTGGAAGAATGCTCTTTCTGCCACCAGAAAATCCTGCAAAGAAATGTGGCTCTATAAATCCTTCTGCAATTAAAAGCTCTGTTTCCATGGCTAACTTATTAAGCAAAAGTTCTCCACCTGAAGGAAGTGTTCCTACTCTTACAAGTGTACTGTCATCCTCAGAAAAATGATTAATTATCACTTCATTATCAACAATTTCCTGACCCAATTTATTAATCATTTCTTCCTTTGTAGTAGGTCTATGGAACCCAGTTGCAATTAATATTTTTATATCAACATCTGGGTTTACTTTTCTTATTCTTTCAAGAAGTATTGGCATTGTTACCTTACTTGGCACAGGTCTAGTATGATCACTGGTGATTATCACCATGTTTTTCTTACCTTTAACCAGTTCTTCTAATGTTGCACTTCCAATAGGATTATCTAATGCTCTATTTACAATTTCTTGTTGAGTTCCGTTTGCTTTGTAATCATGAGCTTTAGATTCTAATATTGCTGCCAAATTATTATCTGGTATTTCTATATCTAAAAACTTTTTTGAATAAGGTATTTTAATCTTTGTCATAAATATTCCTCCTTACATTATTCTAAATTTAAAATCCAAACAGTTTAGCTCCAAAGAACACAATTAATCCTAAGATTATTACATATGCTAAGCAGAATTTTAAAGTTGCCCTTAATATCTTATCTTCAGCACCTACAATTCCAGTAGCTGCCGTTGCAACAGCTATACTTTGAGGAGATATCATTTTACCAGCAGTTGCACCACCTGTATTAGCCGCTGCAAGCCAGTAAGGGTTCATGCCTAATTCTCCTGCAACTTTTACCTGTAATGCTCCAAACAATACATTAGCAGATGTATCACTACCAGTTACAAAGGTACCTAGTGCACCTATAAGTGGAGCAATTATTGGATAGAATCCTCCTGTTGCTAGAACTAGCACTGTAGCAATAGATGAAATCATTCCGCTATAACTCATAACCTTTGCAATAGCTACTATTGCCATTATTGTAATTGCAGATTTAGTCATCTGTTTGCAAGTCTTCCAAAATACTTGCACTATCTCCGAAGCCTTAGCTCCCTGAATTAATCCACCTATAAATGTAGCAATGATTATAAGTGATCCTGGATTACCAATCCATGCAAAGGTATCAGGTTTTGCTTTTGGACCATTATATATTTTAACAGAAGTCGCTATTTTAGCTAATGGATGATTGATTGCTGGAACTAGAGTACTTGAAAGTAATATGAAAGCAAGAACTAAGATAAATGGCATACCTGCTATTATTCCCTGGTTAAAAGTTACATTAACCTTATCTTTAGCTTCGGTATTTTTATAGAAAACTTTAGCTATTGCAATTGTTACAGCAGTACATATTATTGAACCAAGTAGTGCTGGAAGTTCAGCTCCCATATATTTTGCTATTATAAGTTCTGGTAGTGCAAAAGCTAACCCTGAAGCAAGCGTGATAAATGTAACTCCCTTTATTGCCTTTACACTTTTACCTGTTAACATAACTAAAATTATTGGTACAACAACAATTAATATAAATAATTGACATGCAGCTGCATAGCTTAAAGTAGTTGGATTAATTCCTGCAACGGATGCCAATGTTGTTACTGGTAAGCCTATTGCTCCAAATGCTGTTGGTGTTGTATTTGCAATAAGACATATTATTGCTGCAAATATAGGATCAAAGCCAAGTGCTGCTAAAATACTTGCTGGTATTGCAACTGCTGTACCAAAGCCTGCAATTCCTTCAAGAAATCCACCAAATCCCCAAGCAAGGATTAAAACTAATATTCTCTGATCAGATGTAATACCTGTCATGATATTCTTTATTACGTCCATACTTTTTGTATGCGTAGAGAGGTTATAGGTAAATACGGCTGCTATTATAACAATTATTATTGGCCATATTGCCGTTGCTATACCCTCTAGTGTAGCTGTAAGCGCATTACTGACTGGCATCTTCCAAACTAGTATTGCAATTATTATTGTAAGTACAAGTGTAATTGAACATGTTTTATATCCTGGAATTTTTAAACCTCCCAAAGAAACCATAAGCCATACAATAGGAATAAGTGCAATGAAAAATAATACATAATTATTCATATTTAATCTCTCCTTTTTTTAGTAATATAGACCACATTCTTGTAAACGACTACATGAGATTTTTATTTAATCGTCAATCTCTTTAAAAGACATTGACGATATAATTTATTTTATTGACAAACTTTTCCTGGATTTAAAATGTTTTTAGGATCAAAGGCTAATTTTATGTTTTTCATTAGTTCTACATATTCAGGTCCATATTGTTCAAACATATACGGCTTTTTAGCAAAACCAATTCCGTGTTCTCCAGATACTAAGCCTTTTAATTCTACTGATTTGCTATACATTGCGTGAAAAACTTCTGCAAGTTTCTTTTCCCATGCTTCATCTGAAAGATCATCCTTTAATACATACACATGTAAGTTACCATCACCTGCATGACCAAAACTTCTTATTCTTACATTAAACTCCTTTTGAAGTTCATCAGTATATTTAATAAATTCAGCAACTTTATTTCTTGGCACAACAACGTCACATTCATCCATATAAGTTGTTGATGCTTTAACAGCTTCAAGGAAAGCTCCTCTTGCAGACCAAACAGCTTCTTTTCTCTCATCAGTGTCAGTTATAAATACATCAAGAGCACCTTCCTCAAGACAAATATTAGCCACTTTTTCATATGCTTTTTCTATTTCTTCTGTGGTATTACCATCAAAAGTTAGTAAAAGATATGCATCTGAGGAGTTATCAGGGAATTTCTTTCCAAGGAACTCTTCAGCAGCTAGAATAACTTCTCTTTGCATAAATTCTATAGCAGTTGGTGCAGCTTTTGATTTAACTATCTTTGGAACTGTACTTATTGCCATATCAAGATTAGGAAAAGGTATTAACAAAGATACAGCTTTCTTAGGTAGTGGTATAAGCTTTAATATAGCCTTTGTAACTATTGCCAGTGTTCCTTCAGAACCGCAGATTAAGTCTTTTATGCTGTAGCCTGAAGAATTCTTAACCACTTTTCCACCAACATTAAGTATTTTCCCATTTGGAAGAACTATTTCAAGTCCTCTAATGTAATCTCTAGTAACTCCATACTTAACAGCTCTCATTCCGCCTGCATTTGTATTGATATTACCAGCAATTGTAGCAGATTTTTCACCTGGATCTGGTGGATAAAACAAATCATACTCTTCAACAAATTTGCTTATTTCCATTAAAAGCACACCGGGTTCTAGAGTTAAAGTTAAGTTTTCTTCATCAATTTCAATTATCTTGTTCATCCTGGTCATATTTATCATAATTCCACCGTTAATTGGAACTGATGCTCCAACTAGTCCAGTTCCTGAACCTCTTGCTACAACTGGAATCATGTTTTCATATGCATATTTCATAATCTTTGATACTTCTTCTGTAGTAAGAACATCAACTAATACGTCCGGCATTTTGCTTATTCCACCCATTTCATCATGGCTGAAATCCTCATTTATTTCTTCTCCAGTAAGCACTCTATTTTTATCTAATGTAGACACTAAAAACTCTATATCTTTAGCATCAATTTTTTTGTAATCCATAAAATTCCCTCCTATATTCCTTACTTGTTATCTTTAACTACACTTTAAAAGTTAACTTACACAATGCTTATTTTGCATTTTTTATATCTTCAATCAATTTAGGAACTATTTCATACATATCTCCTACTATTCCATAATGAGCTACATTGAATATAGAAGCATTTTCATCACTATTTATTGCAAATATACGATCTGAACTATTCATTCCAGCTGTAAACTGAACTGCACCTGAAATTCCAAGGGCTATTATTAACTTTGGTTTAACTGTTCTACCAGAAAGACCTATTTGCTTCTTAGCATCAATCCACCCTGATTCAACTAATGGTCTTGTTCCAGCTATTTGAGCATCAAGAAGTCCTGCTAATTCTCCAATCATTGCCATGTCCTTTTCTGACTTTAATGCCCTACCAACTGCAATGATTACCTCTGCATCCGAAATATTCTCTTCAACTTCTTTTTTTGTAACCTCTAATACTTCAATGTTTGAAGTTAATTTTGATTTATCTAATTCACATACTGTAATTTTACCTTTTGGCTCACTCTGTCTTTCAGGAGCATTCATAATCTTATATCTTACAGTTGCAAGCTGTGGCCTAGTATTAGGACATATAATTTGAGCCATAATGTTACCACCAAAAGCAGGTCTTATCTGTACAAGGTCTGTATTTTCTTTCATTTCAAGTATTGTACAGTCAGCTGTTAATCCTGTTCTAAACCTTGCCGCTAATCTTGGTGCTAAAGATCTACCAACAGTTGTAGCTCCAACAAGTAAGGAGGATGGCTTTACCTTATTTACAAAATCTTCAAATGCAGCAGTATAAGGTTCTATTCTAAAATCTTTCAATTCTTCGTAATCGTATACATGTACCTCATCAACGCCATAATGAAGCAACTCTTCTGCCTTGTCCTTTATATTGTGACCAATAAATACACAATACACTTGGAAATTAACAACTGCAGCAAGTTCTCTAGCTTTTCCGATAAGTTCCATTGTTACAGGATGTATTTCTCCTTCTACATGGTCCACGTATACCCCGATACCCTTCCATAAACTCTTATCTATTTTTACAGTCTCTGTTTCAACAAATTCCATTACTCCTGCAGGACCTTTTTTAACGCATATCTTACACATTTTACAGCCTGCATTAACTTCAATTTTCCCCTCTTTGTATTCAATAGCACCGAAAGGGCAAACCTTTACCAATTCATCAATATTAGACTGATTTACCTTGTCTTGGTTACAAATCAACTTACCCATGAGACTTCCACCCTTCTTTATACAAATTTTAACTCTTTAAGTTTTGTAGCCATTTTTGAACTAAGTTGTTCGCTATTTCCTGTCCATGTTTCTCTGTCATTATTTACAGATGGCGGAAATATTCTTTCAACCTGAGTTGGTGAACCATTAAGTCCATATTTTTTTTCATCTTTATCTTCAAAATCGTTTAATGTTATCATTTTTATTTCTCTATCTTTTGTTGCTATTTTTTTCCTGTAAGATGGTAGTCTTGGCTGGAATATATCTTTTTCTACAGTCAAAAGACATGGGAATTTAACTTCAGCAACTTCAATAGTATTAGGCATATCCATCTCTATAATAACAGAGTTTGCTTTTATTTCTATTATCTTTAAAACGTTTGCAATATGGGGAATACCTAGGTACTCAGCCATTTCTGGTCCTACTTGAGCTGTATCACCATCTGTTGTTTGCTTTCCACATAATATAAGATCAAATTTACCCATTTGTCTTACACCCTGAGAAATTGTATAAGATGTAGCAAGAACGTCTGCTCCAGCAAATTTTCTATCAGTAACGAGTGCTCCTTCATCTGCTCCCATCATGTATGCTTCTCTAATAACATCGTTTGCTTGTGGTGGTCCCATACTTATAACCTTAATTACTCCACCTTGTTGTTCTCTCATTTTCAACGCAGTTTCCAATGCATACAAATCATAAGGATTCATTTTTGAATCTACTCCATCTCTTTTTAAAACACCTGTAACTGGATCCACTTCAACTTTTGAAGTTCCTGGAACTTGCTTAATACAAACTAAAATATCCATATATTTTCCTCCAATTCATTGTATTGAAAATTGTAAAAATTTATTTGATGGTAATATGGTACGACCTCTCTTTAAATTTATAATATCACACTATTTAAAATATTTCTACTATTGTTAATTTATTAACAGCTAGTATCTTTTTACATTTGCCACAAAATTATTAATAGTGTAAATATTTATACTATTAATATTATAAAATTTACTTTCTTTTTTTATCCTTTGTATTTAAAAAACTAGGTCTTTCTTCATCTAAAACTACATTACTTAAAATATAATTTTTTATATCCTTATAATTAAATGGCGCTATTGTCGCTGTAAATGGCACTCCAAAACTTGTAATAGATGCAATTTTAATTGCCACAATGTTAAGCCCCATAACAAAGCCAAACATTCCAAATGTTCCAGAAAGAAAAAGTATAACAAATTTTAATAGTCTTATAGGGTTACTAAATGTATAATCTGCAACAGTGTAAGATGCTATAGAAGATAAGGCTACAATTATTACCAAAAGAGGGCTTACAATACCTGCATACACTGCTGCCTGACCAATAACAATAGTTCCAACTATACTTATAGAAGAACTTATCTGCTTTGGAAGCCTTAAATTTGCTTCTCTAAGTAGCTCCAATATCACCTCCATCATTACAGCTTCTGTAACTGCATTTATAGGCACCTGTACTCTTGAAGTTGCAAGCACCAAAATATACTGTGATGGAAGAAATTCAGGATTATAAGCAACAAGGATAACATACAATGAGGATAATGTGAGAGATATAATTAAAGCTAAAAACCTAAAAAATTTAATGAATATTCCTAAATAATCATTATCATAATGATCATCTCCAGCATCAAGGAATGCGACAAACCCTTTTGGCACTATTAATGCTAAATTGCTTCCATCCACCAAAATGCAAATACGACCTTCTAATATGTTTGCACATGCTGAATCTGACCTTTCACTAATACCTATTTCAGGAAATAAAGTAGCGTTTTTATTTGATATTAATTTTTGTATATATCCTGATTCTAAAATACCATCAACTTTAATTTGCTCTAACTTTTTTTTAATTTCTGTAACATATTTTGAATTTGCAACATCTTGAAGATATACTAATACCACAGATGTTTTTGTTCGTATGCCCACGGTAGAATAGTCTATTTTTAAGGATGAATCTTTTATTCTATAACGTATTAAAGATAAATTTGAATCTAAATTCTCATTAAAGGCATCTCTTGGTGATCTAACTGCAGCTTCTACTTCTGGCGACTGAATGCTTCTTTTTTCAACCTTTAATGTATTAGCTACTATATACTGACTACTGTCAGATACAAGAATAACTGATTTTCCTTGCATTATGTAATCGGTTATCTTATTATCATCCTCTTCTAAAAAAACATCATCTACATAAATGATGGAACTCATAACTAACCCAGCTGAAATTATAGGGGTGCCACTATACTGTAATAATGGCTTTATAATGTTTTCTGATATGCTATCTCTATTTGAAATTTGTGGAATGTATAATATATAAATTACCTTATCTTTAATATATAATTTTCTTGACATCATTCCTGTGATATTATTCTTAAGTTCTTCCACTTTACTTATATAATTACTTTCTTCTATCATGTTATCCCCCATTCAAGGTAACCTGTTTCCTTGTATTAGACATCTGAAAAATGCCTTTTTACTTAATTTGCTTTTCGGCATTAGGATCTAATAAATTTGTATTAACAATAGTTGTATCCACATTTATATGAAAAATGGCATTTTGGTATTCTTTGTTCCAATCCATGGATTTATATACCTCTGGGTTTTCTCCTTTAAAATATCTTGCAAAACCAAAGACATCGGATTTAAATTCCTTTTGTGAACGCTTTGTTACAGCTAAAATACTATCTTTAATCCTAGTTGAAATTGTCTCCTCTAATTTTTTTATATCCTGTTTACTTAATGGCCCAATATTATATTCATATTGTAATTGTGACTTTAACTTTAAATCTATGTCTATGTGAATATTTTTATCTTTATAGCTGGTTTTTATGCGCCTTTTCCCAAGAGTAGTTTTAATAGCTAATAATTTTTTTTCATTACTTGAGCTTGCAAAAACACCTTCATTAGTAGGCTGTTTTGATAATAGAAATAGAACACCCGCACTATCTCCATTTTTAACTATTCCTACTAATTTAGAATCCTTCATTGCTGCAAGTCCTAAATATTTTGCAGTACCTTTATCCACAGTAACATATGGAATAAAGTATCCTATACTTCTAAACTGAATATCAGATATTATCTCCTGAACTGTTTTGTACAAAGCCCCACCATTATCATCTAAGTATTTAACCGTATCTTCTATTGCATAGCCTACACATATATCATTTTGTATTTTTCTACGAAACAAGTCCCTTGGTGCCTCTTCGCTTATTACTATTAGAACTGAGTTTCTGAAGCCAACAATATTATAAAGTCTGTTCATATAGGGCTCTATACCTTTTGCTCCAAATTTTTTACTAAACACAACACATCTTACTGCTCCTGCAAAATAGGGCCCGGGAATCTCAGCATCATAATCTGCCCTTGATCCTTCATAATGCTTACCTAATGATATATATTCATATGCAGCCATCATTGAGGATTCTCCACCCTTGGCTGACATGAGTTTTGCAGCTTCACCTGTGAATTCCACACTATTATCTACCTGATCTACCCCTATAGAGATGATAATATCCCTTTTATTAACATCCTTATAGTCCCAACAACCTGTCAAAAGTAAGGGCAATAATACTACAATTACTATATTCTTATACCTGTTTATCATACTTTTTCACCTTCGTAATAATAAATAAAATAGCTGGTATTACAAAAAACATAACTACTCCTGAATAAGAATTATATTGTAATATCAATTCAACTTGATCCATTGTTTTAGGCATTTGAGATACTATAAAAGATATACAAACTATTATAATCACCATAAAATTATATTTTACATTTTTAACCTTTCTACTTACAATTGTAATTATTCCATATGACCATAAAGACATAGCACAAACTAAATTCATTATCCAAATAACAATATAAAGACCATCCAGTCTTCTAATGATATCTAGGCTATATATATCTATACCTTTTAATACAGAAAGCACAGTTTCTTTTAAAAACACAACTGATTCTACCCCAACTACAGATATAGTGGACTCTACTATATCTATAAATAAGATTCCAATAAATCCAATCAATAAAATTATATATTTAAATATATCTTTATTTTCCGTCCTGCTAATTGGTATAAAAAGAAGAATCTCCATTCCTGTAAATGGAAGAATTGTTGCCTGTAAAGCTTTAAAATATTTCATTATATCGGAAGTGGAAAATAAAGGCATTATATTTACATATTTTCCTTTTGATACTAGAAGGAAATTAATGAGTATTATAACAAATATATTTATAGGCACATATATTTCGCATACCCTTGCAATAACATTAATTCCTTTACTTAGAGCATAGGCTATGACTATATAAGATATCAAACATATAAATATTACAGGCGTTTTATTAAGAATAATTAAATTAACGACTTCACTATATATCCTTACAACCATAGTAAAATATACAGAAAAATATATTAGGTATATAACTAAAAATAAATTTGTTATGGATTTACCAACTAATATTTCACTATATTCATAAAGTGTTTTACCTTCATAAACATATTGAAGATATGTAATCATACACGAAATTAAAATAAAGATTATTGTTGCTATTAACAATGAAAACCAACTACCTGTACCAGCAGCTGATGCCACCTGTTTAGGTACATTTACATCACCATATCCCAAAATTATGCTATATAACATTACAACAATTTGCCTGTTTGTAAGAGATTTTTCCATATGTTTTCTCCTCATAAATTATGTTACTAGGTTGTGCACTTATTTATTAAAAAATACATAGATGCCTAAATATATTAGTTAAACCTATTTTTTTGAATGTGCCTAAAAACCATGAATTTTTTTTCCCATTTAGCAAACAATACATAAGGCATATGAAAGAAAATAACAAGTCAAAGTTTTTTAAATAGGTCTAAAAATAGAAATATAAGGACGGTGAGAAACTGCTATATGCAGGAGAAAACATGAGTGAAAACAAACTAGATAGCGAAAAACTAAAAAAGCTTGAGACATACATAGATAGCATAGAAGAAAAAGAAGGCTGTCTTATAAACGTTCTACATGAAGCTCAAGATTTATTCGGATACTTACCTGAGGAGTTACAACTCTTCATTTCTAGAAAACTTGGGATTACAGCCGCAAAAGTATTTGGGGTTACAACTTTTTATTCATACTTCACAATGGACCCTCGTGGGAAGCATGTTATAAATATTTGCATGGGTACAGCATGTTTTGTAAAGGGTGCCGAGAAAATTCTAGAAGAGTTCAAAACCCAGCTTAATATTAAAGATAGCAATACTTCTGATGACGGTTTATTTACTATTGATACTTTAAGATGCGTTGGTGCTTGCGGACTTGCTCCTGTCGTAACTGTTGATGGAAAAGTATATGGCAGAGTGAAAGTTGAAGATGTTGAAAAAATAATTAATGAATATAGGGAGGGATAGATATGAGTAAAATAAGCTCCCTTGAAGAGTTAAGAACTTTAAAGGAGGAGTATAAGAAGTTAGTTGAAAATCGTTTTACTGAAGATGAAACCACTTCTCTTGATAACCATGACATAAAGTCCTATGGCTTAAAGTCAGAAAGTAATACAAAGGGTACTTCTCATATAGATATCCTTGTTTGCGGTGGCACAGGTTGTAGGGCATCTCAAAGTGTTGATGTAGTTGAAATGTTCAATAAAGAGTTAGAAAAGTTAAACTTAAAAGATAAAGTAAAAGTTGAGATTACAGGGTGTTTTGGATTTTGTGAAAAAGGACCCATTGTGAAAATAATGCCCGAAAACATATTTTACGTTGAAATTACTCCTGAAAAAGCAAAGCTAATCATAGAAGAGCATATAGTCAAAGGCAATCTAGTAGAAGAGTGTGTCTACAATGACCCACAAACAGGAAATAGATTACCAACCCAAAATGATATTCCTTTTTATAAAAAACAAATACGTATTGCTCTTAGAAACTGCGGTCTTATAAACCCAGAGGATATAAGACAATACATAGCCCTAGACGGTTATGAAGCTTTAGGAAGAACACTTTTTGAAATGACTCCAGAAAAAGTTATTGATGTGATTAAACTTAGTGGACTACGTGGAAGAGGTGGTGGAGGCTTCCCTACAGGAATAAAATGGGAAACCACAAGGAAATCCCAATCTGAAACTAAATATATGATTTGTAATTCAGACGAAGGAGATCCAGGCGCTTTTATGGATAGAAGCATACTAGAGGGTGATCCTAATTCTGTATTGGAAGCTATGGCTATTGGTGGCTACTGCATTGGGGCAAGTAAAGGCTACATATATATAAGAGCTGAGTACCCTCTTGCTATTGAAAGATTAAGAATAGCTATTAAGCAAGCCTATGATATTGGACTACTAGGACAAAACATACTAGGTTCTAATTTCTCATTTGATATAGAGTTAAAGTACGGTGCTGGAGCATTTATATGTGGAGAAGAAACAGCATTAATAAATTCTATTGAAGGTGGTCGTGGAGAATCAACGGTTAAACCTCCTTATCCTGCTCTAATAGGTCTTTGGAAAAAACCTACTAATATTAACAATGTAGAAACTCTTGCTAATATATGTCCTATACTCTTAAAAGGTGCTGAATGGTTTAACTCTATAGGCACTGAAAAAAGCAAGGGCACAAAGGTATTTGCCTTGGCTGGAAAAATTAATAACGTTGGACTTGTAGAAGTACCTATGGGCATTACATTAAGAGAAATCATCTATGATCTTGGCGGAGGAATAAAAGACAACAAAAAATTTAAAGCCGTTCAAACTGGAGGTCCATCTGGAGGTTGCATTCCTTCACAGCATTTAGATACTCCTATTGACTATGAAAACTTAAGTAAACTAGGCTCCATGATGGGTTCTGGTGGAATGATAGTTATGGATGAAGACAACTGTATGGTTAATATATCTAAATTCTATCTTGAATTTAGCGTTGATGAATCCTGTGGAAAATGTACTGCTTGCAGAATTGGAAATAAACGTCTATATGAAATTTTAATAGATATTACTGAAGGTAGAGGCACTTTAGAGCAACTTGAGGATTTAAAGGAGCTTAGTAACATTATTAAAGATGCTTCTCTTTGCGGTCTTGGTCAAACATCACCAAATCCAATTTTAAGCACATTGAATTTCTTCTGGGATGAATATGTGGCTCATGTTAGAGATAAAACTTGTCCTTCTGGTGTATGTACAGCACTTTTAAAATATTATATTAAACCTGAAAAATGCGTTGGCTGCACAGCTTGTGCTAAGATTTGCCCTGTAAATGCTATTCACGGTAATGTAAAAGAGACACACGTTATTGATAAGGAAACCTGTATCAAATGTGGTGCTTGTGCAGCTAAGTGTAAGTTCAATGCAATTACAAGAAAATAAGAGAAAAAGGAGTGAAAAACATGACAATGATCAACTTAACCATAAATGGGTTTAAGGTGACTGTACCCGAAGGGACTACAATACTTAATGCTGCAAAGTCTATTAATATATATATTCCTACACTTTGCTATCTTGATTTGCATGATCTTAAAATGGTTAATAGAACAGGTTCCTGTAGAGTTTGCCTAGTTGAGGTTGAAGGACGTAGAAATCTTTCACCTGCCTGTGCTACAGAAGTCTTTGAGGGAATGATAGTTATAACCAATTCAATGAGAGCCATCAAAGCAAGACGCAAAATGGTAGAATTGCTTCTATCAGACCACCCTACAGATTGCCTTGTATGCGAAAAAAATACCCATTGCCAGTTGCAGCAAATTGCTGCAGAACTGGGTGTCAGAAAAATAAAATATAAAGGTTCAATGTCAAATTATAAAAAAGATTCCTCTAGTGGTGCTTTATACAGGAATCTTGACAAATGTATAATGTGTAGACGCTGCGAAACTATGTGTAATGAAGTTCAAACCTGTGGCATACTTTCTGCAGTAGATAGAGGTTTTGAAACTGTGGTTTCTCCTGCTTTCGGAAGACCAATGCTAGATACTATGTGTACTTTCTGTGGTCAATGTGTCGCAGTTTGCCCTACTGCAGCCTTAACTCAAGTAAGTAATGTAGATAAGGTTTGGGACGCTTTATCAGATCCAGATAAGTATGTAATTGTTCAAACTGCACCAGCTGTAAGAGTTGCACTAGGAGAAAAATTTGGTATGGAGCCAGGCACCATTGTTACAGGTAAAATGGTAGCTTCACTTAGAAGATTAGGCTTCAAAAAAGTATTTGATACAGACTTCGCAGCAGATGTAACTATAGTAGAAGAGGCTCACGAGTTTATAGATAGACTTCAAAACGGTGGTAGACTTCCTATATTAACTAGTTGTTGTCCTAGTTGGGTAAAGTTTATTGAACATCAATTTCCTGACTTATTAGATATACCTTCTACTTGTAAGTCACCACACATAATGTTTGGTTCAATTGCAAAAAGTTATCTTGCTGAAAAATTAGGAGTAGACCCAAATAAAATAGTAGTAATTTCGGTTATGCCTTGTATTGCCAAAAAGTATGAAGTTGTTCGACCTGAACTAAAGAATGAAGGTGAAAAGAACGTAGACTGGGTTATTACTACCAGAGAACTTTCTGACATGATAGTAGAAGCTGGTATTGATTTTAAAACTCTACCTGATGAAGATTTTGATGACCCATTAGGTGAATCTACAGGTGCCTCAGTAATTTTTGGTACTACAGGCGGCGTTATAGAAGCCACCCTAAGAACTGCTTATGAATGGCTAACAGGTAAAACCTTAGACAATGTTGAATTCCATGATGTAAGAGGACTAGAAGGCATTAAAGAAGC
>Ga0255360_1000234_pt1 | contig 15199 bp, 14 predicted proteins | sample GFST50metaG_FD_186004 | JGI IMG/M metagenome (GOLD analysis project Ga0255360, IMG submission 186004) | Peat soil microbial communities from Stordalen Mire, Sweden - G.F.S.T50 | ecosystem: Environmental > Terrestrial > Soil > Wetlands > Peat | place: Sweden: Norrbotten County, Stordalen Mire... | reverse complement strand
GCATTTTCCATAACATAGTTTATAACATATTTAACCATTGACTCTGCAAGTTCCATATCATCTTGAAGATCTGCAAAAGCAATTTCAGGCTCAATCATCCAAAATTCAGCTGCATGTCTTGCGGTATTAGAATCTTCTGCTCTAAAAGTAGGTCCAAAAGTATAAACATTTCTAAATGCTAATGCAAAAGTTTCTGCTGAAAGTTGACCACTTACAGTAAGATTTGATTCTTTTCCAAAGAAATCTTTTTTGTAATCAATATTTCCACTTTCATCTTTTGGAATATTGTTCAAATCCAAAGTTGTAAGTTTAAACATTTCTCCTGCGCCTTCACAATCGCTTCCTGTTATTATTGGCGTATGTGTATATACAAAATCTCTTTCTTGAAAAAATTTATGTATAGCAAAAGCAGCCAGTGAACGTACTCTAAAAACTGCTGAAAAAGTGTTGCTTCTAGGTCTTAAATGAGCAATTGTTCTTAAATATTCAAAACTATGTCTTTTCTTTTGAAGTGGATAGTCTACGTTTGAGTTTCCCTCAATAACAATTTTCTTTGCATGTATTTCAAAAGGCTGTTTTGAATCTGGTGTTAATACTATCTCGCCTTCAATGCTTAAAGAAGAACTTATAGTAATCTTAGACACTTCTTTAAAGTTTTCAAGCTCTTTTTCAAAAACAATCTGAACATTTTTAAAAAAGCTTCCATCGTTTATTTCTATAAACCCAAAGGCATTGGATGCTCTTATAGTTCTAACCCATCCTGATATTTTTACTTCTTTTCCACTAAAATTTTCTGTTTCTCTGTATAGTTTTTTTACAAGTGTACACTCCATTTGTATTATCCCTCTCAGTAATTATATATTTATATTATGCCTTTTTTGACATACTTTATTCAGTTAATTGCACATATGTAAATTAGCATACTTTTTTTTGTTTATTTATTAATTTAATAACGCTATTTACACGAAAATTATAATCTTACTTTGGATTTATGTCAACATTTAACTTTAAGAGTATTTAATATTATCTCCCTTAAAACATTATAACTTAATTAAATTTTTTATCAATATATAATGCAATTATATTATATAAAATAATAATACCTAGTTATATGAAAAAAATCCACAATGGATATAAAAGAAAACAACAAATCAAAAATTCTAGTTAACTATACCTCGTAACCTATTTAAATAATATATCATACTCTATATAATATATTATTTATAATTGGAGATTAGTAAAATGTGTGGAATTGCTGGTTGGACAAATTTTAATGAAAATATACTATACAATAAATATATAATTGAAAATATGACAGATACTCTAAAGAAAAGGGGCCCTGATGAAGTTGGATATTATTTTTCAAAACATTCTTTACTTGGACATAGACGTCTTGTTGTTGTAGATCCTGAGGGCGGCAAGCAGCCTATGATAAAAAATATAGATGGTAATAAATTTATCATTGTATATAACGGGGAGCTATATAATACTGAGGATTTAAGAAAAACTCTAATAAAGGAAGGATATAGTTTTGACTCATACTCTGATACCGAGGTTCTTTTAACTTCTTATATTCATTGGGGATATAAATGCTTAGAATATATAAATGGTATTTATGCCTTTGCCATTTTAGACGAGAAAAATAAAAGCTTATTTTTGGGGCGTGATCCTCTTGGCGTAAAACCATTATTTTATACCATTAGAGATAATTCTTTAATTTTTGGCTCTGAGATTAAAACTCTTTTGGCTCATCCTAAGGTAAAGCCTATTTTGACCAAACAAGGTTTAACCGAGATATTTGGTCTTGGACCTAGCCGCGCTATTGGAAGCGGCGTATTTAAAGATATCTATGAAATTCCTCCTGCTCATCGTGGAATTTTTACACCCTCTGGTTTCACTTTAGAAGAATATTGGAACGTCACATGTGAAATTCATACAGAAACTTTAAATGAAACTGCTGATCATGTAAAGAGTCTTTTGTATGATGCTGTTAAAAGGCAACTTGTAGCTGATGTTCCTGTTGGAACTTTTTTATCTGGTGGTTTAGATTCAAGTGCCATTTCAGCTATTGCAGCCAAGGAATTTAAAAAAGAAGGGAAGATATTAGATACCTATTCAATAGACTATGAAGATAATGAAAAATACTTTGAAGCAAATGAATTTCAGCCAAATTCTGATAGCGTCTGGGCATTAAAAATGCGTGACTTTATAGGAAGTAATCATACGGGAATTATAAATTCCAATGAGGCTTTAGCAAGCGCTCTTGTAGATGCAGTAAAGGCAAACGACCTTCCTGGCATGGCTGATATTGATTCCTCTTTATATTTATTTTGCAAAGAGGTAAGAAAAGATAAAGTGGTTGCACTTTCAGGGGAATGTGCTGATGAAATATTTGGTGGTTATCCTTGGTTTAGAAGAGAAGAGGATATTAACGCAAACACCTTCCCATGGTCCAAATCAGTTAGTGAAAGAAATAAAATACTCAGTGGTGATTTAAATAAATTAGACCTAGATAGTTTTGTAAAAGAACACTATGAAAACACCTTGAAACAGGTTCCCCATATTAATGGTGAAAGTAAATATGCTAGCAGGATGAGAGAAATGTTTTATCTTAATATTAAATGGTTTATGTTAACTCTTCTAACTAGAAAAGATAGAATGAGTATGTCAAATAGTTTGGAAGTCCGTGTTCCTTTTGCTGATTACAGGCTAGTCCAATATGCATTTAATATTCCTCCAGAAATGCGCTTTTGTGATGATAGAGAGAAGGGCCTTTTAAGAAGATCCTTAAAGGGACTATTACCAGAAGACATTATAACGAGAAAGAAGAGCCCTTATCCTAAAACCCATAATCCTAAATACACTAAAATAGTTCAAAAATGGCTAAAAAGCATTTTAGAAGACCCTTCATCCCCTTTGCTTGATTTAATAGACATTCCATTTGTTTCTGAAATCGTAGCAACAGGTGGTGCTTCATATACAAAACCTTGGTATGGTCAACTTATGACAGGTCCTCAGCTTATGGCTTATTTAATACAAATAGATACCTGGCTGCGATTGTACAATGTAGAGATAGAAATGTAAATCCAAAGGGGTGTCTCAATTTTCATATTTTGAGGCACCCCTTTTTTAGGCATTTTCAATAAAATCTGATATAATTGGTAAGATAGTTTCTTACCTTAATTTAGTCATCTTCAAAAAAATAAAATAAAGGAGTAGTCTTTAATGTTTCAAGCTCAACTGAAAGTTTTTTTAGAAAAAATTCAAAATAATAAGTTTAAAAAAAATATATTTATATTTGTCACAGTCGTGGCTTTTATTATTATCAGTTTTTATTTTATAAATAACAATGAAAAATATTATAACAAAACTGTAGCAAAAATTACATCTGTAAATGAGCAGACCTCTAAGACAATAGATATGAATGGAAACACCGATGAAAACATTGTTCAGAAGGTCACCGCCGTTATAATGAACGGTAGTCATAGGGGGCAAAAATTTAATTTTGAAAACAAAACTTCTTATTCAAATGCAAATGATATATATCTTAAGCCTAATGATGAGATTTTTATTTCATTCATTGAAGACAAAAACAATAATATTACATATGTTAACATAATAGATTTCAAAAGAGATAGCTACCTTTATTATATAGTAACTTTATTTGTTTTATGCGCTGTATTGATTGGTGGATTTAAAGGTTTTAAGTCTCTTGTAAGTTTGACAATTAATATTTTTATTATACTAGCTGTAGTAGCACTTTACTTAAACGGATGTAATTTACTGATAATAACCTCTTTAGCCAGTATATTATTTATAGTAATATCTATTTTTTTAGTAAGCGGAATAAATAGGAAATCTTACTCTGCAATAGTAAGTACCATGGTAGGAACTCTTGTTACCATGATCATTACCTTTGTAGTAATAAAATTTACTAAGGGACAAGGTATTCATTATGAAGAAATGGAATTTCTTACTCATCCGGCTGACCAGATATTCTTTCCTGAAATTTTAATAGGAACCCTTGGTGCAATAATGGATATTGCCATTTCCATAACTTCTTCCATCAAAGAAATATATGATAAAAATCCCCTCATTGAAAGAAAAGCTTTGATGAAATCAGGAATGGAGATAGGAAAGGATATTATGGGTACAATGTCAAACACCTTGCTTTTTGCTTATATAAGTGGCAGTATGCCTATTTTATTGATTTGGATTAAAAATTCTTTTCCTATTTTATACATTATTAGTTTTAACTTAAATTTGGAAATTATACGTGCCCTTATTGGAAGTATCGGAATTGTAATAAGTATACCAATTACTTTGTATATTTCTGTTATACTTATTAATAAACCGAAGATTGGAGAATATTAAATTATGAGTGTACAAGCGTTATTGTTAATCATTCTTTTTATATTAATGATCGTTATTGGTGGACGCAGAGGATTAAAATCTTTCTTTATTTTATTTTTCAATTTTATAATGCTATTTATTATGGTTATTTTAATAGGAGCAAATTTAAATCCCATAAAGGTTACTGTATGTATTTCATTTATCATCACAGCAATTACATTATTTTTCATTAACGGTATAAACAAAAAAACTAGCTCCTCCCTTATATCTGTTACTTTAGTGGTATTGTTAACTACACTTATGATTTATAAAATTGGCACTGAGTCTCAGATACAGGGTTTTGGTATAGAGCAGGCTGAAAGCATAGTTAATCTTTCAGTTTATGTGGGTGTGAATTTTAATAAAATAGTAATATGTGAGGTTTTAATTGGATTACTTGGAGCAATCACTGATGTATCTATATCTATATCGTCTTCGTTAAATGAACTTTATTTAAATAATTCATGTGTTACTAAAAAAAGTCTCATAAAATCAGGTATAGATATAGGCAGAGATATTTTAGGTACCATGACTAATACATTGCTTTTTGCATATATAAGCGAATTTATGACACTGATAATATATGCTAAACAACTTAATTATTCCTTATCTACCATAATAAATCAGAAGGTATTTTGTGCAGAAATATTTCAGGTACTTTGCAGTGGTATAGGGGTTATACTTATTATACCTGTGACAGCTTTTATATTTTCAAATATTTTATTTTTAAAACATTCAACTAAGGACCTTGCTTCTAGTACAAAATAACTTTTGACATAAAGCCCAACATATGTTAATTTAATCGTGTGTTTTAATTTTTTCAGGGATTCTTTTGGGGTGTATGTTCTATATAATATGCCTAATATATTAAGATGGAGGGGTACGCTGTGATAAATAGAAAGGATATTCATATTAGAGATCCATTTATTATTTCAGTCAAAGAAGAAGAAAAATATTATTTGTATGGTACTACCGACAAGAATTGTTGGAGCGGTAAGGCAACTGGTTTTGATGCATATTCTAGTAGTGATTTGGAAGAATGGGATGGTCCTATAACTGTATTTAGCCCAAATGAAGGTTTTTGGGCAGATGAAAATTTTTGGGCACCTGAAATATATTGTTATAAAAATAAGTATTACATGTTTGCTAGTTTTAAATCTAAAGAAAAATGTAGAGGTACACAAATACTAGTAGCTGATTCCTGTAGAGGACCATTTATACCACATAGTGATGGACCTGTTACTCCTGAAAATTGGGAATGTCTTGATGGCACATTATACGTTGATGAAAATGGACAAGCCTGGATAATCTTTTGTCATGAATGGGTACAAGTTCATGATGGAGAAATTTGCGCAATGAAACTTAGCCCTAACTTAGAAAAAGCTATTGATAAGCCTATTCTATTGTTCAAGGCTTCTGATGCTCCTTGGAGTCGTGGTTTTACTGATAATGAAGGAAATGAAAAATATGTAACTGATGGTCCGTTTATATATAAAGCACAAAATGGTGAATTACTCATGTTATGGTCTACTTCAGGGCATGAAGGGTATACAATAGGGATTGCTAGATCAGAAACAGGAGCTATACTTGGACCCTGGAAGCAGGATAAGATACCATTATTCTCAAAAGACGGTGGGCATGGAATGCTTTTTAAAACTTTTGAAAATAAACTGATGTTAACAATTCATGCTCCTAATGAAACACCTAATGAACGTCCTGTTTTCTTTGAATTACAGGAATGTGATGGAAAACTGACGCTCAAGTAAGCATATAATCCTTTAAAATGGTTTACTTGGTTTATCTCCAGCTTTTGTTTTACGAAATGCTGGAGATAAACCAAGGTTCACAATCTGGGGAAGGTTAGTGCGCTTGCTAGACTTATTGAAATTTATGCACTCACTCTTTTTTGTTTTATTACTACAAGTGTAACCGCAAGTACTGCTACAGCAAATCCAAATACTATAAGCATATTGCTAAATATCGGCATAAGATTTTCCATTTTAAAATTAGCAATATTTGCTATGTCATTGTTAGATTGTACATACCAATACGTGGGTGTAAAGCTTGCAATTGTTAATACTGTTTTGCCTAATAGTTCCTGTGGAACAAACACTCCACCGATGAAACAAGTACCTAAGGAAAAAACATTGGCAGCTGCAGACATTGCACCCTTGCTTTTTATAATGTTTCCGATTAAAAAGCTGATGCTAAGTGCTGCTAAAGTAAATACAAAGGAATTTAAAAGGAGCAGCAAGCCATTTGCCGTGAACATATAACTTCCATACATGATAAAGCTGGTAAAAATCATTAAAACCCAAGTGAGTATTGCAAAACTAATGTTTCCTAAAATCATTTGAAAATTCATATCCCTAAGTTTTACTGGTGAACAAAGGTTTCGTTTTTTTAAGTCTGTATTATTAAAAACCATCATAACGGAACAAACACCTAAAATTAATATTGCAAATAGGGAATACGCTATATAGTTAAAATAGCATGCACTTTTTTCATTTTTTGAAACTTGACTTAAAGAGCTACTTACCTTAACTTCAGTTTTTTGTGATAAATCTTTGTCTACATAGCTTATTAGCTGTTCATCGGATAAATCCTTTATATTGCTTGTATAGGTTTTTGCAGTATTTAAATATTTATTAATTATACTATCCATGTATATTCCGCTTGTTGAGCTGGGCAGCGTGGTCTTTTCAAGCTGGACTGACTTCCCACTTAATAGCCCATCTGTAAAGCCCTTGGGTACTTTTACTATATATTCTACCTGCCTAAAAAATAAAGCGTCCTGCAACTTTTGGGTATTATCTGGAATATTTACAATGTTGGCATTTTTGCTTAGATAATCCTTTAGACCTTTTACAAGCTTAGAATCCGTATCATTATTTATAAATGCTATATTAATTTTTGTTTCTGTAAAATTTGTATTAACAGGATTTGTATAAGTATTTGTAAGAGTTACTGCTAATAGTATAAATACCACAACATAAATCACCATTTGAGATAAATTTTTATAGATTATCTTAAAAAAAGCTTTATAGACTTGCATATTTCTCCCTCCTTAATACGAAGTAGGTTATCATACTGAAAATAACGTTAAAGACGCAAAGTAGAATAATATCCGTGAAAAATTGTGTGTGGGTATTATAATAATATAATGAATAAAAGCAGTCTGTTATTAAATTTGCAGGGTTAATATATCCTAAAATAGGTATATTTGTGGTAACAATATATTTCATTTTATCGTCCATCATACCTGACAAAAATGACATTGTCATAGTAACTGTAACTAAGATTGCAGCTTTAAGATCCTCTCCTTTTTTGATTATTGAGGCAATGCAAGTACCAAATGTAACCCCTGTAATTGTTCCAATTATACAAGTCAGTGCTATATAGCCGAGTTGACTTCCAAAGTTTACTTTTAGTATGAAAATTAAATACCCAAGTAAAAGGAATATTTCCCCTAACTGAACTGTAGTTGCCGCTGACATAGAGGCAAAGAATACCTTTAATTTGTGTGTGGGTGCCATGTTAACTCTTGCTCCCTGTGGAGATAGATTAGCTTGTATAGCCACTACTTCTTTTAGTCCCCAAAAACTTCCGTATAGGCAAGCCATGGCAATTAAGGTATAAAAATAATTTACAGTGGTATCAGGAGCAGATTTGCTGGCAGCAACTTCTTTAAGATAATCCGTCCTGTTTGAAATACTATTCATTAGACCATTTTGAACTGCATCGGGATTTTTTTTAATAATTGTTACTATTGTAGAGGAAGTTTGTTTAAAGTCGTCTAGAAAACCTTTTATTATAGTCTGATTTAAACCAGATTCTTTCACTACAAGCTTTATTCCATTATCAAAATAGATGTATCCTTCTATTTTACTATCATCAAGAAGCTTATCCTCTTCTTCCTTTGATGCATATTTTATATCAAATAAATTGCTTTTGCCTGCACTTTTATCAGAACTTGAAACAGATGCAATAGCTGTTTTGAATTCTGTGTTTTTATTATATTCAACATTATTAACAATCCCAATTTTAATTTTAGAAAAATTATCTGCACTGGAAAGGTTTGAAAAAGCCATATTGAATAATGTAGCCAAAAGTATGGGGAATAAAAGTGTCCAAAACATCATTTGCTTGTCGCGCGATATACATTTAAGCCTGTATTTATAATTATGAAAAAACATTATATCCCTCCTTTAATCTCTAAGCTCTTTACCTGTTATCTCTAAGAATACATCATTCAAAGTAGGCGGCTCAGAATAAATCTTCCCAACAGCGATATCCTTTGATTTTAAATAATCCATCAAAAAGGCAAGATTGTTCTTACCGCTGCTGGATTTGGCAACAAGAAAATTACCGTTAAATTCAGCTGAGATTATATTTGGAAGATTTCTAACATCCTCCAAAATATTGTTATCCATATTAAATATTTCAACAGTAAGTTTTTCACCAGAATTTATCATACCTTTAAGTTCGTCATTGGTCCCTGTTGCTATTATCTTTCCTTTGTCCATAATGGCTATCCTCGTACAAATTTGCTCAACCTCCTCCATATAGTGAGAAGTATACACAATAGTAGCACCCTCTTTATTAAGACGTTGTATTCCCTCCAATATATTGTTTCGGCTCTGAGGGTCTACTGCAACTGTAGGTTCATCTAAGATAATTAACTTTGGCTTATGAGCAGTGCCGCAGGCAATGTTTAATCTACGTAGTAAACCACCGCTTAATTTTTTGGGGTAAAACTTTCTGAAATCATTCAGTCCAACAAAATCTATTGCCTCATCTACAAGAGCACTTCGCATTTTTTTGTTTGTAATGTAAAGTCCACAGAAATAATCAATGTTTTCATAAACAGTCAATTCATCGAACACGGCAACATTCTGCATGATTATACCAATATCACGTTTTATATCATAAGCATCTGGGGACATAGGCTTGTCGTAAATTTCTATGGTGCCTTTATCATATTTCAGTAGAGATAAAATGCAGTTGATTGCAGTGGTTTTACCGGAACCGTTTGGACCTAAAAGTCCAAAAACTTCCCCCTCATTTACTTCCAAATTGAAATGATCTAGTGCTATAAGATCGTCATATCTTTTTACTAGATTTTTAACTTTTATTATCATAATGATGCCTCCCAATATTAAAAATACACAACCATTCTTATTTCTATATATTAATTTTACTATATATATTTGTAATTAATAAGTGATTAAACTCCAAACGAGCTATGACAAATGTAACAGTAAACTTGAGAACGGCAAAGTGAAGTGCTAGAATTAGTATTAATGACTATTATTACAAAATAAAGGTTTGGTAGATAGAATGAAGAGATTAATTGATAAACTAATTATTTTTATTATATGCTCTGCTTTATATATTCCCAGTACAAATCACATATACATGATAGTACCAATACTAATTGCTATGATTTTTAGTGCAATCTTAAGTTACATAGAAGATGAACGTATTACATTAGGTGTCTTCTTTGTTTATTTAATTGTTTGCTTTTTTTACCCAGCCTTCTTATTTTTTGTTCCTGTTGTATGCTATGATATTATATTGTTAAAAATCAGATGGATCTGGGCTTTATCGTTCCTACCATTGATTACAAATTCTACTCAGTCACTATTTACCTCCAAATGGTTAATTGCAGCCTTTGTACTAGTTGCATATATTTCAAAATATAACACCGTTTCCCTTGAAAATATAAAAAATGACTATTATGAGCTTCGTGATAATACCAAGGAAGCTTCAATGCAGCTTGAAAAAAAGAATAAAGACCTTTTGGAAAAACAGGATTATGAAATAAACCTTGCAACTTTAACGGAACGAAACAGGATAGCAAGGGATATTCACGATAATGTGGGACACTTGCTTTCAAGATCCATACTTCAAATTGGGGCACTGCTTGCCATAAATAAAGATGAAGAAACAAAAGAAAGTTTGAGACTAATAAAAAATACCCTTTCAGAGGCTATGGATAGCATCCGAATGAGCGTACATAATTTGCATGAAGAATCAATTGATCTGCAAACTGAAATACAAAAATTAATTGATAGTTTTAATTTTTGCCCTATTAAATTTGATTATGATGTGGAAACAAATTTAGAAAAAAATATAAAATACTGCTTCATTGCAGTTACAAAAGAGGCTTTGTCAAACATTATAAATCATTCTAATGCCACAAAAACTTTAGTGATAATTCGTGAACATCCTGCACTTTATCAATTGGTTATTCAGGACAATGGTTCCCATTGTAGCTATAATAGTGAAAATGGTATCGGAATAAAGAACATTACAGATAGAGTAGTTGCTGTAAGTGGTAACGTTAATATTAGCACCGACAAAGGATTTAGGATTTTTATTTCAATACCGAAAAAATAAATATTTTGAAAGGAATGGGTAAAAAATATGAGGGTAGTTGTTGTTGATGATGATAAGTTAGTATGCATTTCTCTGAAAACCATATTAGAAGCAGATGTTGATATTTCCGTAGTTGGTACTGGTAACAACGGAAAGGACGCTATTGAACTATATGACAGTTTAAAGCCAGATATTTTGTTAATAGATATAAGAATGGAAACCATGACGGGACTAGAGGCTGGAGAATCAATTTTAAATACAGATAAAAACGCAAAAATACTATTTCTAACTACTTTTTCAGATAAAGAATATATAATAAAAGCACTGAAGATAGGCGCTAAGGGGTATATTATAAAACAGAATTTCGAATGTATTGTTCCGTCACTAAAGGCTGTATATATGGGACAAAGTGTATTTGGAGATGATATTGTTTCAAAAATTCCATCCCTAATCAATAACAATAGCAAAGCTGATTTTTCATCCTTTGGCATTACGGAAAAGGAACTTGATATTATCACTATTGTAGCCGAAGGACTTAGTAATAAAGAAATAGCGACCAGGCTATATTTAAGCGAGGGCACTGTTAGAAACAGTCTAACCACCATTTTGGAAAAGTTAAAACTTAGGGATAGAACGCAACTTGCTATATTCTATTATAAGAATAGATGAAGGACAAAAATTCCGTTCCCTCAAACGCTTTAGTTTGAGGGAACGGAATTTTAAAATTTACATACATAACACGAATAATCCATTTATGAATATCATATTATTGTAAGTTTAAAAATAAGAGGTGAAATAAAATGCATGAAGGTTCTAGCTCACATCATAAGAAACATGATGATCGCTGCCAAACACAACAATCCGATATGGTTCTTGCAAGAGCATATATTCCTGCGCAGCCCTTTATAGGCTTGCTTCCATTAGATGTAGCTTTTAAAAAAGGGACAGTATTCCCTAATATTGATGTGAAATTTCCAAGATATTAGTTAATAATTGGAGGATATAAAATGGAGAAAACTTATAATGATCTATCTAAAAAAGAATTGATGACTAAAATTCATCAGCTTAAATTTGCTGCCATAGATTTAAATTTATACCTAGATAATTTTCCTGATAATAAGCGTGCATTGGATGATTATAATACTGTAACAGCTAAGCTAACTTCAGCTATAGATATTTACGAAGCTAAATATGGTCCACAAACAAATTTTGGAGGTTCACAGAGCAAATATCCATGGCAATGGGTAGATGAACCTTGGCCTTGGGAAATTGGGGAATAGGAGGATTACTATGTGGAATTATGACAAAAAGCTTGAATATCCAGTTAAAATTAAAAATAAAGATTTAAACATGGCAAAATTTTTGGTAACTCAATATGGTGGACCTGACGGAGAGCTCGGTGCTGCAATAAGATATTTAAATCAAAGGTACACTATGCCAACCGGTAAAACAAAAGGACTTCTTACAGATATAGGCACAGAAGAATTAGCACACGTTGAAATTATTTGTGCTATGGTATATCAGCTATTGAAGGGTGCTACTCCAGATGAGTTAAAGGCAGCAGGCCTTGGTGGTAATTATGCTCAACATGATAACTCTCCTTTCCCAACAGATGCCAACGGTGTTCCATGGACAGCTACTTATATTGCAACCCTAGGTAATCCAATTGCGGATTTACATGAAGATCTTGCTGCTGAACAAAAAGCTAAAATAACTTATGAACATCTAATAGATCTTACAGATGATTATGATGTAAAAGATGTCCTCAAGTTTTTATGGGCTAGAGAAGTTATCCATTATCAGCGTTTTGGAGAAGCATTAGTAGACGTTTATGATTTACTAGATAAAAAGAAATATTATTAATTTTATTCACATAAAAAAGAGATGTACATTTTAGATTAAAAAAGAGAGCTACTTAATTATTACAAACAAAAGAGCGTGTTCCTAAGAGCTCGCCCTTTTGTTTGTATAACTATTTATATTCTTTAACTTGCTCTTCTCCATTTAAAACTCTAATTACTCCTTGTGCTAAAGCAAGCATTTCATCCTCACCTGGATAAACTACTATAGGAGCAATAAAAGCTACCTTTTCTTTTATTAAATTTACCATTGGTTTTCCATAAGCCATGCCGCCAGTTAAAATTATGGCATCCACCTGTCCATTGAGCACCGCTGCTGCTGCACCTATATCCTTTGCAACTTGATACCCCAAAGCATCATGTATTAATTGTGCTTTTGAATCTCCTTCTAATGCAGCGTTTTCTACAATTCGTGCATCATTTGTGTCAAGATAAGCTGAAAAACCACCTTTTCCTGTTATCTTCTTTAAAATTTCTTCTAATGTATATTTCCCACTAAAACACATTCTAGCTAAATCTCCTGCAGGAACCCCTCCACTTCTTTCTGGTGAGAAAGCACCCTCCCCATCAAGAGCATTGTTTACATCAACTATTTTTCCCTTTTTATGTGCTCCTACAGATATACCGCCACCCATATGGGTAACTATAAGATTTATATCTTCATATTTTTCAGAATTCTCTTTAGCATATCTTTTAGCTACTGCCTTTTGGTTTAGTGCGTGAAAAATACTTTTTCTAGAAAGCTCTGGTATACCTGACACTCTTGCTATCTCTTCCATTTCATCTACAACTACTGGATCTACTATAAAAGAAGGTTTCCCAATAGAGTTAGCTATGTCATTTGCTATTATAGCTCCAAGATTAGATGCATGCTCTCCTTGTATACTTTCTTTTAGATCCTTTAGCATCACATCGTTTACATTGTATGTACCACTAATTATTGGCTTTAGAAGTCCACCTCTACCAACCACTGCATCCATTTCTTTTATATCTATTTTGTTATCCTGCAATATCTTTAATATAACCTCTTTTCGAAAATCTTGTTGCTCAGACACATGGTTGAATTTACCTATTTCTTCTGAAGTATGTCTTAAGGTTTCCTCAAATATTTCCTTTTCATCTTCATATACAGCTATTTTAGTCGATGTAGAACCTGGGTTTATTATTAATAATTTATAACTCATTTATTTTCCTCCCTACGTTTTTATCTTAATATTTCCATTTTATTAAAATATTAAACCTTATTATTTAGATAAAATTTTTTTACTTTTTATTAAGCAGTCATTTACTATTGTAACATTTTCAAATTTAATGTCAACGTTTACATTATATTGGGTTATTTTGTAGTAATTTGTCGTTTCTACTTTTTTTGAAGATTCCTCATTTGAAAAATTCCTTGATGCATTATAAAAAGTCCTATATTATAAAACTATAAGGTATCTGAAAAAATAAACAGTAAATATTGCTAGATAATTTTGCTAAAGATACCTAATATATGAGTTGGTGATAGATTATGAATGAAGAAGCTATATTAAATATTAAAAGAGGCTACCTAAATGAAAATTTTAAATACTTTCATTTGAAAGATAAAAAGTATATTGAATTTGAATCCCATTATCATGACTTTAATAAAATTATAATCTTTATATCTGGAACAGTAAACTATTTAATTGAAGGAAAATCCTACAAATTAAAACCTTGGGATGTTATTTTTGTAAATACCAATGAAGTCCATAGACCAATTATTAGTCCAAATGAACCCTATGAAAGAATAGTAATATGGATAAACAAAAAGTTTTTAGATGCCCATAGTACATCAGATGTAGAATTATTGACATGTTTTAAAATGGCTTCGGAAAGAAAACATAATTTACTGAGGTTAGATATAAACAATATTAATAAATTGAAATTATTATTACAAACAATTGAATCAGAAAATAATGGGGATGATTTTGGAAGTAATATTTTAAAAAACTCATTATTCATTCAACTAATGATTTATATGAACAGACTATTTCTGAGAAATAAGATTGATGATAATAAAGTGGATGTTGAATACGACAAACGTATCGTTGAAATAATAGAATATATTAATAATAATTTGAATGAAGAACTCTCTATTGAAAAAATATCTTTAAATTTTTATATAAATAAGTATTACTTAATGCATAAATTTAAAGAACAAACTGGCTTTACAATTCATAATTATATTCAACAAAAAAGATTACTTTATGCGGTGTCACTTATACGAAATGGTGATCAAATAACAACTGTTTATATTAAATGTGGCTTTAGAGATTACTCAAGTTTTGTAAGGGCTTTTAAAAAAATGTTTGATTTATCTCCTAGAAATTATTATAAAGCCATTCAGGACTTGGAATCTAATTACAAGTTTATTACATGAATACTTTTTTATTAGGTACTAGAAAGAAATTGCGTCGCATATTTCTTTAGTTGAAAGTTGAAAATTGAAAGTTGAAAGTTATTGTGGATTTTTCTCCGTTACACTACGAAAAATCTATAATTAAGGAATCTTCAATAATTTTTAGTTTTTCTGAACATAGTGA
>Ga0255360_1000232_pt1 | contig 15281 bp, 3 predicted proteins | sample GFST50metaG_FD_186004 | JGI IMG/M metagenome (GOLD analysis project Ga0255360, IMG submission 186004) | Peat soil microbial communities from Stordalen Mire, Sweden - G.F.S.T50 | ecosystem: Environmental > Terrestrial > Soil > Wetlands > Peat | place: Sweden: Norrbotten County, Stordalen Mire... | reverse complement strand
CTGCTCCGTATATTAACTATACGCTATATACCATTTACAATTTACAGACTCTAAAGCGAGGAGGTGCAATTAATGTTTAATATAAAATCTTTTATCCGTAAGGCCAGTAGCCTTATCGCCCTACTTATGCTAGTTCCTGTACTGTTTTCCCTAACTGGTTGTAGTGCTGATAATTCAATGGTCAACAAAGCGTTCGCAAACTCAGCTCTGATGAATAATATATGTAGTCAGTTACAACAACAGGCTGCCCTTGTAGCAGAGATGCAGCATATGGGTGTTATACCTGATACGATGGCATACAATCTAAATGAGCAACTTAATCGTATTTATAAAGGGGCTGCTTCATTAACAAACGAAGTGGATACACCAACAACAACAACAACAACAACACCTACACCTACTGACCCTAATACAACTCCTCCACCAGTTGCAATAGGCAAGGAGTATAATGATTTTATCGGTTCAGTGCTGCGGAGCATGACTTACTTGGGTGATGGTCCAGCTGGCTGCATCATTGTAAATGACCTAAGTGACCAAAAGGATGCTGCAACTAATGTCCAGCACTACGGTAGCCCTATTGATATGTACTCAGGGTATCACACCAAGGAGCTAATCAAGCAGACAGGTTATGCAGGCATAGGTGGTTACATAGATGGTCACACAGCTAAGCCATTAGCACCTTTTGGTGACGCTGATAACAGCACGATAACTGACCTAGTGGCTTATATAAACAAGCTTAGAGATGTCGAAGTTTATTATGTGGATGCAAACAAAGTAAAAGATACAAAGGCTTTGCAAGGTCTAAAGACAGCTATGGACGGAGCAAAAGCAGATGTAAGTAAAGCTACAACATTGGCGAGTGACTATTTTATAGATACTAGCAAGAGTATCAACTTTACAGATGGTTACTTGAATGTAGATAGTGCCTACTCTGTAAAAGAAGTGTCTGTTGAAGAAAATGGGCGTGTAGTTGCCAAATATAAAATTCTACTACTTAATAGAGACGCACTTTTAGGGGCCTTTAACAAAACCAGTAGTGCCGGAGATTTAAACTCAGGTGTATTGATAGGTAATAAGTTCTTTGTTACAAGGTATCCAATGGCGATATTCAGAGGGTTTGAGCAAGTATCTACTGACAAGTATCTACCTGTATTTACACACCCATTCTTTTTATCGGGAACTACTTACGGTGACTTAAAAGGTTCTTTATTCGCAGGTTCTACCTCATCCTATACAGATACTCTTACTGCTGGTGATAAAGGAACTGCTGAGACAAAAGAAGCCTATGTAGACCTTTATACAGGTTCTATGTACTATAAAGGGGAGCAAATAGGTAACGCCAATTCTTACATGAGTACAGGCACGGCTGACCTTGAGTCCTCTGTTGTTGTTAAGCCAAATACAGCTATTTATATAGATGATAACAACCCTACTTGTATAACAACTGCTGCACAAACTAAGCAGTTTAAGCCAACTGAAACCTTGCAGATAGGTGATAATCAGTCTAATGCTGTAAAACTTCCCGGTAATGATACTAATATAATGCCTGTAATATTTTTGATGGATTACTTAGAACTTGTATATTCTCCTAATACCGTAGGTACAGACGCTTTTACATCCTATGGACGTAAGGTAAGACTGGACGAGAATATTATACTTGGTAAGGATGCTCTTACGGCAAAGAGCGGTACAATAGCGTATATTGTGAACGAGGGAGCTACTACTGATAAGCAGACTGGGTGGTCCGCAAGGTCATCGGACAAAGCAGGTTATAATGCTTTGACCATGACTGATTTTATGGATATAGACGGTACATACAACCCTGATTTATCGGTTAAGGCTAAGGATGCACAGGGTGAGGCTAATGATGTATCATCATCAGTACATTATATATCAGGAGGTACAGATTCTTTTGAGAAACCCGGTACTTTGCGTTCAGGTGATGCGTCAGCTGAGCGTAGTGATAATCTACCTCAATTATCTGCAGGCAGTGGCGTTGAGTGTACTATGATGTTTGGTAGTGAGAATTTAGACGAAGCTGATAGTGGTTCAACACCTAAGACACCTTTGTATGGCATAACATTGTACGGAGGACTTTATGATAGAGGCCTGTTCTCTGACTGGATTAATACGTCAGGAGGTGCAAATCTTGTTGCGTGGGCCAAGACAATTACTGACTTAGGTTACAAGAATTATGCTATCAGTAATGTGGTACTTACTGAAAAGATGAAAGGTAACTATTCATTTGAGTTGAACCAAGATGGATTGCTTAATCTTGACCTTAACACAATCATACAGATTAATAAGGAGAAAACAGAGGAGCGTAGAGGTGGCGGGGTAATGTATCTCCGTACAATCCTGTTAATCCTCGGGTTCATGCTTATCTCTTATGTAAGTGTTTTATTGGCTGCGTGGGCACTTGATGTAAACCTTGATTTAGGTCTTAATATACTTGAAAAAGTAAGCTTTAATCATTTTGTGGCTGTACGGTCACTTGATGAGATGCCTGACCCCGACCCCGAAAGTACAACAACTTATGTGGATTTCAGACGGCTTATAATACGTTGTCTAGCGTTTGCATCTGTGGGCGTTATTCTTATTTCGATAGACCCAGTAAACCTGATTATTAAGATTTTAGCGTGGTTAAACTTCTTAATAAGAATTATAGGTCAGAAGATTTTTGGCACAAACATTATGTAGTAATAACGATTTAATCTATGCCCTCAGCAACATTGTTAAGCTTGCTGAGGGATTTTTGTATAAAAATATTTATTAAAGCCTTTTTATACCGAAAATGCCCAATTTAACAAAAGTAATCACCTAATAACACATTTCCACAAATTATAACCAAAAGTAAGTAATTACTACCATATTTACCATTCTTTGACAAATTGAGTAAAGCTAAGGTATAATAAAGGTAAGCTAACAGCAAATAAATGTTACGGAGGTGCGATAAATGTATAAAATTTTAGAAAAAAATGTGATGCTACGAATTGAAGATAAGTGGATAAATACCAAGGCTGTATTAGCATCGTGTAGTGGCGGAAAGCGTATAGATTGGGTGGCAAAAGATGGTACTATAATCAAATCTGTTGCCTATAGCAGAAGCAAGTACAGTAAAGACACTAAATAATTAAAACAAACCTCAAAAAGGAGGAATAAAACAATGATAGCAAAAGCATTTAAAAAGAAATTACATAAGTTACTTGTACTAATGCTTGTACTCTGTATAGTATGTCAAAGCGTACCAGCATTTGCTCTTAATAATAGCAAGCAGATAACAACGCCAAGCTCGGCTCATAATAGTGTAAATTATCTAACATCTTTACGCCAAAATTTAGCCGTACTTCTGTATGATGGTACTAACCGTGAGTTTGTGCTGGATAAGGATGAATTAACAGCTAGTGTAGTGCCTACAGTAGGTGCAGGCTATAAGACCAAAGCTTATGTAGATGAGCAGAATACGGCCTATAAGAATATGTCTGTATCAAAGGCATATGCTCAAATATTTAAACGTACACAGGTATCATGGGGTGCAACGGGTGCAAAAGAATCATTGATGTTTATGGGACCAGACAATTATTGGGGTTCTGGTACAGGACCCGGAGGCGTTACAATTTCAGCTACTGGCGATGGTTTAGATAGTGCTTATTATCAAGCACATAGGATGGGCTATGACCCTGAGGGGCTTGGGTCGCACCTATATACAAAGTACCTTAAATCAGGCTGGTACTCGTCTTGGGGTGCAGAACCTGTTGGTCAAGGTGTTTATAAGCAAAAAGTGATTACCTATTTTACAAATTACTTTAAAAATCCATCTGGTACGGCTCAAAAACCAGATGCATATATACAGAGCTTAGTTGATACAGCTACTGCTACTGACAAAAATAAAGCCTATAATATTTGGGCCTATATATCAGCAGGCTCTAACGCCGTTAGAACTAATGTGAATGAATCTCCTAATATTCGTTGGACAGATATTTTTGAGGGAAATGACCCTTCAAAGTATTTCGATGCCGATGCAGTTTTTATCGACAAAGGAAGTATGTATGAAATGAAAAATGGTATAAAAACACCTATAACAGGCTGGGATACTGACTTTCGTATAAAGGACCAGCTTGGGGCTTACATAGATACTCTCGTTACTTTAAAGCTTGTAGCCAGTCTAAATGGCGAAAAAGCTATTGGCGATTGCTATGTAAAAGCAGCCAAAGATTGTTTTGGTAAAGCCGGTACTTACGTGACTAAACCAGACCAAATAAAGCAAAGCAAATCTATTGTGTTCGATACTTGGACGACACAATGCTATACAGCAGCTGGTCAAGCGTCAAAGGGTACTGTGGTTAGTTATACTGATAATTGGGGCGAGTACAGGCGTGATTATCAATCAGATGATGGAATACCTACACATGACTGGCGCAGCTTAAATCCGACATATAATGATTATACTAAAACATCGGTTGCAGCAAATAGCTCTGAGTTCAAATCATGGTCATCGCAAGTGCCTGAATCTGCTGACCGCATAGGTGTTAGACTATCATTACTAGACCAGAAAAAATATCCAGCTAAAACTATGTTAAATGACTCTAAAATAGACATTTCTATGGGAAGTATATGGCTTCCAGCGTTGGCTGGTTATGGTCCTGTATCGGCCTCTTTGGGACGTGATGCAAGTGACTCTGCCAACGAAACTGTTTTATCTGGCCTTAAAGGTACTCAACCCAGTTATCAAGGTTTAGGTACAACAAAACTCGATATGGTAGGTGGACAGTCTATTATAGGTATGTTTGCTTTTGTGTTTGATGACACAAAGGCGACTTTTACTCAAAGTCTTGTGGCAACTCCTGATAATCAAGTGGTAGCCCCAGCTACTGCACTTAACCAAAGAATAAATGTTAAGTATAAAGTAGCTGCGGGGGGTAAGTTTTCACCTACCAAGGAAGCTACTGTTGACACTCAAGTTTTAAAAAGCTTTGTTGATAGTTTTACCTCACTCCAACAAGATGGCGCTAAATTGTATGCTCGTACTTATCTTACTCGTAAGGTTACGGCGTATAGATTAGATACTCTGTGGAAAACAGGTCAGGGTAATCCTAATCCAGCTACGGTGCATACAACAGGGATTGGACCAGATACAACTCTTACTGATGTAAAAGTGAAAACAACACTAGGTACAACTACTGTGCCTAAGTCATCTTTTGCTAACTCAAATGCAGGTTGGGGGCAACCTATAACCCTTAGCACATTTAAGGCAATGCAGAATACTGGTGTTATGATTAACTTGAAAGATGACGATTTTTTATCAGCTCCATGGAATGTAACTCCAGCCACAAAACCTATTATTTATAAAACAAGCAACACTTCGAGTAGCAGTTCGGGTAGCACTACAACTACTACTAATACTATTGTGTATACACCAGGTAATGATTACTATTTAGAAGTTACTTATGAAGCTAATACTGAGTTTAGAATAACTAAAACAACATCAACAGAACCAGTAGTAACTAACGATTACTCAAAAGATTCTGGTACATCTATAAACCAATTTACTTCTGCTGGTATTTCTAAAAGTAAGATTCCTGCATATTTGTGTGTGACGGCAGTTGGTACTTATGATGCATTATCAGATACAGCATCATTTGCGCATTATTTAGCTCCCCAAAAGTCTAATAATGACGATGTGCACATTGATAACCCTGTGACTCCTGTTCCAGACCCACTTGTTAAATCACCTAAGCAATATGGTGTCTACTCAAGTTCACCAGAGGCGTATGCAGAGCTTAAGAACTGGGGTGTAGCTACACAGAATGAGCCACAAGATGGAACACATTTAGGTGATGGTCGTTCTCCTGTTGATAGTCAATTAGGAGTATCGAGTTCAACTAAATCAAACGGGAGTTCAGTAATAAATGAAGACTATGAGGCAATGGCGGGTGTTCCGTCAACAGAAAAGCTTTATTTGGCAGTAGGCGGTTCTGAGTTCATAGTTGATATAGCTGTACAGTATGTTCCTAATGAAACAGCTGTGCGTGCTTATACATCACACTTTACAGGTGTACCAAGCCAGTTTAACTATGCGTCCGCATCAGGGGCTGGTGGTGATATTCCAGATAGCAGCGTATGGACAGGTATACCTCAATCTACTGCGGGGGCAAGTGTATCAGGTAGTTGGGACCATACAGGTGGTACAATAACATATACTGCGTCAGGTTCAATAGACGCAGCAGGTACTGCTGCTAAGCAATCTAGTTCAGCTTCGGGTAATGGTGCTTCTACGGTAAGTGGAGGTCCTTGGAGCTTAACGGCATCAACTACGGCCAGTGCTAATGGTGGAAGTAGTAACTCAGCAAGTGCTTCGGTAACAGGGCAAGTTCTTGTAACCCCTTCATCAGCAGATGTTACAAAGTTTAATAATACAATGGCTGACGCTGTGACATGGACACAAGCTATGACTACGTGGATAAATGGTAGAGAGTTTACTGATGGTTCAGATAAGACATCTCGTAAAATACCTAATTCACCGGGTAGTGCTTGGACATTTACCAAGACTAATTTACCGGGGACACAGGCAGCAAGTGGTAGTCTTTCTATAACACCTTCGGCTAACTTCAGTGTTGTAACTGATGATGGTACAGGTACAAGTTTCCCTACTGTGTCATATACTAGCACTGGAATGACAGTAACTAATCCACATGATATATCTACAAGTTGCTCAAATTCACAGTCAAATTCGTTTTATTCGGACGGAGGAGACCCTCCAGCTCCACCTAGTGACCATATGAGTGGGTCGACTTCTGCTTCCAGTAGTACAAGTCAAACAAAGCCTACTTGGTCAATTACGATGACATTCACATTAAAACCTCACGTTTTATGTGGACCTGAAGAAGGACATAACTTGCCTGACATTAATGATACTTGGCAACAAAGTTTTAACTATGATTATCTTAAAATCATAGGTCTTTCAATCCTTAGACTTGACCAAGGTTCAGCAACTGATAATACAGAGGATTCCTCAGGTTTAAATGCTTTAATTGGAACACCTAAGTTAGGTGTAACAAGACAGACCTATTATTCTTCGCCTACTATGAGCTTGGCACAGGCTAATATATTCAATTATATGGGTTTACAAGGTAACGGTAGTGAAGATGTAAATAAGGCTACTAATGACTACTTTAGAAGTATAGCCTACGGTAAAGAGGCAGACGGTACAACACCTACAACTTGGGGTAATACGAAGTCTTCGGCGGCAAACCGTGTCAAATATTGGCTAACAAACCCAGACGGTACTACATTGACAGCTAAGGGGCCAACATTTGACAGATTAACCTACACAGGTAACACAGCTAATCAAAGTAAGTTTGATAATGAGGTTATATCTGCGTGGGGTGACGGTGCTGTAAAAGCTAATGACTATGTTAGTTATACCTTTGGTAACCGTTCTAATATATCTGACGGTACTTCTCGTGGTTACAAGTACAATGTAAACAAGACTCCGTGGGTTGAAAAAGTAAATGGTGTATGGCGTGGTAAGGCAGCTTATGACCTACCTTGGGCTAAAGGATTCATCTATGATGGTGTTTATTCGGCTCAAACAGGAAAACCTGACGGAACTATTGACGCTTCTGGTTACTCTGCAAGTCGTCAGTATAGAAATAGTTCTATGAGTGGTTCTACGGGTCTTGAAGGTATCGTACAAGACGGTACTAAGGGATGGCAAGGTACTGGTATGACTACAATAACACAGAACTACAAAGTAGAGGCTTATACTCCGGGTAGTCAGGGTGGTGCTTTTGAGGCAGATTACTACAAGGATTCCTCGAAAGTTAAGTTATACCAACCTGCAATTCGTGATTGGAGTGTAAATCAGCACGACCCGTATGCAGACACACTTAATTTACCTGCTCCGATGGGTGGTAATGTAATTAAAGGTGCCGATAAAGGTGACCTAGCTCCTCGTACTTCTGTGTCTAGCTGGTGGACAAAGAACGCAGTTAAGACTACTGATACATTAGCTCAGTCACAACCGTATGCTACAGACAATATGCTTGAAGCTTATGCGGCTAATACGGCATCTAATACAGTATACAATGGTGTTTCGATAATTAAAAATACGCCTGAATATAAGTTAATGCAAGCTAAACGTGATGAGAAAGTACAAGCAACAGTTATATCTGATGCTCTTGTACTCGACTTACCGAATGGCTTACAACCGATTATGTACCATTATAGAAACGCATCTAAGGCTGTTTCAGCGGAAGACCGTGTTCCAGATACAAGAGTTAGTTTTGATGGTGCAGAACCAAGTGGTCTTATGAACTTGTGGACTAACAATCTATTTACACCGAATTGTTGGGCAGATTCACCGACAGGTACTGCAAAGGACGGTATAATGCTAGGCAGTTACAATGGAGATTTAACAAATTCCCGTGTAACAGGTGCAAATGATGTTCAAACTCGTTTACAAGGGCGTACGGATGAAATACCAACAACACCTAATATGTATCTAACATCAAAATCATCCTCTATTGAAGACCCGAGTGGTGTCGTAGGTAAGGCGTTGGGTGCTTTAGTGCTTAACGGTAAAAACATTAACCTATATATGGGTCACGACATTACAGCTGATACAAGAATACTTTCAATACCAGTTGTAAACAAACCGGCCGTAGGTGCTCCTGTACAGCGTACATTGTTGTATAATATCTCACCGATAGTTTTATCTGCTGACAATAGAGAGTATCAAACAGGTAGTGCTGAGGCGTTTTGGGAGACAATAGTACAGTGGAAAGATAGTTCTAACCATGACTACTACGGTAAATATGTAGATGGCTCTACAGTTACTACTCCTGATAAGTATTTAAACGATACCCAATATGTTCGTTTACCTGCTTTACTTGGTAATTATGGGCAAGTAGCGTATGACCCAGTTATTAATACTAGGGATGCTGGCGATACTTTAATGCAAGACTATTTTAAAGATGCTAACGGTTTAGATGCCTACGGGGCAGCAGAAGCTAGGGACGCACAAGCAGAACAATACAGCCGTGGGTTTGGCACAACAGGTTACAACTATGATACAACAAACACAGCAGATATAAATGGTGTGTACAATAAGAATATGTACAATCCATCGCCTGATTTAACAGGTGCTGCAAAAGGAAATGCTTATATTACTAGCGGTAAATTAGGTGTTCCGTTTGTCTTAGAAGGTGTAACTGATATTGGTTTTAACACAACCACAGCAACTAAAAATGTAGGTGCTTTGCGTGCTGGATTACCTAAGTCGGGCTATATTCAGCCGGCTGCCTATAATCGTGAAGATGGAAAATCGGGTACGTATGAGTTAAATAATGTAGTTATACACAACCCTATCTCAGCTCGTTCATCACAGATTATGCCGATAGCAGCTTGGCGTGACCAACGTACGGCGGGTCAAAGTCTTGTATCTACTGTGCGTAATCAAACTAAGACAGGTTGTCCGGGTACAGTTGACCTTTGTCAGTATTCTTACCTAGACTGTAAGTATGATAAGCCACTTGAATTGTTAAAGCTTAATCTTGTAGGTAATGGAAACAGCGTAACTAACACAGCTGCAAACGTAGCAATAGCAGGGAATATCATATTTGCAGGCAGTTACGGAATGTCAGGTACAGGTCTTTCCTCGAACGGAAGTCCACGTACAGGTGTATCTTTAACTGACCTTGGTGGTGCTTACTACTCAGCATTGGACTATCAAGTTACAGCACATATAACCTATTCAGCAAACACAGGAGAGCAAATGCTATTTGGTTTTGATGGCTACGGTATTACTCTTAACACAGCTACTAAAAAATTAGCTATTCGTGTTGATGGAACGGTCGGTTATATGGATGTAGATGGGACATTCAACTCAGGCGATACTTTAAAAGTTGAGTTTGGATGTGATAACGCTTCATTAAGTAAGGTTTGGGTCAACGGTACACTTCGTACAATTACTCTTTTAGGAGGAGTTACTTTTGACGATATGTCAATAACAAAGAATGAAGTAGGAGATACTTTCTATATAGGTTCTTGGAACGCAGACGCAACTTACTTACCGACAGCAAGCACTAAATACCAATCAGTTTTATTTGAGCGTTTGGCAGGTAGTCATTCACATACATTAGCTTGTGCAACAACAGTTACACATCATGTAGGTGGTAACAATACTCATATTCATACAGTTGATTGCTTAGGTAATCCTACGGATACTCAGTATTTAAACGGTACATTGCAAGATTGGGACAACTATGCTATTGACGATGCAACACTTAAGACTAGACTTGGAGATGTTCTTTATACAGCTTTAGGTTTACCTAAATTGCAAAGTACAACTATTGTTGACACAGATTTGTCATTGACTTCTCCTCCTCTTGTAAATAACTTTAGTACAGTAGGGACTACTTCTTACACAGCTCCTTATGATGGACAATATAAGTTAGAGACTTGGGGTGCGGCCGGTGGTGGAGATACTCCACATAGTGTAACTGTGGGTGGTTCTACGGGAAGTCAGAGCTTTGTCTATACAGGTGGTGTACAATCATTCACAGCTCCTGCAACAGGAACTTATACTTTTGAAGTATGGGGTTCACAGGGTGGTGGAAGTGGTTACTCATCTTATATCCAAGGTGGTTTAGGCGGTTATTCCAAAGGTTCTTACACTTTATCAGCTGGACAGACAATAGCTGTGTATGTAGGTGGTCAGTCTACTTGGAATGGTGGAGGTATTAGTGGAGGTAATAGCAATGGTAACGGTGGTGACGCTACTGACATTCGTGTAGGTGGAACTACTTTAGGAAACAGAGTAATTGTAGCCGGTGGTGGCGGTGGTTGTGAATACCAAGCATCTCCGGGTAACAATGGTACTTTAAACGGCGGACCTTATCCACAATATGGTGGAGGTTATGGTGGTGGCGATACTGGTGGTGCTGGCTTAGGAGACTATGCTGGTTATGGTAATGGTGCCGGTGGTAGTCAAACATCAGGTTATGCACTTGGTATCGGTGGAAATGCTCCGGATGGACACACAGGTGCAGGTGGTGGTGGTTACTATGGCGGTTACAATGGTATATACGCAAGTAATGATAACCACGCAGGCGGTGGTGGTTCAGGTTACATCGGTGGTGTATCAGGAGGCACAATGTCAAGTGGTGTACGTGCAGGTCTTGGTTATGCTACAATCTCTTGGAGCTCTGCACCAGTAACAGGACCAGTTGGTTCAGTAGGTGGTTTAGGTGGTTATTCTACAGGTTATGTAACATTGCATAAAGGGGATGTTTTATCCGTTAATGTAGGAGGTCAAGGTACAATAGCAGCAGGAGGAACTTTTAGTGGTGGCGGTTTTAACGGTGGTGGTAACGGAGCTAACACAGGCTACGGCGGTGGTGGTGCAACCGATATTCGTCTAAATGGAACAACATTAGGAAACAGACTTATCGTAGCTGGTGGTGGCGGTGGTGCTGATAATGCGTCAGGCGAAATTGCCGGTACAACTGATGATGGTTCTGGTGGTTTTGGTGGAGGCACTAATGGTGGTCAATACTACGCTGATGGTGTTTTATCGGGCTCACAAGCAACGCAATCAAGTGGTTATACATTTGGTCAAGGTGCTTCAGCTACAACAATGACTGACACAGGCGGTGCTGGCGGTGGTTATTATGGCGGTTATGCAAGTAATTACTGTAACGGTGGTGGTTCAGGTGGTTCAGGCTATATCGGTGGTGTAACATCAGGTTCTATGCAAGACGGTGTTCGTGCTGGTAATGGTTATGTAACTATCTCAGCTCCAGCTATACCTCCTGCAAAAGCTTATACATTTACAGTTACAGGTAGTTCAAAACAGTTTGATGCTACAGCAACATGGATAAGTGGTACGGGTTCAACACAGATTGACTTGTATACGGGTTCTGTAGAAGACCCTGTTAAGCTAATTAACAGTTATGTAGGTAGTCCGAACGCAATTTATGCATCAGCTGTTTTATCGGCTGGCACATATACTACTGTTGTAAGGTCAACAGATAATAACGCTATAAACTTACACTTTCTAGCGACTTTAAAAGGTAAGAATTTACAGTATGCAGACATCATGGCACTACCGAATATCAGTGGTGCAGAGGCTTGGAGACAACTTCCGTATTACTTACCAAACGGCAACAGAAACCCAGTATACTCTTGTAATGGCGAGTTAAATGCTCATGTATGTACACCGTTGTGTTGGACAGAAACAACATATGATAAATGTACAGAGCCGCACCATACAGGAGGGCATTATGAGGGTGACCCCTTGTGTTACTCACCGTGTTTGAACGACGCAAATCACGACCCAAATCTTGTTCAGAATAGTAAGGTAAATACTCCAGCGGCTGAATTTGTAAGTCTTGACTGGGACTACTCCCTTTATGCTGACTCTACTGACAACTTTAGGGCGGGTCAAGATTACCAACTTTTAAGTACATCATCTCGTACAGGGATGGGTTACTACGACACAAATACAAACGGTCAATTTGATGATGTAAAATTCGTGCGTGGTAAGTATGTAAAATTCCCTTGGTTTGCTTTGTATGATGGTGTCTTATATAGTCCGGGAGAATGGGTTGTGCTAGGAGATAGAGGTGATTATGCCCAAGGTAATGTTACAGTAGCTAATAACAGCACAGGTTTCGGAGGTAACATACAAACAGCACCTAATGGTTCATCAGACCTTTGGGATAGTACACAGGCGGCAGCGTATAATGTTCAGAATTGGAGCTTGTATAATCAACAGATATACAAAGATTTATACAAGGACTTCTACGACTTCTACCTACCACTTAATAATGATGAGATGAGCTTAGGCGAAGTAACTTATGCTACAGTTGCTATAAATTCACCTGATGGCAGAGATGATGCAGTTCACACGGGCGTACCGGGAACTCTTGGAGCATTAAGTTCTGTAAATGACTGGTTAGCATCTGGCTCGGTAAATAATGGTGAAAGAGACATGAACAGAGCTAGTATAGGTGCAGGAAAGCAATTCTATGTTGATGTGGTTGGTCGTATAGGTGGTCTCGTGGCAGAAGATACGACGGATGTTAAATTTTCTAGTACGTTCAAACAGGCTTTAGCTCCTGTTAGCAACACACTAACTACTTATGACATTGATATGACTGATTTAAGTGGTGTTAAGCCGGGTCGTACGTCGAAGGAGTTGCAAACATCTAATTCAATCGTAACGGGTGGCAGATTGCTAAACCCATCGAGTCCATTACCAGCTCGTGCCTCACTTACATCGACGAGTGATTGGACTGGATATGACTATGCTGGTAATAATGCACGTAAGTACATTATTACCGTCAATGGTAACAACTTGAAGGCCGGTGAGCTTACAGTAGGCGTAACTGATGCAGCGAACGGTGATTACACACTTCGCCTTTCTGACATGACAGTAGTACAGAACACAAGTCAGGTTTTATCTGTACAGGTTGATGTTAAGCAGACGAACGCTTCGGTAACAATCAAGCCAAGATACGGATTGCTTGACACATCAGTAGGTAATGTTTATGTCAGCAGTATGACGGTTGCGGTCGGCGGCTCTGGACTTGGTCAAGGTTTAAATAAGACAGTCGATGAGACACAACAAAATTACTATATTACTGACATTACAGACGTGCGAGGCATTTATTTGGGTGCTACTAGCAATACAGGTAGTGCTTCGGAGGGTCAAGGTTCGTTAGCTACGACAAGATACGACAGCTTTAATGATGTAGGCAACTGGATTCGTATTTCAGACTCAACGCAGGTTCGTGATACACAGAATATTTCACAGAGAACAACACCTGCGTACGGTACACGGGGTGTAAATACTTATGGAACACGCCTGTGGGTACAAGTCGGTGACCCGTTGTACAAAGCATTAGCGAGTGCAGGGGGTAAGGCGTTAGTTGGGCCATTGACATCTAGTCAAAACACAATATCACAGTATCGTACGCCGCAAGACCAACTTTCAGTAGGTTCAAAGGTATTCTACGATATAACAACGCTTGGTAACTACGAGGGTATGGACGCAACTATGAAGATTATTCCGAGTTACTATCTTGTAGACACAACTCAGCGAGATGCGAGTGGAGCGGTAGCTCTTGTACCTGTAGATGTGTACCAATTCTCTAGTGCAGGTAGCTATCAGCCAGTAAACATTTTTGGAGCACCATACGGTGGCTTTACTGATACGCAGCTCGATGCTTTCAACCAATATCGTCTAAGTGTAAACTGGGAAGATGAGGCTGTAGGTGCTAATAATAGGCGTATGGTTACGAGTGATGAGTACCAAGCAGCACAGACTTATAGTGATTTGTTTAGAGATAATGTATACGGTACTGACCCGTATGCCACTCCGGGCTTAGATTTAGACGATGCTAATACATTACCTACGCCAACAGATATGACTAAATCACCTCGTTTGTTACCTTCAGGCATCATGCAGATAGGTGGAGCACAGTTCATACAGCAGAACTACCAAACACAAACTTATATTGGTAGCAATAACACATATGGGGTTGATAAGTCAGGAGGACTTTTCGCACCTTATGCGTCAGACCCAACACAGAGTGCTAAGTACATTTATTGGCAGACATCAGCTCAGCGTTGGCACAGTACACTAGGATTACCTTCTGATTCGGTGTTTGTACCTTTGGCTCAGGACCCAATAACGAAGAAGTTCATTCACCGTGCATTAACTGATGTGCAAGCAAATGCGGTGGATATAACAAAGAATTTGATAGTAGGTTACATTGATGCTTATGCTGATGGTACTGTGTGGACATTACATTATGGTAACGGCGGCGTACAGCGTACAATTAATGTTAGTGGTACAGATTACAACTTACCGATGGCAGGACCTGTAGGACCATCACAGGCTAACCCATATAATGGTCAAGTCAGTGTAGGTAGTGATTATACTAACGGAGGTGTTCCTTTCGTTGTGTTTGGTGGCTCACGAGTACAGGCTCAGACAGACATCGTAAAGGTAAACTAAACCTCATTATAAAAACCCTCAGAAATGTTTTTAACACTTTCTGAGGGTTTTATTTGTTTAAATCCAGTCCTCGTATAAGGCTCGTACAGCTATTTATTTGAGAGGTAGGTACAAACACTTGCCTAACCCTTCCAGAAGTTCTCAGAAGCGATTTAAAGAGGTTTTAAAGGATTGTAAATGACAAGTAGTACAACAAAAGTTATAATACTTGTCATATTTTGTCGAAAAGTTTTTTAAATGCCTCTTATAAATATAC
>Ga0255360_1000230_pt1 | contig 15331 bp, 15 predicted proteins | sample GFST50metaG_FD_186004 | JGI IMG/M metagenome (GOLD analysis project Ga0255360, IMG submission 186004) | Peat soil microbial communities from Stordalen Mire, Sweden - G.F.S.T50 | ecosystem: Environmental > Terrestrial > Soil > Wetlands > Peat | place: Sweden: Norrbotten County, Stordalen Mire... | reverse complement strand
GTTTATTAAGAGGTATGGAATTGAAAAACTTCTTGATTGTTTAGAAAGAAATGAAAAAAATGGAGTAGTATATCATTTATAGATAAGGACGTGAAATTTATAAATAGCAAGAAGATTAAGCACACTTTCTTTTTTTACACTATAATTTCAGACTTCGGAACACCGATATTTACCAGTTAAATTATTTGGTACTCTTGATGCTGATTCATCAAGATTGGATGTAAGGCTTCGAATGGTTTTTGACTAAATATTGAAGTGTGTTTTATGTTCCCTCATACTACGGTGTGAGGGAATTTTTGCACCACGGGGGTTCATAATTACGCAAAATGAACTTTAAGGAAATTTAGAATTAGGCTTTTGTGTATTTGTCAGTTGTATCATTTTCTGCCTTTTCTTTCTGACGAACGAATAGTTCATATCGCTGGTCAATGGTAGAATCCCCTTCTTTGTCATAGTAGCGCAAAGTTGATATGGATATGTGTAGCATTTTTGAAATATCATCATGGGGCAACTTTACTTCTAAAGAATTTGTTATATATGATGGAGCTGGAGTGCATGGAGATATGATTGAAAATGAAAATTTACAAAAAAACTTAGAGATAATCCGCATGATTTTGGAGCGTATATCAGAACAAATGCTTTGCAGCAATTAACTTGTAAAAATTAAATTTTGCCAGGTATACCTGTTAGTAAAAATCAGGTATACCCTTTTTGTTTTTATATTTATAAGTTTAAGTTTCAAAAATGTAATATTTGAACTTTAATATGTAACATTAAGCTATGGATGACTCTAAAGGCTTTAAACTATAATAAAACTAAGCTGTTAAATATCGGAAGGAGGATAAAATGAATATTTTAAATAAGTATCTTTGGAGATCAATTACTGAAAAGAAAGGAAGGATGATATTACTAATAATGTGTATAAGCATAAGTGTAGCTCTTTTAGTAGGAACTCTAGGAGCTACAAAGTCTATGACTGATAGTATTAGTGATGCATATAAAAATTCTTATGGAGACTATAATATTGGGCTATCATCTAACAATCGGGAAAATCCATTCTTTAATACTGATGACATAATGGGAGTAGAATTTTCAAATTGCATTAAAATACTAAATGCAGGGGGATATTTAACTAAAGATGATTCAAAAGAAGTAAGTATTTATGGAATGAGCTTAGAAGATTTTAAGGCGTTTAAAATTATGAAGTTAGTAGAAAACAGCGAAATTAATAATTTAAGTGGAAATGATATTATTATTTCAAAACAGACTAGTGATGAATATAAGTTGAAAATTGGGGATGAAATTAAAGTCACAATATTGGGAAAAGCATATACATACAAGATTAGGGGAATTTCTGTTAATCGTGGTTTGTTTGCAGATGAACAAAAAGAATCCTGTTCAATAATTGTAAATAAGAATATGGTTTCTCAAATATATGGTATCAGGGATAAATATACTCAAGTATTTATAAATGTAAACTCAAAAAATTTGGATAAATGGATAAATAAGTTTAAATTAGAAAATAAGAACAAAGCTTTGAACGTATATAAGCTTTTCGATGAAGAAAAGGCTGCTGAGGGAATAAGTATGGTAAGAAACTCCATGTTCATAATACTAGCAGTTGTGCTTTTATGTACAACATTCTTAATATATAACTCTTTTAACTTAATTGTAATAGAAAGAATACCTGCTATTGGTACATTTTTAAGCCAAGGTTCAACAAGATTGAAGGTAGCAGCGTTGCTTTTAAAAGAAAGCTTTGTATATGGAATAATAGGCGGTGTGCTAGGTAATTTGCTGGGTATGGTATTTATACGAGTTCTAGCGAATATAGGTAACCCTCTAAAATCAATGGGAGTTAATGCAGTAGTAAATTATCAAATAATCAACTTTGTAATAGGATTTGCTTTCTCTATAGTTCTATCGGTGATTTCTGCCTTATTGCCAATAGTAAAAATAAGAAAACTTCCTATTAAAGAGGTAATATTGAATACTATGAGTGTACAATCTAAAAACTCTTTTGCTGCTTTTATAATTGGAGTAGCTTTGATATGTATTGGTTTTGCTCTGAAGATCACCGATGAGGCTGCCGCTTATAAGTTTTCACTAATAGCAATTTTTAGCTTGATTATAGGGATTATAATGGTCATTCCTAAATTGGTTCAACTTGTAATGCTTCCTATAGGAAATTTCATAAGGAATAAAAACGGTCTTTCAGTAGTGGCAATTAATAATGTAAGAACATCAAAGCTGCTGTTAAATAATACTCGATTAATGACAATCTCCATTATTGTTATGCTTATGATAAGTACTATAGCAACCTCTTTTACAAATGGAGTCAAGGATGTTTACGGAAAAATGGATTGTAATATTATTGTTACAGATAATTCTAATATTCCCAACTTAGTTTATGAAAAAATTACTAGCTTAAAAAATGTTAATAAAATATATATGAGCGATAGAATTAGTGATGTCAATGTAAACGGTGATGAGAATAAGAAGATTTTGATAGAGGGAATAACGCCATCAGAATGGAAGGGATGGAATAGCTATATTAGATATGATGAAAATGAAGATAAAATTTTAGAAAGATTAAATCAAGATGAGAATGGCATAATTATGTGTGAAAGCACTGCAAAGAAAAATAACCTAAAAGAAGGAGATAGTTTAAGTATTAACTTTAATAATAATGAAGTTAAGCTGAAAATAGTTGGCCTATTAGATTCAGGAATGTTAGGAGATTTCAACCTGGTGAATATAAAAATGGTAAAGAATAAACTAGGATTAATGTATCCAAATTCATATTATATCAAAACAGATAATAATGGAGATGAATTAAAACAATTATTGGAAAAGGACTTAAAAGGAACTGGCACTGCAATAATCACCAAATCAGAAATGCAAGAAAAAAATAATAAATCAATGGAGCCTACAATAAATTTATTGAGCGTATTTGCGTATATTATTTTCTTCATAGGCGGCATAGGAATTGCAAGTAATATAATTATGAGTTTTATACAAAGGAAAAAAGACATAGCTGTTATTAGTGTCATAGGCCTAAGCAAGGGTCAACGTGGAAGATTGTTTTTATTAGAAGGATTACTGCAAGGTTTATTATCTTTATGTATCGGAATGATATCAGTATTTGGTTTAAATACAATTCTATCAGATTATTTGAAGAAAATTCAGTTAAGCTTGGTACTTCAATATCCTGTTGAGAGCATCAAGGTAACCTTTATTGCAGTTATGATATTGATGCTTATAACTTCTATCACAGCTGTTTTCAAAAGTAGAAATTTATCAATTATTAATGAAATAAGATATGAATAGATAGGAGGAAAACTTATGGATAGGAATATAATAGAGGCAAAAAGAATCTTCAAATTATTTACAGTTGGTGGAAAAACCTTGGAGGTATTGAAAGACTTGAATTTTTCTGTGTCTTCTGGTGAGTTTGTATCTATAATGGGACCATCAGGCTGCGGAAAATCAACTTTATTGTACTTATTAGGAGGATTAGACATACCTACCAAAGGAGAAGTAGTTTTTAATAATAAAAGCTACAATAATATGAAAGAAAAAGAAATGAGTTTGATAAGAAGAAGAGATTTAGGTTTCGTTTTTCAATTTTATAATCTTGTACCCAATCTTAATGTAGAGGACAATATATTATTACCATTGCTTTTAGATGGGAAAAAGCCTAAAAACTATGAAAAAGATTTAAAAAAGATACTAGATATTATAGGACTTGATAATTGGAGAAAGCATACTCCAAGAGAATTATCTGGAGGTCAGCAGCAAAGAGTTGCCATAGCAAGAGCATTACTATTTGAGCCAAAACTAATACTGGCTGACGAGCCAATTGGAAATCTCGATTCTAAATCAGGGGAAGAGATAATGAAATTATTTAAGACAATAAATAAAGAATTTAATAAAACAATAATTCAAGTAACACATTCCAATGAATCTGCTAGTTATGGAAACAGAATTATTTACTTAAAAGATGGAGTAATCAAAAAAGATGATTCTGAGGAGGTGTGTTAGCTTTTTTTACACAGTCATGTTTAATGAAATATTATTAGTGTGATATAATATATTTGTAAAATAATCTAATTTTAGCAGGTGATGGTTTGAATAATATATATAAAATACTTATCATAGAAGATGATATAAATATGACTGAAATAGTAAAAAAAATATTAGAAAGATGGGGATTTAGTGCATATATATGTGAAAATTTTGATGATATACTAAAGCTGTTTGTTGAAATAGATCCGCATATTTTGCTTTTGGATATAAATATTCCGGCCTTTGATGGCTTCTATTGGTGTAAAAAAATAAGAGAAATATCAAGTGTTCCTATTGTTTTTGTTTCATCACGAGACAGTAGCATGGACATTATTATGGCTGTTAACAGTGGGGGAGATGATTATATCCAAAAGCCTTTTGATAGTAATGTGCTAGTGGCAAAGCTTCAAGCAATTATTAGACGAACCTATGAGTACAGTAAATATGATAATCAAGTTATGGAATGTAATAACTTAATTATAGATATGAATAGCATGAATGTATATTATGGGAATGAAAGTTCAATGCTTACTAAAAATGAATTTAGAATATTAAAAACTCTTATTGAGAATCAGGGAAAAGTTGTTTCTAGAGAGAACTTAATGAAGCAATTATGGAATGAGGATATATATGTTAACGAAAATGCCCTTACAGTAAATATTAACAGGCTGAGAAAAAAGCTTGAGAATATGGGAGCCAAGGATTTTATAAACACTAAAAAGGGAATAGGATATGTAGTGATATGAATATAGGTGACTATGTAAAAATAAACAAATTGTGGATTCGAAGTTTTATAGTTATAGCTATAGTTATTAATTGCATCGTACTTAGCAGCACAAATATAAATAAGAGTTTGATAGATATTTTATATATGGACATTCTTATAATAATAATACAGCTTTCCATAATGATTTTAGGATACAAAAGACAGAAAAAAAAATATGAAGAAATTATTAAATATATAGATGCAGAAAAAAATATGCCTCCAAAAGATATCTGTGAAGAAGATTTTTATTTAAAAAACTTATTAAGGATCCTAGAAAGTCAGAAAAAAAAGTATGATGATAGAGATGAATATTATAAAAGGGCTATAAATAGCGTGCAGGAAGATATTACGCAATGGGTACATGATATAAAGGTAAATATAGCCATATGTGATTTGTTGCTTGAATGTATGGAGACAGAAAAAGAAAATACTCATAAATTATCATATCAGTTAGAACAAATAAAATTCAGAGTAAACCAAGTTCTTTATGTAACTAGAGCAAATCATTATAACCAAGACTTTGTAGCTGAAGAATTTGATATCTCTACAGTGATAAAAAGTGCTATCAAAGATAATGCTTTATTCTTTATAAATAAAAATATCAGATTAAACACACAAATTAGTGAAATTAATTTTGTAAGTGATAAAAAATGGTTTCACTATATAATTAGTCAAATACTTAATAACAGCAGCAAATACACACATAATAATGGAGAAGTTAATATATTTACCAAGGAAGATGAATGTGCTTACTATGTTCACATAAGGGATAATGGGGTAGGCATTGCCAAAGAAGATATAAATAGAATATTTGATAAAGGTTTCGTGGGCATTAACGGTAGGATTAGTACAAAATCCACTGGAATGGGATTATACTATGTAAAAAAAATCGCTGAGAACTTAAAGATAAGCATCAAAGTAAAAAGTGAAAAGAGTAAATATACTGAGTTTATCTTAATTCTATATAAATTATCCGATTATTATAATACTGGAAAAATATAATAGTCACTATTTTAAATACTGCAGAAAATCGCGCAATGTATAATTGTAAGTACGGGTAAAGGATGCTACAAACCTAATAAATTTAAAAAGGGTGTTTATATTGAAGAAAATTGTAGAAGTTACAAATGTAACCAAAGAATATGGAGAGCTTGGTGCCGTATCTAAGGCGTTGAAAGAAGTGAATTTAGAAATTACAGAAGGTGAATTTTTAGGCATAATGGGACCTTCTGGATCAGGAAAGACCACCTTGTTAAATATTATATCTACAATTGATAAGGCTACTTTAGGAAATGTAAGGATAGATGGAATGGATATTACTACTGTTAGAGAAAAGGAGATAGCCAAATTTAGAAGAGATGTAATTGGATTTGTTTTTCAAGATTTTAATTTATTGGACAATATGATTATTAGGGACAATATTGCTTTACCACTTGCGCTTAACAATGAAAAGCCTGATGTTATATTAAAAAGAATCGATGGGCTTTCAAGGATAATGGGAATTACTCAGCTGTTAGATAAATATCCTTATCAATTATCTGGAGGTCAAAAACAGAGGGCTGTAATTTGTAGGGCATTGATTAATTCACCTAAAGTTGTTTTTGCCGATGAGCCAACTGGAGCATTAGATTCTAAGTTATCTATGGAAGTGCTTGAGTGTTTTAAACGTATAAATAAGGAGTTAGGAACAACAATAGTTATGGTGACCCATGATCCTTTTGCTGCCAGCTACTGCAGCAGAATTATGTTTTTAAAAGATGGAAAAATTAATGGGAGATTGGATAGCGGTGGAAATAAGAAAGAACTTTTTAAAAGAATACTAAACATACTTGAGTTTATGGGAGGAACAGGCGATGAACTGCTTTAAAATAGCGTATAAGCTTTTAAAAAATAATTTTAAATTATATGAGCTTTATTTGACAGTTCTAGTTGTAAATGTAGCAATATATTACAATTTTGTCGCTATGAGTTACAATGAAACATATATTCAACTAACCCAACATCTTCAATCTGCATCTATCATTAGCATAACATGTGGATTTATATTAATATGCACTGTAATTTTCTTTATGTGGCATTCAAACGCGTTCTTTCTAAAACAACGTCAAAAGGAAACTGGACTATATATGTTAATGGGAATCAGTTCTTCTAAAGTAGGTATGGTATTTGCCATAGAGAGTATTATGCTTGGAGCATTATCTCTCGTATTAGGTTTGCCTATAGGAATATCATTTTCTAAGCTATTTTTTATGCTTTTAGGAAAGGCGTCTTTTTTAGATGCAGAATTGCCATTTACGGTGTCAATCCATGCAATAGTACATCTTATTATAGTTTTTGTAATTATCTTTATTGTTTTAGGTTTCAGAAACTATAATGTAGTAAAGAAAAGCCAGTTGATAAACATGATTAATGCAGCTAAAAAGAATAGTACTGTTCCTAAATTAAATTATACTAAAGGAATATTAGGAATTTTACTAATCATAGGCGGATATATCATCGGGATAAATATAAGACAAAAAGAAATTGATTTATTAATAGCTTCCACTTCAACTCTTATAATGGTATGCTTAGGTACCTATTTACTATTTGGAAGTTTTTTAACTATAGTCTTAAGTAAACTGATAAAGAATAAAAATATTGTTTATAAGAATGTAAGAGTTATATGTTTAAATAACATTTTTTTTAGGCTTAAATTAAGTTATAGAACGTTAGCAATGACAGCAATTTTGGTAGCATCAGCAGTTAGTGCATTTAGTATTAGCTTATCATTTAAACAGTTTGCATATAATAATGCAAAAATGGAAGCGCCCTACAGCTTTAGTTATATAAGCAGTGATGGAAAGACTAAGGATGAAGTAGAGGCAATTATTAAAAAATCAAAGCATAAACTTCTTGATAGTAATGAAATTAAATTTTTCTTATCTCCAATTCAATATGAAAACAAGAGGAAAAAGGTTGACAACAGCAATGAAGCTATTATCACAAGCTATTCACAAATAGAAAAAACTTTGGAGCATTTAAATTATAAAAATAGTATATTAAAACAAATAAAACCTAATAAAAATGAAATTACTTTTATTTTAAATGCTAATACAATTGCATCGCCTATCTTTGTTAAAGGAGAAACTGTAAAGCTTGAGGGAAGGAATTATGTTATTAAGGATGATATAAAGTTACCTTTCACAGGAAATGTACCTAATTATGGTAAAAAGAATGTTTATGTTCTCCCTGATAGTGAATACGAAAAAATTAAAACGTCCAAGGAAGAAATCACTTTAGAAACAATTCAAATTACCAATCAGGAAAATAGTGGAGAGCTTATTAACAAAATATCAGAAGTTGTCCCTGGTGGACTTGAAAAGGTTTATCCGCATGTGACACGATATGTTAATGAATATTATGACTTAGGCATACTATTTTTCTTGGGAATGTTTTTGTCCATTGTTTTTATAATATCTACCTTTAGCACTTTATTCTTTAAAATCTTAAGCAATGCATTAATGGATAGAGAACAATTTATGATGCTAAAAAAGATCGGAATGAGCAAAAAAGAGGTTGAGAAAGCAATATATATGCAGATAGGAATTGAACTTCTTATACCTGTTACTGTAGGAATAATTCATAGTATCTTTGCTATGCTTATGCTTCAGCAGATTTTAAATGCTAGTTTCATATTTCAGACACTAATTGGGGAAGGACTAGTTATTTTAATTAATATAATTTTTTATATAAAAATGAGCAAAAATTATGTAAAAATGGTTTATATTTAATGTGAAAAAATAGAAAAATATTAGGGGAGCGTTAAAGATGAATAAAATAGCTTTATTATTTTCTGAGATTTCTGAATACAAGGGCTTAATTCAGTGCTTACTGCATGCTTCAAGTTTTCTGTGGATGGTAAAGCACTTCAAGGGAATCTAAATGATAAATGGAGATATAGGGTGGGCGGTTATAGAATTCTTGCTAAAATTGAAGATGAAGTTGTGGTAATAACAATAGTTGAGGTTGGTCATAGAAGAGAAATCTATGAGTGATCATATCAATGGTACCAATAAGTTTATTTTTGAATATGCCTTAAGCACACCTTCTTTTTTCACACTATAATTTCAGACTTCGGGGCACCGATATTTACTAGTTAAAAATCCATTGAAAAATTACTTGTATTGAATAAAATCTGAAAGTTATCCACAGAAACAAGAAGCAATTCGACAAAATCAAATAAAAAGGCATACTGATTTTTATATTTAACTTTGCTTATGTGGAATTTTTGAACCTAAAAAATGGTATGTCCCCAAGTCTGAATTTAGTGTGAAAGAAAAAATGAATATGATATAATTAAAGCAACTATAGAATTATGAGGAAGTGAAAAAGTCGTGGCAAAAAAACATGATTTTGACGCAGCATGGAAATCAATTTTAGAAGCTTTTGAAGTAGAAATAGTAGAATTACTTTTTCAAGAGATATTTAATAAGATTGCTTGGGATTTAGGAACGGAAGCTTTAGATAAAGAGTTACAAGAAATACAAAAGGAAATATTTGATAAGAATAGTAGTGAAAAAGTAATATCCGACAAAATAATAAAGGTAAGATTAAAAGATAAAGGAAGCAAAATACTATTTATACATGTAGAGGTACAAAGCTATAGTAGTGGATCTGAAGTATTTGGAGAAAGAATGTTCAGATATTTCTATAGGATATGGGACAAATTCAGATATAAATATGATGATAAATCAGAAATAATTGCAGCTGCAATTTATACGTATAAGGGTGAGCGAGGAAAAGATAAGAGTTATATATATAAATTACCAGAGCTAGAGAAGGAAATACTAACATACAATTTCAAGACAATGGATGTAGAAACCATAGAACTTGAAAAAATAAGTAGAGATAATCCATTGAAATTAGTTTTCAAAATGGCAAAAAGTCTATTAGAAACAAAAACAAGTGATGAAGATATATATGCAGCAAAAATAAAATTAGCAGAGGAATTATTAAATTATGATAAAGTTAAAAATAATGATCAAATAAAAGCATTAGTAGATTTTTTAGAATACTTGTTTTTAATTCAAAATCCAGAATTCGAAAAGAAATATGAAGAATATAAAAATGTAAATGGAGGTGTGCTTAAAATGAGTATTGACGAAATTAGAAAGTTACACTATAAAGAAGAAGGAAAAGAAGAGGAAAGAAAACAACTGGTACTCAAGCAATATAGTAAAGGGTTTTCTATAGAATATATTGCAGAAATAAATGATTTTGAAGTTGAATATGTAAAGAGTGTGGTTGATACGAATAAATAGGATTTATAAGGTCAAATGGATTGTCGGAAAGCAAAATTTTCTCGCAATATGGAGATTAATGATTTGTGGTGCTGGTGTAGGAATGACTATGTCTCCATTAATGGCCTCTGCTGTAAGAAATGCACCAAGTGATAAAGTAGGTATAGCATCTGGAGTTGCAAATGTTTCTCGTACAATTGGGTATTCCAGTATCTAATGCAGTGAATATATTTTTGAAACAGGTTGTTATGCAGAGAGGAATTCCTTTTGATGTTAAGCTTCCTGCCATAAAACCTGAAGCACTTTCAGACTTAACCGAAATAGAACTTAATGAAGAATTGGAAAAAGGATATACTGATTTCACTCAAGGAAATACAAAATCTGCTGAGAAGGTTTTTTCAGATATCCGTAGGGATTACGGTATATGAAATACAAAATTGCATTACAGTTATCCGTATTATGTATGGAGGAATGGACATTGATAATCAGTTGAAAAAGATTAATCAGTAATTATATATATTAAGGATACGCATCATATAGCATCTACCATTGTAGGTGCTTTTTTAGGTTGTTAGCTTTTGAAAAAAAATGAATTTGGGAAAACATTATTAAACTTTCCTGATTTTTTCTAAAAATTTTAATTGAAGTTCACATTGTTCATAAATATTTTGAAGAATTAAATCTTCGGTTTTAGAAATTTTGTCCAGTTGTTCTTTTTGTACTTTAGCATCCTTCATACCATTCAAAAAACTGTTTGGCCCAGGACAATTAAATTACAAACATATCGAGTAAAAGTATTTTGTATTGTAAAAATTATATTACAATGCTATAATTAAATTGGGTAAGATTGTTGACATATATACAATGGTGTGATAAAATACGCAATTTGCACAAAGAGGTAGAGTAATGGCAAAGAAGGACATTTTTCTGAATTATTTAATGATACAAGTTTGGCAGAAATGAACAATGATGGAATATGATAAGCTGTACATATACTTGTGTACGGCTTTTTAAATAGGAGTATTGGTGCAATTTATTATTACCATAGATGTACCAATGTCAGAGTTGGCTATATGAATTAGATTTATTTATGACAAAAAAGCTGTACATTTTACACTAAGGATTACGAGGAGGATACATTATGAAAATTTCAAAGAAAGATGCGTTGATATGGTTTGAATTTTTTTCAATATTGCCAGAGGATGAGGACGTTATGATAAAACAACAAGAAATCATTTACTCTACCTTTGCACAAATTGATGAAGCAATAGATCATAGAAATGATAAGTTAATGTCGGAAATTAGAGGTTTGAAAACTTTGGAGAATAGAACTTTTTTTGTGGGAAATGAAAGTAAATTCCCCAAGGGATGTCGCTCTTGTCTTCTAGGAACCGGTTTGAGTGCAATCAGGAAAACGAACAAATGTAACTTAGAGTGTAAGTTTTGTTATAATTATGGAGAACTAGATGATATTTCTCCGGTTGGCGAAGGTATGTGGGAAATCGGAGGCACAAAATTTTATGAGAAGGATATTGATTTACTTCTTTCCATCCAACAAAAACCCACTGGCATTTCCTACGTTTATTTAGAGCCATTCATGGAAATTGAAAAATACTATTCGATTATAAAGAAATTTAGTGATGCTAAAATTTATCAACATTTATACACAAATGGCACTTTAGCTACGGAAGAGGCATTGAAAGCATTAGGTGAAGCAGGTCTTGACGAGATACGTTTCAACCTGGGTGCCTCTAATTGTTCAGACAAAGTTATTAAAAATATTGGAATAGCAAAAAAATATATTAAAAATGTAGGTATTGAAACTCCAATGACTCCTGAGTTTTTTGAAGCATTTTTTAAGAAAAAGCAAGCAATATTTGAGACAAAACTTGATTTTATCAATTGTGCAGAATTACATTTAAATGAGAATAACGTAGAGAATTATTGTGGGGAAAACATGTATATTTCCAGACATGGCTATATATCTCCGATTTGGAGCAGGGAATTAACTCTGAAATTTATGAAAATAGCAGATGAAGAAAACTGGGATTTAGCAGTTCATGATTGTTCAAACCATACAAAATTTGCCAGAGATTTGAATTTGAGTAGCAAAGAGGGTAGGTGGTTTGGCTCCAGTAATTATGCCTGTGAGTTTCCAAGGATACCATACGAAGTATTTTTACCAATACTGCGTGATGAAAATTTCAAATTTTTAAGTGAAGAAGAATTACCTGACGGCTATAAACCAGGAGAGTTGATTTTTTAGTGTATAGGAATTTATAGAATTGACATGTAGTGATGAACTACATTGGAGTAGTAACATTTTAAAATAAGGCTAGCTTAGTACATTGATATTAAGCTAGTATTTTTTTTCATGTTTCCAACGAAGGTATGGAAATCTAACAATGAAAGACTGAGGAGAATAATTTTAATTAGATATAAGAACAATAACTGAATGGGAACTTGATAGGATTATTTTTATCTATGTTGCCATTGGAATGGAGATGTACTCAAGTGTTATTCAAGCAGATATATTATTTTGTTAAAGTAGTGGATTGTGATAGCTTTACAGAAGCAGCAGAAGAATGTTTTATATCGCAATCTGCCATATCACAACAGGTTCAAGCGTTGGAAGCGGATTTAGGAGTAGAACTGATTGTTAGGGAAAACAGAAAATTCTCATTAACACCTGCGGGGCAGTATTTTTACAGACATAGTCTGCTTTTACTTGACGAAGTTGATAGATTAAAGCAAGAAACGCGTCATATTGCAAGAAACACGGATAACAGAATCAGCATAGGCTATTGCAAGTCATATGGTTTGCAAGAGTTGCAACAGGCAATAGCAGTATTTTCTGAAAAATATCCAAACATAGACATACAGATAATAAATGGAGATCATGAAGAATTATATCAGTATTTAAAAAATGGTGACGTGAATCTTGTCATAAATGATCAGAGGCGTGCCCTATCTGATGAATATGTCAATTATCATTTATGCACTGCGTATAGCTATGTAGAAGTTGCAGGTAGAAGTCCGTTAAGTAATTTTGAAGCAATTACCATAGAAGAACTAAAGCGAGTTCCCTGTATCATTGTTGCATCTAAGGAGCAGCAAGAAAATGAGCAGGAATACTATCAAAATACTCTCGGATTTGCTGGGAATTTTCTATTTGCCAGAGATCTGGAAGAAGGAAGACTTTTGGTCGCTGGAAATAAAGGATTTTTGCCTGTTGAAGGTAGTAACAAAGTTGTACAGGCGGGAGTAACAATAAAACGACTGCAACTATTTCGAAGTGGAAATCAGATACAACGCAATTATTTTGCTTTCTGGAAAAAAGATAAAGATATAGATTCTATTAGAGAATTTGCAGATATTCTACGTGGTATTTTTCAAAAAGATGAGATGGAATAATTTCAAATAAGTTTTACTTATGGATTTGATTAGAAAGTAAAATTGCTCTTTTAATGGCCAAAAGATATCATAAAGATACAAAAGAAAAAGGAGCAGTTAAAAGTGAAAACAACTTTAGCAAGAAAATATTTTTGGACAAAATTTAAAGCTATATAATAAATGTACATTTTTGAGAGGAGAACAAAATATGAAAAAATTGGGTTTTGGATGTATGAGACTTCCAATGAAACATGGAAATATGGGAATGGATGAGGAAGTAAATTATGAACAGTTTAATCAGATGATTGATAAATTCTTTGAAGCTGGTTTTTATTATTTTGATACTGCACATGGCTATATTGGGGGGAAAAGTGAGATTGCTATTAGGGAATGTTTGGTTAAGAGATACCCAAGAGATTCTTATATTCTTACGAATAAGCTGACTACTCATTTTTTTGAAAAAGAGGAAGAAATCAGACCACTATTTGAACTGCAACTTAAAAGTACTGGTGTTGAATATTTTGATTATTATCTTATGCATGCGATGAATGCTGATTTTTATCAGAAATATGTCAGATGCCATGCATTTGAGATTGCAAAACAACTAAAAAAAGAGGGTAAAATCAAACACATTGGTATATCATTTCATGACAAAGCTGCAGTACTTGAGAAAATTTTAAGTGAACAACCAGAAATTGAAGTCGTACAGATTCAGTTTAACTATGCGGATTATGATGATCCAGGAATTGAAAGCTATCGCTGTTATCAGATATGCGAAAAATATAATAAACCAGTAATCGTAATGGAACCAGTAAAAGGAGGTGGCCTTGTCAACTTACCGGAGGAAGCAAAAAAAATCTTAGATGACTTTAGCAGTGAAGCCAGCTACGCCAGTTATGCTATTCGGTACTGTGCATCCTTTGAGAATATTTTCATGGTACTAAGTGGTATGAGCACAATTGAACAGATGGAAGATAATATCAGTTATATGAAGGATTTTGTTCCTTTTGCAGAAGAAGAATATCAGATTGTAAATCGCATTAGGGAAATGCTTAAGAATCAAGATACCATTCCATGCACTGCTTGTCAGTACTGTGTGGAAGGTTGCCCAAAGAAGATTGCGATTCCTGATTTGTTTGCATGCTATAATGCCAAAAAGCAGTTTAATGACTGGAACAGTGAATGGTACTATGGTGTACATACCAAAGGAAAAGGAATTGCTGCTGACTGTATCAAATGTGGCAAATGTGAAAAGGTTTGTCCACAGCATTTGAAAATCAGAGATCATTTAGAAGATGTCAGTGAAATATTTGATAAAAAAAAGAGTTAAACATATTGGAAAGTGAGGATAATATGGCAATTACAGAATTTTCAAAACAATATCATGAAAGAATGTTACCAGGTTATGTATCTAAATTTTTGGAGACTGATCCTGAGTTTATTGAAAGATTTGATAACTTTGCATTTGATGAAGTCATCAATCAGGATGATTTAGATGATAGAACAAGAATGATGGCTATTTTAGCTACACTCCTTGGCTGTCAGGGGATTGATGAATTTAGGGCATTGCTTCCTGCGGCACTTAACTTTGGAGTAACTCCGATAGAAGCAAAAGAAATTGTATATCAGGCAGTAGCCTATTTAGGAATTGGAAGAGTATTTCCGTTTTTACATGTTGTAAATGAAGTATTAACATCGAGGGGGATTAAATTACCACTTGAAAAACAGTCCAACACTACAACTGAAAATCGTTTAGAAAAAGGAATTCAGGCACAGGTTGATATCTTTGGAGATGGAATGAAAGAATTCTACAAGTCAGGACCAG
>Ga0255360_1000228_pt1 | contig 15458 bp, 10 predicted proteins | sample GFST50metaG_FD_186004 | JGI IMG/M metagenome (GOLD analysis project Ga0255360, IMG submission 186004) | Peat soil microbial communities from Stordalen Mire, Sweden - G.F.S.T50 | ecosystem: Environmental > Terrestrial > Soil > Wetlands > Peat | place: Sweden: Norrbotten County, Stordalen Mire... | reverse complement strand
AGTTACAGTTCCTATTAATAGATCTAAGACAGTTTCAATCAATGTTGTAACTGTAGGAAAGCAGCAAAGTGGAATTGACATAAAATCAATATATTCTGTAGAACAGAGTGTGGATATAATCGGTGATTACGACAAAGTCAAAAATATATCCAGTATTAACACGAAACCTATAGATTTAAGCAGTATATCAGGTTCCAATACATTAAGCGTTAAATTGGACTTGCCGGAAGGAATTAGTACTTTAAGTGGTAAAAATAGTGTAAATGTAAAAATTAATGTAGATACAATAATACAAAAAACATTTGCCACAAATATAAATGTTATAAACTTACCACAGGGATTTAATTATTCTTTGGATAACAATTCAGTAAATGTAACTGTATCTGGCGACTCCATTGTTCTTAATACAATTAATAGCACAGATGTAAAGGCAACCATTGATGCTTCAAGTTTTAAAGAAGGAGTTAATAGCATAAAGCCAGCAATTGTAGTGCCTCAAGGAGCTACAATTGTAGGCGTTACTCCAAGTACTATTAATGCTACATTAACTAAACAATGATTATGAAATAAGGCATATTCAAAAAAATAATAAGCCGGTATGCCTGAAGGAGAAAAAATGACAATTAGAATAAATAATATAATTCTAGACATAGAAGAGGATATACTAAGTCTTAAGAAAAAGACAGCAGATAAATTAAGGATTTCAGAAGATTCCATAAAGGAATTTAGGATTTTGAAGGAGTCTATTGATGCAAGAAAGAAAGACATAATCAAATTTAATTACGCAGTAGAAGTGGATGCAGAAAAAGAACAAAGTCTTGTAAATAGATTGCAGAATAGGGATGTAATCTTGGAAAAAGAATTTAATGAAGATTCTTTAGAGTTTGGAAACCAAAAGCTTGAACACAGGCCGGTGGTTGTAGGAATGGGACCTTCAGGTATGTTTGCAGCATTACTACTTGCGAGAAATGGATATAGACCTCTTGTTATTGAAAGAGGTGAAAAGGTTGAAGATAGGACAAAAAGTGTAGAGAGTTTTTGGAAAACTGGGGTATTAAACACTGAATCCAATGTTCAATTTGGAGAAGGTGGTGCAGGTACCTTTTCTGACGGAAAATTAACTACAAGAATTAAAGATAAAAGGTGTGAATATGTGGTGAATGAGTTTGTAGGCTTTGGAGCGCCAAAGGAAATAGCATATTCGGGTAAGCCACATATTGGTACAGACATATTAAAGGGAGTTGTTAAAAATCTTCGTGAAGACATAATAAGCCTTGGGGGAGAAGTAAAGTTTAATAGTAAATTTGAACAGCTTGTTATAAAAGATGGCAAATTAAAAGCTATAATTGTAAATGGAGATGAAATACCATGTGAAGCTCTAATAATGGCAATAGGACATAGTTCTAGAGATACTTATGAAATGTTACATAACAACAATGTATTCATGGAGGCAAAGCCCTTTGCAATTGGTGTAAGGGTTGAGCACCTTCAGCACATGATAAATGAAAATCAATATGGCAAATATGCAAATCATCCCAGGTTAAAAGAGGCAGACTATAGACTTACTTATAATTCAAAAGATACAGGAAGATCTATATATAGTTTTTGTATGTGTCCTGGTGGAGAAGTAGTTGCAGCAGCATCAGAAAATGGAAGGCTTGTAACCAATGGTATGAGTAATTATAAAAGAGACAGTGACAATGCCAATTCAGCTTTGGTTGTAACTGTAGGTCCTGAAGATTTCAAGAATGAAAGCCATAAATTTGGCAAGAAGTTTGAAAATAGCTACCCACTTTTAGGAATGGAAATGCAAAGATTTTATGAAGAACTTGCATTTAATGTTGGCGGCGGTAATTTTAGTGCACCTATACAGTTGATGGGAGATTTTTTAAAGGACAATGTAAGTAATAAGATTGGAAATGTAAAGCCTAGCTACAGACCAGGATATGAATTTGCAGCACTTAATAAGTGTTTGCCAGATTACGTAATAGATGCACTAAAAGATGGGATTTCAAATTTTGACAGAAAAATCAAAGGCTTTGGAGACTATGACAATATTTTAACAGGAATTGAAACAAGAACATCTGCTCCTGTTAAAATAATTAGAAATGATCAAATGGAAAGTATTTCTGTAAACGGCTTATATCCAAGTGGTGAAGGGGCTGGATTTGCAGGTGGCATAGTATCTGCAGCGGTAGATGGCCTAAAATGTGCCGAAAGTATAATAAAAAAATATAAAAAAATGAATTGAATTTTCTGAAAAATCATCTTTTTTGTTAAATCTTTGATAAAATATAATAAAAGATTTAACACGAAAGATAAATATAGCAATGAGATATAAAAAATTTAAGAAGAGGTGTACATATAATGATTAAGAGCTTTGATGAAGTTTTATTAAAGGTTAAAAGTAAAGACATAAAAACAGTAGCAGTAGCAGTAGCACAGGACGAACCAGTTCTTGAAGCTATTCGTGATGCAAAGAAAAATGGAATTGCAAAGGCAATACTTGTAGGTGACAAAAGTGAAATAATATCCATAGGACTTAAAATTGGTCTTAATGTTGATGAATTCCAAATAATTGACGAACCTGATGTTAAAAAAGCTACTTTAAAAGCAGTAGAACTTGTTTCACAGGGCAAAGCAGAGATGTTAATGAAAGGATTAGTTGATACTGCAACTTTCTTAAGAGCAGTGCTTAATAAAGAAGTAGGTCTTAGAACAGGAAAGCTTATGTCACACGTTGCTGTTTTTGAAACAGAAGCTTTCGATAGATTATTGTTCTTAACAGATGTTGCCTTCAACATGTATCCAACACTAAAAGACAAAATTCAAATAATAAACAATTCAGTTAAAGTTGCTCATGCTGTTGGAATAGAATGCCCTAGAGTAGCTCCAATTTGTGCTGTTGAAGTTGTAAACGAACAAATGCCTGCTACACTTGATGCAGCATTGCTTTCAAAAATGAGTGACAGAGGTCAATTTAAAGGATGTATAGTTGATGGACCATATGCACTTGATAATGCTTTAAGTGAAGAAGCTGCAAAACACAAAAATATAAAAGGTGAATCAGCAGGAAAAGCAGATATACTTTTACTTCCAAATATAGAGACGGGAAATGTTATGTATAAAACATTGACATATACAACTAAGTCAAAGAACGGATGCTTATTAGTTGGAACGTCAGCTCCAGTTGTATTAACTTCAAGAGCTGATAGTCATCAAACAAAAATGTATTCAATTGCTCTTGCAGCATTGGTTGCAAGTCATAAATAAAAATATCACGGGGGGTTAGTATATGCAAAGATTATTAATAATCAATCCAGGTTCTACTTCAACAAAAATAGGTGTTTATGATGATGAAACTCAAATATTAGAGGAAACATTAAGACATTCATCAGAAGAAATAGAAAAATATGAAACTATTTATGATCAATTTCCTTTTAGAAAAGAAGTAATATTAAGTGTATTAAAAGAAAAAGATATAGATATAAAAACATTAAGTTCCGTAGTTGGAAGAGGCGGACTTTTAAAACCAATAGTAAGTGGTACATATTCAGTTAACGAAAAAATGCTTGAAGATTTAAAAGCTGGAGTTCAAGGACAACATGCTTCAAATTTAGGCGGAATTATTGCTAATGAAATAGGAAAAGAATTAAACATTCCTGCATTCATAGTGGATCCAGTGGTTGTTGATGAAATGGATGAAGTTGCAAGGGTTTCAGGAATACCTGAAATAGAAAGAAAGAGTATATTCCATGCATTAAACCAAAAGGCAGTTGCTAAGAGATATGCTAAAGAAAAAGGCATAAAATATGAAGATCTTAATCTTATAGTAACTCATATGGGTGGAGGAGCTTCAGTTGGTGCTCATTCAAAGGGAAGAGTAATTGATGTAAACAATGCTCTTGATGGAGAAGGCCCATTTTCACCAGAAAGAAGTGGTGGAGTTCCAATAGGAGACTTAGCTAAACTAGCGTACAGCGGTGAAGTAACTTATGAAGAAATGAAGAAAAAAATAAACGGACATGGTGGAGTTGTTGCGTACTTAAACACAAATGACTTCAGAGATGTAGCAGAAGCATCAGAAAAAGGAGATAAAAAAGCTAAACTTGTATACGATGCATTTATATATCAAATAGCAAAGGAAATAGGAAAAAATGCAGCAGTATTATCTGGAAAAGTAGATGCAATATTACTTACAGGTGGAATAGCTTACAACAAAGGTGTTACAGATAAAATTACTGAGAGAGTTTCCTTCATTGCTCCAGTAGTAGTTTTCCCTGGAGAAGATGAACTTTTAGCTTTAACTCAAGGTGCACTAAGAGTATTAAACGGAGAAGAAAAAGCTAAGATATACGAATAAGGCGCATTTTTGAATGTGTCTAACATAAATTAAAAATGACTATCTCAAAATAAAAGTTTGAGATAGTCATTTTTAATATTTAAAGCTATTTACAATAGTATGTAAATTTTGAGATAACTTATTAAAGTCAGCCACCATAGTATTTACATTATCAATATTAGCAGACTGCTCATCTGTAGAAGCCAATGCCTGTTCCGTTGAAGCTGCCGTCTCTTCTGCTACTGATGATATACTTTGCATAGAGCTATTTAAAGTACCTAATTGTGAGGTTATATCCTTCATTCGGTGTCCCACTGATTTTGTATTTTCCATTACAAATGAGACTTTTTCAGCTATATCATCAAATGATTCATCTGAATTATTAACTATATCTTCTTGAACTTGAATTCTACTTATAGCATTATTTACATAGGATATGGTTTGTTCCACAGCTATTTGCATAGCCTCAATATTCAAATTAACTTCATTAGTAGCTAAAGCAGAAGATTCTGCAAGTTTTCTTACCTCTTCTGCAACAACAGCAAACCCTTTACCGTGTTCGCCTGCTCTTGCGGCTTCTATAGCTGCATTCAAAGCTAATAAGTTTGTTTGCTCTGCAATAGAATTAATGGTGTTTGCCATTGATTCTATTGCAGCCGATTTTTCTTGAAGTCCTTTAGATGAATTTAATACACTGTTGTTTAAAATTCGAAGCTCTTTCATATGGGTATGCTGTTCTACTAATGCCTGCTTACCTAATGCTATAGAATTATTTGTTTCTTGAAAATGCCTTATTACATCAGACATATCTTCTGTTGTTGTGCTAACATGTTTACTTATTCCGTCCAACGTAAAGCATGAGCTTGAAATTTCATTTGCAACCTGCTGATTGCCTTTAGCAATCTCATTTACAGCACAGGATATATGCTCCATGGCTAAATTAACTTCATTTATACTCGTAGATAAACTATTACATCCATTATTAAGCACTACGGTTCCATCAGCAGCTTCAATTATAGTTCTCCTTACCTTATCCATAAAAATATTAAACTTTCCTGATACTTGGCCGATCTCATCTTTACTGAAAATAGGGAGTTTAAGTGTCAAATCTCCATCTGTTTCTGCCAATTCCGAAATTTTATCTTTCAGTACAATTAATGGTTTTGTTATCCTGTTTATTAATATTATGCCTAATATCAAACAAACTACAATTGCAAATGCAATTCCAAAGGCCAAGTATATTAATATTCTTTTAAATTCTATATCAGAATTTTTTTCTGTAAGTTGCATTTTATTGTTCGAATAATTTTTTATATTAGTTACAATTGTATCTATGTCATTTGTAGGGGCACGGTCTATACCATTAACCATGTTATCCACTAAATGCATACTTTGAGCATTATTTTCATCATAACTTCGTAAAGCCTCTCGATATTTGACGCCTAGGTTAGATTGAGTTTTTAGTGCATTGTCCACTTTAGAAAAATCTAAGCCTTGCTTTTTCATCAATTCCTTCAAAGTCATTAAATCATTCTGGGTGGCCTTTTCTTCCACAGAGAAAGCTGATAAATAATTCTTAAAAGAATCAGGGTTGTTGCCTCTAATCAAAAGATCTTTCCATTCCTGAACCTGTTTTTTAAAATTAACCTGTGCACTCCTAGCTGTATCAACAGATTGTATAATTAGTTGATCTGAACTTGCATTAGTATGAATTTCTTTGTTAAGGGTGTATAAAAAATTTAAACTTAACAATCCAATTATTAGCATGAAAATAAACATAAAAGATAGCAAAGCGTAAAAACGCATCCTAATTGTAAGATTTTTAAACAATGATATTCCTCCTTTAAGTATATCTAGATGTAGTATTTATTAATAACAGATTCTATCTATTCAAAAATTAGACATATATAGAATATCGTTCGTTTTATTAATATCTTTATTTAATATTGAAAACACTAGCTGTTATTTCAAATAAATTACAAAAACGCATTTACAATGTAACAATGTTTTGTTATACTAAATAAAAAGGAAAACAATTAACCTAATTGTTTTGCGAAGTATAAGGAATAGGAGGGATTGTATGGAAGAAAATTTAATTTCAAAAAAAGAACTTTTGGAATTGACTAAAATTTCTTATGGTCAGCTTTACAGATGGAAGAGAAAGAAATTAATACCTGAGGATTGGTTTATAAAGAAATCTTCATTTACAGGGCAGGAAACTTTTTTTCCAAGAGAAAAAATTCTTCAAAGATTGGAAAAGATTAAAAACATGAAGGATGAGTCATCACTTGATGATTTAGCACAAATTTTTTCTCCTAAATTATCAGATGTAAAGTTAAGTGGCAATGAAATTTTAAATCGAAAGATTATTATGGAAAATGTAATTCACATATGCAATCCAGATGAACATGGAGATAAAGTCTATAGCTTTTATGAAATTTTATATATGGATGTAGTACAAAGATATCTTATGGATGGTAGCATATCAATTGAAGAAAGTAAAATTGTATTTGAAACTATAAAAAACAACTATAATAAATATCTTGAAAAAAATTGTGAAATAGTTTTTATAAGAAAAATGGGTGTAGGCATAAGCATGGTTTTGGAATTACCAAATCAGATATATTTTGAAGAAATGGCAAAAGTCATAATGAGATTAAACATAAATATGTGCATTGAAGGATTAAAATTAAAATTAAAGGAGTTGTTTTAAATGGAAGAAACAAGACAAAATCTTAAAATATCAGGATCAGGTAGCTGCGGTGGCGGAATATATGATGAAGTAAAAATAAGTGGTTCAGGAACAATTAATGGAGATATAGATTGTAATATTTTAAGAAGCAGTGGGGCGTCAAGTATAAATGGTAATTTAAAGGCTAAGGAAATAAAATGCAGCGGATCGTCCTGTGTAAAAGGAAATGTTGAAACTGAAATTATGGAAATTAGTGGATCCTCAGATATAAAGGGAAGTCTCACAGCAGAGGAAGCAAGGATTAGTGGTAGTTCAGATATAGCTGAAGATGCTAGAGTAAAGAAGCTAAGAATTTCAGGTAGTTCAGATATAAAAGGTAATTTATATGGTGAAGAAATAAAGGTATCTGGAGGAATTAAAATAGAGAAAGATTGTGAATGTGAAAGTTTTAGGGCAGCAGGAAAATTTGATATAAAAGGTTTATTAAATGCAGATGAGATTGATATAGAACCATTTGGGAAATGTAGAGTTCGTGAAATAGGGGGACGTACAATAAACATAAGGTTTTCTTCAAATCATGGAGGTTTTATAACTCAATTTGTAAAAAATATGTTTGTAGGTAGTAAGTCACTTATTACAGACTCTATTGAAGGAGACGAAATTTATTTAGAAGGAACAACAGCAAAAATAGTTAGAGGAACAAATATAACTATTGGAGAGGGTTGTAATATTGAAAAGGTTGAGCATATCGGGGAATTTAAAGTAATAAATGGAGGAAGGGTTCAAAATGAAGTGAAAATTATATAGTGGAGAACATTATGATGTGAATATTTAAATGAATCCAGCGATTTAGTGACAATTCAAGCTAATTGTTAATATAATACTATTATGATATAATTAAAATTATGGTGCATTATGCACTTTAATAAGTTGATGCATCTTATAAAAAACAATTGTTATTCAGATGCAGAAATTAAAAATAGTGAGGTAAATATATGAGCAGAATGTTTGGTACAGATGGGGTTAGAGGCATAGCCAATGAAGAATTGACACCTGAAATAGCATATAATTTAGGACGGGCTGGAGCATACGTATTATCTAAGGGTTCTCATAAACCTAGAATATTAGTTGGAACAGATACAAGAATATCAAAGGATATGCTTGAAAATGCATTGGTAGCAGGAATACTTTCAGTTGGTGCAGAGGCAATTTGTGTTGGAATAATACCAACACCAGCAATAGCATATCTAACTAGAAAATATAAATTAGATGCTGGAGTAGTAATATCTGCTTCTCATAATCCTGTAGAATATAATGGAATAAAATTTTTTAACTCTCAAGGATATAAACTTTCAGATGAATTGGAAGACAAAATACAAGGTATAATAGAAAATAACTTTAAAGATGTTCCTTCACCAACAGCTGGTAATGTAGGAAGAAAAGTAACAGAAGACTCTGCTTTAGAAGAATATATTGAATTTGCAAAGTCAACAATTGATTGTGATCTTAAAGGAATAAGAATAGCTTTAGACTGTGCAAATGGAGCTAGTTATAAATCTGCTGTTAGATCTTTTAGGGAACTTGGAGCAGAAGTTGTAGTAATAAATAACGATCCTGATGGAATAAACATTAATGACAGTTGTGGATCAACACACCCAGAAGAACTCATGGAGTATGTAGTTAAAAAGAAGTGTAATTTAGGTCTGGCTTTTGATGGTGATGCCGACAGATGTTTTGCGGTAGATGAAAAAGGTAATCTTATTGATGGAGATTTTATCATGGCAATTTGCGGCAAAGATTTAAAAGACAAGGGAAAATTAAATGAAAATGTTGTAGTTACTACAGTAATGAGTAACATGGGACTATTCATTGCTCTAGATAAGGAAAACATAAATACTGTAAAAACTAAGGTTGGAGATAGATATGTTCTCGAAGAAATGTTAAAACAGGGATACACACTTGGTGGAGAACAATCAGGACATATTATTTTTCTTGATTATAACACAACAGGTGATGGTCTTGTAACGGGACTTCAAATAGCATCAGTAGTTAAAAACAGCAATAAAACACTGTCCGAACTTGCTTCAATAATGAAGAAGCTTCCACAGATATTAGCCAATGCAACAGTTCCAAATGATAAAAAGAACATATATAATGAAGATGATGAAATAATAAATGAAATTAAAAAGATAGAAGAAAGATTAAATGGATGTGGAAGAGTCTTAATAAGACCTTCTGGTACAGAGCCTCTAGTAAGAGTAATGCTTGAAGGAGAGAATCAAGCAGAACTTGATGAACTCGCACATTCTTTAGCAAAATTGATTCAAGAAAAAGCAAACAGTTAAAAAATTTTAGATTAGGAATATAAGGAAATTTAAAACTAAAGGATTTCACCCCACGACGTGGGTGAAATCCTTTAGTTTGTACTGTATTTATTTTATTTTACTAGCATCATCTTCAAATATAAAGTTATGCAAATCAGCATCGTTAGCTTCCTTATTCCAACCTAGAAAATAAGTTCCATTTACGTAAGTACTATAATTATACCCTGGCTTGTCCTCAGGAAGCCTAAGTTGCTCTACTGTAGATATTTTATTTAAGATAATATATGAAGTATCAGAAAGTATATCTGTTTCAGAAAGTGAAGTTTCTAGATCAGGTAAAATTGTATCTAACATCGAAGAAGCTTGTGTAATACTCATAGTGGATATTTTTTTGAAAACTTCAGTTAAAACAGTTCTCTGTCTTTGAGTTCTTTCAAAATCCTCATTCCCAACATATCTTATTCTACAGTAGCCTAATGCTTGTATACCGCTTAAATGTTGAAGTCCTCCGTGAGTTAAATAAGGTGGAGTTATACCTTCTAAACCAGCGACTTCTTTTATATATCCATTTGCTACTGATACTTCAGCATCAGAGACGTCAATATCAACTCCACCAACTGCATCTACAATTTTATCGAAATGCCCAAAATCAAGCTTAACATAATCCTTAATATCCATGTCAAAATTACTATTAATAGCTTTTATTGCATATTGTCCGCCACCATGTAGTCCGCCACCTTGCTTGTATATAACATTTATTCTATCTCTATCGGTACCAGCTGTAGCGCCTTCACCTTGTATATTATCAATAATCATATCTCTCATTAGAGAAGTTATTTTAAACTTTTTATGAGCTTTATCAATAGACAAAATCATTATGGAATCCGTAAGACCTGGATCCACTTGAGGGTCACGACTATCTACACCTAAAAGTAGGATATTAATATAGTTTTTATCAATAGACGCATCATTAAATTTTTGAGAGTTTATTGAAAGATCGCTTGGCTTTTTTGATATAGGAACACTTTTTATTTTTGAAAATTTGCTACTTATGAAGATAAAAATACCTCCACCTATAAGAGCCAAAATAATTAGTATGATTATAGGAATAATAAATATTTTTTTGTGCCTTTTTTTACGCCTTTTTTTTACATTTGTATTTATCATAGAGTATCCTCCTGCTTAATATATTGCTTGGTATTATCTTAAATATTCCCAGATATTCAGTTTATATCATACATCATACATGTTAAGGTAAAGTTTGTCAACAACCATAAAAAATGGGATATGTTTATTTTATATAATTATTTGAAATATAATGTAAATTTTCTATTAGAGAATTTTTAAGTAATTTATAATTCTAATATATTTTTAAAACTACCACTTTGTATAGTTATCTTCAATATTCGACAAAAAAACAATATCAAGAACAAGAATATTCTACAAAAAATAAAATTTATTAAAAAAGATTTAAGATATAATTAAAAACAATCGATAATAGACATATACATGCTATATATCAAATTATAACGGGTAGAAGAGTTAAATAATAGGAGGGCTAGAAAATGAAAGCAAAAAAAGTAAAATTAAACACTATTAGAACTAAATTAATTATTAGCTTATTTGCAATTTGTGTAATACCATTATGCATATCAGGCTATGGTTCATATGCGCAGTCAAAAACAATACTTACTAATAAACTTAAGGTAACAAGTGATCAAACTCTTTCGGAAGTAAATAATGGCTTAACAAACTATTTTATGGGGTTTTCCAATATGGTTTCGGTTATGGCAAATAATAATGATTTTGTAAATATTGATGAAACCGATAACACTAGTAATATTATGGATCTTTTAAAGGGTACTAAAGAAAGTGACAAGGATATATTTAGTGCTTACTATGGAACAGAAACCGGCAAATTTCAGATATACCCTGTACAAACCATGCCAGCTGGATTTAATGCTAAAGAAAGACCATGGTATAAACTAGCTTTAGAGCATACAGGACAAGTTGTAATAACTGCTCCATTTAAGGATGCAAAAACTGGTGCAAACGTCGTTTCTATAGCAGAAACAGTTGAGCAAAATGGCAAAGTAATTGGTGCTACTGCTTTAAATGTAGCCTTAAATACAATTGTACAAGATTTATCTAATAGAAAAATTGGGACAACAGGATATGTATTTATTTGTGATGCAGATGGTAATATAATAGCACATCCACAAGCTAGTGAGATTGGTACAAAATCAACCATTTGGAATGAAATAAAGGCAGATAAAAGTGGATTTATTGAATATGATTATAAAGGAGCTAAAAAATTTGGTGTATATCAAACAAATAGTATTACTGGTTGGAAATTAGTAGCCTCACTAAACTATCAAGAATTGTCCAATGATACAAATTCTATATTGTACGTAGTAATGTTAATAACATTAATTATGGGTATAATTGCAATAGTGATGTCTATATTATTGAGTGGAAGTATATCAAGAAATATTAAAAATTTAAAAAGTGAATTTGCAAAAGCTTCTAAAGGGGATTTAACGGTTTCAATAGTTGCAACAACTAAAGATGAATTTAGTGATTTGGCAATATCATTCAATTTTATGATTAAAAACATTCGTGAACTTATGAACAATGTTAATGACTCTTCTAGGACAATGTTAGAAACTTCATCAAATCTAGCAAGTATGTCTGAAGAAGTGACAGCATCAATAGGAGAAGTATCAAAGGCGATAGAAGAAGTTTCAGTAGGAGCTACAAATCAGTCACAGAATGCGCAAAATGGTGTTTCAGAAATGAATAATTTATCTAATAAATTAGATGAAATTAGCACAAATTCCCATGAAATGGGTGAACTTTCAGTAAGCACTAAGGCTTTAAGTGATAAAGGATTATATATGATAGAAACTTTGATTGAAAAATCAAGTAAGACTAGGGAAGCTACTGCTGAGGTAAATAATATAGTAAAAGATATGAATGAGAGTACAAAACAGATAAATGTTATATCTGAAACCATATCAGAAATAACAGACCAAACTAATTTATTAGCTTTAAATGCAAGTATAGAAGCCGCACGTGCAGGTGAAGCAGGAAAAGGCTTTGCAGTAGTAGCAGATGAAATAAGAAAACTTGCAGAACAGTCTAGATTATCTACAGAGGAAATAAAAAACATAGTTGTAAGTATACAGAAAAAATCCAATATAGCAGTAGAAGCTATCTCATCTACTGAAAATATGGTGGGAGAGCAGTATACAGCAGTAGGACAGACTCAGCAAATATTTAATGAAATTCTTAAATCAATACAAACAATGATTGACAAGGTTAATGAAGTGAAAGTGTCTATTACTGATATAAATAATACAAAACAGAGTACAGTAGTGGAAATTGAAAATATTTCGGCTATATCTGAAGAAACTGCGGCTGAATCCGAGGAAGTTACAGCTTCAACTGAAGAAATAGCAGCTACTATGGATGAATTTACAAAGTATGCTGATGACCTTCAAGTATTAGCTGAAAAATTAGAATCAGAGGTAGCTAAATTTAAGATTAAATAACAACATTTTTGAATATGCCTAAATAGAATCACATTTTTGTTGTTATAGACAAAAATGTGATTCTTGTTTTGAATTCTCAAATCGTTTATCAACAACTATGCATGGGAATTTCTTTTAAACTCTCTATTTTTTATGAAATTCCTAATGAAATGTAGAATAAGTATTTATAATTTCATTTTTGTCAATAATTAATAATGGTTATAAAAATATCCTGTTAGTATTTGAATTTTGTACGTTATAACTTAATGGTATTTGGAAAATCAAAATTTATATCTAAAATTAATACAAAGTTGACATTAAATCGACATGAATTTATGATATACTTAATAAGAATGCTAGTAGACAATTTAAGGCATCTCCAGTTAGTTTAGAAATGCTGATTTTAGTTTTGTTAGGGGGCAAATATATTTTGCGGAAAAATAAATATAGAAGTAAAAATAGAAGTAAATATAAAAATAAAAAAAAATATAAAAATTTAATAATTTTAATATACTTTTTGGCGTTTATATTTTTTGTTTTTAAAATGTTTTTTTATTCACAATATGTTGGAAGATTCCCTGATGAAATCCAGCATATTTCCTATATTGCATATCTTGAAAAAGAACATACTGTAATGCCAATTTTTAAGAATATGACAGTTTTGGAACAAACAAATGATGGAAATATTAATTCTAATACGGACCTAAATACTGAAGATCTTGAAAAAATTTCAAATAAATATACATTTGGCAATAGTTTTAATTATTTAGGGCATCCTCCGTTATATTATGATATTATGCGTCTTAGTAAGGCTGTAAAAGTGAAAAATAATATTGTAACTGTTGATGTTTTTAAGCTCAGATGCTTTAATATAGCACTTAGTGCATTAGGTATGTTACTTATTCTATATATTGGGTACACTAGAATTGGTAAAAATCCAATATTACATTTGGTATATGCAACGATAGTAGTATCTGTACCAATGCTGGCCTATGACTCTGCTGGTATTAATAATGATACATTAGCATTAATTGGATTACCGATTTTTATAATAGGATTATTGCGGTTTTCGGAACAAAAACGTAATTTTAGTACTTATTTTATAATAAGTTTAGGTGTATTTATTGCATTCCTAGCTAAGCTTACAGCAGGGATGATAGTTTTAATTTCACTATTTATATATCTTATTTTAATTATTATAAAGGAAAAAAATGCATGGTTTTTGATTTCAAAGAAATTTATTGCGACTTTACCAATGTATTTAGTTACAGTAGCTTATTACGGGGTTGTGTATTTTCAAACAGGAAATATTCAGCCTACATATGGGAAATTAGATCCTCAAGGCTTTTATAAATCAAATTTCTATGTTGATGTTGCAAATCGTACTCATATGAATTTTATTCAATATACAGAATATTTTGCTAGAAATTTCTTAGCGACTTGGACAGGAATTGAGTCTACTGTTTCTTTGGTGAAAATTGGGCGTTTTTTTTCTTTAAATAGGATTGCATTGCTTATACTTTTATTTCTTCCTATTATATTGCTATTACAAATAAAAAAGGCTATGGATAATTCTCCTGCAATTTTAGTTGTAATTTCGGTATATTTTGCATTAGCAATTTCAGCTATTATACAATGGTTACGTGCATATAAGGAATATATCTATATTTCAGGATATCTCGGGGGATTTCAATCACGTTATTATCTATGTGTAATACCAGCAATTGCGTTAGCTATTACTTTTATTATTAAAGACTTTATTGAAAAGCCACCAATAACAAGCAATGTGATTGAAAAAAAAACAACGGTGCAATACTATGAAATAAAAAATGATTTAACGTTACGAGTTAATAGAACAAAGGATAGTATTAATTTAAAAAAAGTAGCAGTATACGTTATTTGTTTATTCTTGGTTTATTTGCTTATTTATGAAGATTTTGTATATTTTTTAGGTCATTTTAAAAGTTACGTATAGATAAAATTTAATGGAATGGAGATCATGAATTCTATGAAACTTATAATTCAAATACCTTGTTACAATGAAGAAAATACACTTCCACAAACAGTTAAAGATCTACCTACTTTTATTAGTGGAATAGATGAAATAGAGTACCTAATAATAAATGATGGAAGCACAGATAATACTGTTAGCGTTGCTAGTGAACTTGGTATACACCATGTGGTTTGTTTTAAACAAAACAAGGGTCTTGCATCTGGTTTTATGGCTGGAATTGATGCGTGTTTGCGTCTGGGTGCAGATATTATTGTTAATACTGATGCTGACAATCAATACTTCGGAGAAGATATTGCAAAGCTTGTTAAACCAATTTTAGAAGGACAATATGATGTTGTTGTTGGAAGTCGCCCTATAGATGAAACTGAACATTTTTCAAAAAATAAAAAATTATTTCAACATTTAGGAAGTTGGGTTGTTCGTAAGGCTTCAAATACAAGTATACCTGATGCACCTAGTGGTTTTAGAGCTTATTCACGTAAAGCAGCAATGAAATTAAATGTAATGAATGAATACACTTATACACTTGAAACAATAATACAGGCGGGACAAA
>Ga0255360_1000227_pt1 | contig 15477 bp, 13 predicted proteins | sample GFST50metaG_FD_186004 | JGI IMG/M metagenome (GOLD analysis project Ga0255360, IMG submission 186004) | Peat soil microbial communities from Stordalen Mire, Sweden - G.F.S.T50 | ecosystem: Environmental > Terrestrial > Soil > Wetlands > Peat | place: Sweden: Norrbotten County, Stordalen Mire... | reverse complement strand
GAGTTTTTAAACCCCATTTGTAGGTTGATTAAATCATAACTCGCCTTGTCCAGAGCAACGGGATCAAATGATGCTAAAATTCCAATATCTGGAACTAATGCTGCATCACTCCATGGAACACAGTCACAATCAGGGGTTATGTCAATGAGGAAGTTAATGTACCCCACCTTCCCCTTCTTATTTTTAACAGCTCCATATGCATATTCCGCCATTTTTTCCATGAAAATACTCATATTATCCCAATCCAATGTTATTGTAGAATCCGGACATACTTCAAGACAATTATTACAGCCTAAACACATTCCATAATCTATTTTGACTTTACCGTTTTCAAGAAACATAGCATAAACCGGACATTCACCAACACATATTCCACATCCACTACAAGACTCTGTGATAATGGGCTTAGCACATTCATGTTGTTCAATCTTTCCAGGAGCTGCAGCACACCCCATAGCCAAGTTTTTTATAGCTCCAGCAAATCCACTCATAACATGACCTTTAAAATGGGATAATACAATCATACTATCTGAAGTTTCAATATCCCCCGCTATTTTAACTTTCTGAAAATGTTTCAAATGAATTCCTACCTCAATCCAATTTTCACCTAAAAGTCCATCAGCAATAATAATGGGCGCACCTGCCACTGCATAGTCAAAACCATGCATTATAGCTGTTTTTAGATGGTTGACAGAATCATGTCTACTCCCAAAGTATAATGTGTTGGTGTCAGTTAAGAATGGTTTTCCCCTGTTTTCCTTTATTTTATCAACCACTTGCCGTATGAATACTGGATTTATATAAGAATCATTTCCTTCCTCTCCAAAATGCAGTTTAACTGCAGTTAAACCATTTCTTTCTACAATTTTATGAAATCCGCTTTGATCAAAAAGTTTTCTAATTTTATTTACATTGTTTTCCCTACTGTTTCTTGACCTTAAATCGGTGAAATATACTTTATTATCCATTTAAGTTCCTCTTAACATCTTATTTTTTTACAATTTATATAAAATCCAGATTTTGTATTCCATACGCTTAACCAACATTAGATGAATTAACGTGTGAAAGGAGAATTTTACGACTATTCAAAACATTTTGATAGTCATCGAGTTCCAATATTACATTATTAATTCCATTAAGTAATTCTAAATCTAGATTTCCTTCTCCCAGAATTAAATGTTGATCTTTATCTCCATTATTATCACTTAAATGATAATAACAAATGTTTTTCATGGCAAGGAATGGTTTAATGTCTCCGTTGGTGTTGGCATGGCCGATATCAATCGTTGCACAGCAGCCGCATTCTCGAATAAAGAGAGCATGTTCCTCAGCATTATTGCAGTAATATGCATATCTGTTAGGCATATTTTCCACTGAAAAGATTACTCCTCTTTCATCTGCATATTCATTGGCTTTAGTTAGTGTTTCTATGGAATATTTTCTTGCAAAATTCTTAATTCGATCTTCATATCTATGAATTAGTCCAGGATGAGTAGTAATAGCATTTGCTCCAATTTTTACAGCTAAATCAATGGTTTCTTTAAGCTGCTTTAGAGTTTCATCTCTGATTCCCTGGTTTAAACTAGCAGGATTTAAATCTATAGTGGGAGAATGTATAAAAACATCAATGTCATATGAGTAAAATATTTCAAATTCGCTTTTATCGTAAAATAATAGGTTTCTAGGCCATTGTGGACCTTCACATAATATTTCTATTATCTGGAACCCATCTTTTTCAGCCATTTTAAACCAATCTTCAAATGAATTTAAAAAAAGTGCCAGTGTAGAAAATCCGACTTTTATATTAACAACTCCATGCTATTGATAAAAATTTAATAGATATGCATTTTTAGTAATTTTTGTTAATTTTTCGTTAACTAAAGAACTATTTCTAAATTTTCATTTTTATTTACTTAATATTTTTTAATTATATGATCTTGAATGGTGGAATAGTAAATAACCTCTTGAAATATCGAAAATTTTTTTTTTAATCTCAAAATTGTATTTAAATCTTAATTTTAGGTAAGCCAAAATTTGTATATCTGTTTAATTATTAATTTATGGAAAATTTGGCTAAACCTAAACATTATGCATTAGTGATATTACCAAAACATTTATATACAAAGTAATTATATCAAAAATAACTATGTCAAAATTTGATATATCACAATAGAATATACGAATAACCAAAAAAATTGGAGATTCTGGAGTGTGAAATTTGATGGATAATGAACAAACAAACATTAAAGATGATTCCAATGAATTAAACACTAATAAAGACGGATTAATAGAATCATTGAAAAAAACAATGAAAGAACATAAAAAAATGCACGAAGCTTATCACGAAGATAAAAAAATTTTTAAGAGTTTACCTAAATACGATAGAAAACTCTTAAAAGGAATGATGAAAGCCCCATTTTTTAAAATTATGATACTGTGGCTTATCAATAAAGGACGTGTGCACGGATACGAAATAATGAATCAGCTGCAAGGCGATTCACTAGATGGAAACAAACTGAAATCGGCTAATCCAAGTAAAATATATCCCATACTCCATGATCTGGAGAAAAATGGATTAATCGGAGGAACCTGGGAATATCAAGGAAAACGTAAAATAAAGTACTACGAGATTACCAATGAAGGTAAAGATACACTTTACAGAATTAAAAACATTTATCCCCGCCATGTTAACAAGCTTCTTGAAGAATTCATTAAAGATATGTTCTTTAAAGAAGATGAATAGGAGTTGAATTTATGAAATATTGTGTAGAAACATTTGATCTAACCAAAAATTATCGTGATTTTTCAGCTGTTGATAATTTAAAAATGAAGATAAAAAATAAAGGTATTTTCGGATTTTTAGGTCCTAATGGCGCTGGAAAAACCACCACGATAAAAATGCTTACTTGTCTAACCTTACCCACGTCAGGAACAGCTACCGTAGCAGGACATGACATTTTGAAAAATCCCAATGAAGTGAGACAGAAAATAGGAATGATACCCCAAATGGTTAGTCTCTATGGAGATCTTACTGTTAAAGAGAATATACATTTATGTGGTGATTTCTATGGAGTTCCCGAGGATTTAAGAGATAGTAGAGCTGATGAATTAATGGAAATGGTCGATATAAAATATGCTGAAAACAAATATGTAAGTCAGCTATCAGGTGGAATGAAACAAAAAGCATCAGTTGTTGCAAGTTTAATACACCAACCAGACATATTATTCATGGATGAACCCACAATTGGACTAGATCCTACTACCAAGAGAATTTTATGGGATTTAGTTGAAGAATTAAATTCTGAAGGTAGAAGCATCATCCTATGTTCCCATGATATGTACGAAGTAGAACTTTTATGTGATGATGTAGGAATCATAAATCGAGGAGTGCTTGCTGCTTTTGATACACCACAAGGACTCAAAGATACTATGATTAAAGAACGAAAGAATGAAAAAACATCTAGAAGTTCTAATGTTACTAAAATAGTAGATGAAATACAAAAAGAAGCTTCTCCAGAAGAAAAAGCATCCTTCGATAAAATTAAAGATTACGTTGAAAAGAAAAATAGAGACAGTATGGAATTAAGTGTCATGATAAATAATTTAGATGAAAATGTTTTGAGTCATCTAAAAAATTTGCCAATTACTTATGAAATTACGAAACAACATTCTGGAAGGATAGTTATAGATATGGAGGATTCAGAAGAGTCCGTAAACCAGATCATAGCAAGTATTATCGAAAACAATGGAAATATAACTTCTATTTCGACTAAAGATCCTTCATTAGAGGATGTTTTCATGAAAGTTACTGCTAAAAAAGAAGAGGTAGGTGAAGAGTAATGGTAGAAACTAAAAAAATCAAGTGGATGTTTAAAAAAGATATGATGGTTCTATGGAGACATAAACCGCGCTTAATTTCATTAATACTCTTCCCCATAATCATGATCACTCTTTTCGGATATGGTATGGGTGGAACATTAACTAACATTCCAGTGGTTGTAGTATCACAGAGTAATGGTCCAGTCACGGATGCAACGCTTAATGCAATTAAGAGTACAAATCTTTATGACGTTACAAATGTGATAAATGATCCAACCAAGGGAAAACAGATGGTGATGAATGGTCAGGATAAAGCCGCAATCATTCTACCATCAAATTATGATGATATGCAAAGTCAAACACCAAAAAATGTGATAATTGACGCAGATTCTTCAGATCAAATGGCAACCGGTGCACTTATTCCCACCACACAAGCTTTGTTTAGTCAAATATCAAATCAAATAGGGATACAAGAACTTCAATCCATGGGTTTGTCATCTTCAGCAGCACAATCTTCTCAAATACAAGTTACATCACAAACTCCATCACAAGTCCTATCAAACCCAGTCGCATTATCTTCAGGAATTAACTTCCAAAATATAGTGAATTCTATCAATTTCCAGATAAACAAATTATATGGAAATATTAGTTATATAGACTTCCTGGTGCCTGGTGTTTTGGCTATGGTCGTCCTATTTTCGTGCATGTTTGGTATGGGAGAATCTATAGCCGGTGAACGTGAGCGTGGAGAACTAGCCAGATTATTTATGACTCCCACCAGTATTGCCACTATTGTGGGTGGTAAAATCCTATCCAAATTAGTTCAAGAAACTGGAAGGGCAATCATATTAATTGTAGTTGCCATAGCACTCTTTGGAATAGTAATTGCTGGTAGTATGTTGCTTACCTTACTTCTTTTAGTACTGGTGGCATTGTGTTTCGTTGGGTTTGGAATAATGATATCAGCAAGAGTTTCAACTCAGGAAGATTATATGCAAATGGTTCAACCTATTACACTACCCATGATGTTTATGTCTGGTGTATTTTATCCTGTGGAAACTATGCCTTGGATATTCCAGAAAATAGCTTACATATTACCATTAACTTATGCAAATGATGCATTAAGGGCAGTAATGTTGAAAGGAGCAGGTATTGGAGCCATATGGGTAGATGTAGTAGTGCTTTTAGGATTCACAGTGGTATTCTTTGCATTAGGAGTTAAAAGCTTCAACCGAGACGTGTAAATTGTTTATATAGGGGGATTTCTTAATTTTTATTTTAGAAATTTCTCTGAAAAAAATTATAGAGTAAAAAAAAATTAGGGACTAATTTATAGGTGATTTGAAATGATTGGTAAAAAAAATTTTGCGATTGGATTAATCCTTTTAGGTTCTTTAGCCTTGCCCTTGTCATTTGCACCAGCTGCAGCTGCAGATTGGCCCATTTTTCAACAAAACTTAAATCATACAGGATTCATAGTTCAGCCAGCAAATTTCACCCCCAGTATCTGGAATTTTAATGTGGGAGCGGCTATAAATTCATCTGCAGCTATTCTCGATGAAACCATTTTCTTCGGTTCCACTAATGGGAATATTTACGCGGTGAATTTGGAGAATGGATCAAAAGTCTGGCAGTACAATACAGGTGGAGGAATAGACTCATCTCCTTCCATTACAAATAGAACATTATATATTGGTTCTATGGATGATTATCTTTACTCATTAAATCCTTCTACCGGAGGACTGCTTTGGAAATATAAAACAGGGGGCTCAATTGAATCATCTACAACTGAAGATAGTGGTATAGTATACTTTGGATCAGATGATGGAAATATTTATGCAATAAACACCACGGATGGTAACCTAGTATGGAATTACAAAACCGGTGATGCTGTTAAATCATCTCCTGCAATATATAATGGAACTATGTATGTGGGATCCGACGATGGAAATGTTTACGCATTAAACTCTACAACAGGATCATTAATATGGGATTACATCACTGGAGACAAGGTAGTATCATCTCCTGCAATATATAATGGAACTATGTATGTGGGATCCAACGATGGGAACATTTACGCATTAAACTCTACAACAGGATCAAAGATATGGGAATATTACATGGGAAGCCAAGTTGAATCATCCCCTACCATTGATGGGAACTATTACAACTTATATGTAGGTAGTGATAATGGTCAATTTTCATGTCTAGATACTAGGACTGGAGAGAATAAATGGTCAATTCAAACTGGTGCAGCCATAATATCAACTGCGGCAATTTCGGGGAATAGAACTGTATTCGGATGCAATAATGGAAATGTTTACATTCTAAATAAGTACAGTAGTGATATAGACTGGACTTTTGATCCGGGATATTATCTTTTCAATACACCATTCAGTTCATCGCCTGTAGCATATGGAAACATGACATACATTGGAGGTAACGACGGCTATTTATATGCTTTGAACATTGACAAACAGACTTCTGCCACTTCAATATTCTTATATTACGAGGCAGCAATAGCAGTACTTGTCATAGTCGCACTTATAACAATAAGAAGAATAAGAAATCAGAGAAAATGAAAAAAGAATTATTAAAATTTATGATGTTTGGTAAAAAAAATTAGATTAGATAAATAAAAATTTTTTTGTCCATCCATCATTTAATTATTTTATATTTTTTTGCGAATTTTAGAAGTTTTTTTAATATTAATTATCAACAAATTATTAATAGATAATATAATTACTTTTAAAAAAATAACACTTTTTGTAACTTATAACAAGTTGATGCTTAAATTCTATTCAAAGTCAAAATTCATAAAATTAGGAACAAAAGAGCATAACATACTGAATGAACCATAATATGCAAAATTCGGCTTTTGATAAAGCATTTAAACTAAAAAGAAATAAAATTGAAAAAATGAATTGAAACTTTATAAATGGTTCCAATTAGAGTGGTTTTAAATTTATTATTTACTAAGCTGTATTTCAATGGCTGAAACGTTGGTGTTTGCACCTTCATTACTAGTTATTTCTTCAGTGCAGATATCTATACCTGCGATATCCACGTCAGTTATAAATCTGTTTCTTACTATTTCCGCAACATCTACTGCTCTACTTATTGCTCTTCCTCTAGCTTTCAAAATGACTTCTGGAGCTCCTCCATTCATCTGAGTTACTACAGCTAGAACATAGTTCATTACCGGCTTGTTACCAATGTATACAACATTTTCCTCTGACATTCACTTTACCTCCATGAAATACATTGTTTTTTTTTTAGTTTAGTAATATTATATATATGTTTGTGTGTTTTATCCTAGCTTAAAACATTATAATTTATTTAAAAATCTGTTTACAGTTTAAAACTTTAATAATCTTTTAAAGTTTTTTTGATATTCTTAGCCACTTCTAATGCACCATTAAAACCTAATGTAACTGTTTGAGCATGCATAACATCAAGTAAAGGTATTTTTAATTCCCTCGATAATTCTATTTCAGCCATACCGCCTAATATTATATCAGGTTTTAGATCCTTAGCATATTTTAAGATATCCGGATACCCTAGTTCATTAAGTATAATCGGATTTATTTTATTACGTTTAATAACTTTTTGGAGCTTATAATCTGTGTATTTACCTTCAAAATCCAAACAAATCAGAATTGGATATATACCTAATTCAGTTAGAAAATCTACTAATGCAATGGCACGTGTGGCTCCCGCGACAATTAACGCTTTTTTCCCCTTAAAAATTTTATTATATTTATTTATTTCAGTTTTAACCTCTTCTTCATCACCGATAAGAGTATAATCTTTGTTTAATGCCCTGCAAATTTGTTGGAAATAATTAGATGTGGATCTAACACCTAATGGTAATACTTCTTGAATGAAAGGAATTCCAAACTTTTTTTCCATCAATTCACAGGTACTCACACCAGAAGCTTCACACATTGAAACATTCAAAGCTGCATTGGAAGCATTTTTAATGTCTTGAAGAGTGGATCCTGAAGTTAAAACAGAAATCAAATCAATATCAAGTCTTTTGAAATAATTTTTAATATTTTTCAAGTCAGGACCTCCCCGATATTGTCCAACTAGATTTATAGATCCCTCTTTAACTTGTGGTTCATCCATCAAACTTACAAGAACCGATAAACATTCATTATAACCTTCTATTTGGGTTCCTTCAAAGCCCCCCGAATTTATACAGATTAAATCTGCATTTACATCCGTTTTAACCTCATCCACAACCATATCTACATTTTCTCCTATTATACTACTGGCGCAAGATGTTAAAACAACTATAAGTTGAGGTGAATACTTTTTATCAACATCCTTAATTTTATGAGATAGTTTTTCCTCCGCACCAAATACCACGTCATTTTGATCCATTTCTGTAGTTACGATTTGAACAGATCTTGAACTCCGGAGACTTAAAAGATATTTTATGTGATAAAAACATCCTAAAGGTCCATGAATTAAAGGTAAAGCGCCTTTAATTCCTAAAACTGCCCTAACCACCCCAAACAGTTTACAAGTTCTTAAAGAATCCATATTTAATCCCTATCTAATTTAATTGAATTTATTTTAATGCTCGAAATTAAATTGTTACAGAATAAAATAATTGAAATGAATTTTTAATATAAATATGAATTTAAAAAAATAAAAAAAAGAAATAAATTGGAATTTATTAGTATTAAAAACATTAAATATAAAATTTTAAACTTCTACAGGGCGAAATATCACCACTAATCCTTCAATATTCCCCTTTTCATCTTTAATGGGTGTAACATTTCCATTTATCTGCTTCTGAGTTCCATCTTGGGATATAAGCATAACTGAATCCAAGGGGAGTACATCAAGCTCCAATGAGACATCTCTAGAATCATTCTTAACTCCTAAAATTTTGAAAACATCCTCTAAATCCATTCCAATTGCATCCTGTGCTATCCATCCAGTTAACTCCTCTGCAACTGGATTCATAAATTTAACCTGCCTCAATGAGTCTGTAGCAATCACAGCATCACTGATACTGCTTAACACAGCAGTCAGCCATCTCTGATGTTCTCTCAAACGTTTCTCAGTCCTATGACGGTAAAGAGTTATCTCAATAGCCGTATGTAATTCACTTTCTACAAATGGTTTTCTAATAAATCCAAATGATTCTTTAAGGATATATCCGGAAGGTTCAGTTATTTTAGCTCTTTGTACAGTGTTCTCATCACTGTATGCTGTTAAAAAAATTATCGGAAGACCAAAACGCTCCCTTATTTCTTCTGCAGCACCTATACCATCCATTTCACCTTTTAAATGGATGTCCATAAGTACAAGATCAACTGATTGTTCTTCAACCATTTTAATGGCTGATTCACCTGAAGAAACAAGCCCAACAACTTCATAAGATGCGCTTTCCAGTCCTAATTTAATAGATTCTGCCGTGATTTTTTCATCTTCAACAACAAGAATTTTAGCATTATTCATTTCCTCTTTCACGACCATTAATTTAACTACATATTATTAAAAAATTATTTGAATTTATAAATAGATATAATTAACTAAAATTCTTTATTTAAAAACTATTTACCGCAGCTTATTTCTTATTTTTTTCAATAATTAGATGCTTACTTTTAATGCAAATTTAAAAGAAATAAAAAATTAGGGAGAATAAGTTATCTTACAATTAATATTTTGTTTATCGCATCTAAAACAGCCTCTACACTCGCCATAACTACATCTTCTAATGTAGATCTACCAGAAGCCCTATTTCCTTCATTATCTCCCATTATGACAAACACCTCCGCCAGAGCATCTGTACCTCCAGTTATGGCCTCTATATTATATTCTTTAAGTTCAATATCAGCAGTTTCACCAACTAAGCTTTGTATAGCATTTATAGCTGCATCCACAGGTCCAACCCCTGTTTTAGCTACACTACTCATCTTACCGTTAATATTAAGTTTAACTGTAGCAGTGGACATCACATTGTCTCCAGTCATCACAGACAATCCTTCAAGCTTTACAATCTCTTCTTTAGCCCTACCCAAAATTGTTTCTGACATAGACTTTAAATCAGCATCGGTTATACATTTACCTTTATCTCCCAGTTTTTTAACCTGATTAAAGACCCGATTAAATTGTTCATCATCCAATTCGATTCCATACTCATCTAACTTAGATCTTATAGCATTTGCACCCGTATGCTTTCCTAAAACTATTCTGCGAGTATGTCCCACTATTTCCGGAGTTATTGGTTCATAAGTCTCTGCTTTTTGAAGAACACCATGTACATGTATCCCTGCTTCATGAGCAAATGCATTCTCTCCTACGATAGCCTTATTAGGGGGCATTTTAACTCCAGTAATCCGCGATACCAATTCTGAAGTATCAACCAGAAGCTCTGTTTTCATATTCATTTTTATGCCATATATGCTTATAAGAGCCATTACTACTTCTTCCAGAGAAGCATTCCCTGCTCTTTCCCCCAATCCATTTATGGCTACATGTATCTGGCATGCACCGGCTTCAGCAGCACTTAATGAGTTAGCAACCGCCAGACCAAAGTCATTGTGACAGTGCACACTTATTGGAACCTTTAAATCATTTTCAAGTTTAGAAATCAAATATTTCATTGAAGCAGGAATCATAACCCCTACAGTATCAGGCACATTTACAAAATCAACTCCTGCATCTTCAACTGCTAGGTAAACTTCTTTAAGATAATCAAATTCAGTTCTAGTAGCATCTTCTGCTGAGAATTCTGCTATTATTCCATGATCTTTTACGTATTCTACAGCCTCTACAGACTTGTTTAAAATATCCGCTTTACTCATTTTAAGCTTGAATTCCCTATGTAAAGGAGATGTCCCTATGAAAATATGGATGTAATCAATTCCACAACCAATGGCAGCATCTAAATCTTTTTTAAGAGGTCTTGCCAAACCACATATTTTAGCATTCAATCCTAATTTAAGGATTTCTCGAGCTGCTTCTTTTTCACCTTCAGAAGAAACCGGGAATCCTGCCTCTATTTTATCGACACCAATTTTATCTAATTTTTTTGCGATTCTTATCTTCTCATCCACTGTCATGGCAACTCCCGGTGTCTGTTCACCATCCCTAAGGGTGGTATCAAATATTTTAATTGTTTCAGGTAGTTCCATGGTTTTTATAACGTTTTCTACATACATTAGGGAAGACCCCCATAATATTATATTATAATAATGAATTTATGAATAGAGATTTGTTAATTAAATTGATAATTAATTTTATTACATATTATATTATTATAATTTTTATTTAATCCTTTAAAAAAGTTCATTAAGTTTGATTTTTTTGTAAAATATTTATTTTTCCCTATCAAGACTGGTTACGACTTGATATTTTTTAAGTACCTATAATTAGACTTAGGAAGTCTCTGAGTCCTGGAGCTAAACCTAAAATGAATATAGCTAATTTCAACATGTTTTTTATGGTTCTATCTTCCACGTAGGTGTCTATAATGTAAAGAGCGAATAATATTACAGTTATCTTAAGCGGATACATTACCAGTGCAGTGCCTGTTAGATTATAGAGTGCATTTGGAAGCACATGCTGTTCACTGTATCCATAAAAACTAACTGCTATAAATGTAGAGCTTGCATCAAATAGATGAGCCATTAAAACGCTTAAATTTAATTTGTCTTTGATCAAACTCCACTTATTTCTTAATATTATGAAAACTGATGATGAAAGTAACCAAGCCCCAATGACTTCGAAAAATGCAGTGAAGTTAACATGGTTTATGTTCAATATGTTGGGTATACATAGAGCTATTCCAATAATTAACATAATACGTCTGTAGTCAAAATTAGTTTTTCTCTCAATGTAAACTGATGTTAAGAGTGCTATAATGGTTATAATCCCTGTTAAAAAATAGATACCTGGAGTTACCAGTATATAAGTTAGAGGGTAGATTCCATTATCCACTAATGCTCTGGCGCTGGAGCCGAAGAATATGAATGGTATCAAGGGAATTAACAAGTCTTTAGGATCCTTTTTCAAGAATTTAAATAGTTTGATGATGAATATTACGACTATGCCCAGTATAATCCCAAAGACTACTGTGTTTAAGATAGTATACCCCGGATGGAGATAGATAAAGTTTTCTCCAATGAATTGGGATAATTGGGATAATATATCAAAATAGTAAAATACCATATAAGTCTAATCTGAAATTTCTAATACTAATTAATATATTATCCTAGTTTAAGTTGTAAATTCTAAATTTAATATAATTAAAAATGAGATCTATAGTATTCAAAAAATCTAAAAAAAATATATTTTTTAGATTTTCTTAAAAAATTATAATTTAGATAACTATTAAGATCTTTTAATCTTCTTTTTAATAACCTCTTTCAATATAAGTGGTAAAGGAGTCCTATTACCAAAAACATTTGTTTTACCCGATAATATTCCTTTAATAACACTTTCAACTGAGAATTCAGCTTCTAATTCTGTTACACAGCTGCCGATTGCACCAAGAAAATGAGCATCACTAGCGCCGATTTCAGGAATCTTTCTTTTCGTTGCAAGTCTTTTAGCTCGCCAATTAGAGTATCCAAAGATGTATCTGGAGTTGAGGGTTTCGATGGCGTCAATATCTAAATCTTTAACGTAACCACACAGTCCTTCTCTGTATCTTACAAATGGATGTGGAGCTATAGCTATTCCTCCGTAACTCCTGATTTTATCAATAGTATCTTCAGGAGATAAACCCTTTTCTATCTCCTGTGTTATTCCCAGAGCCACGATATGTCCTTTATTGGTAGTAACTTCCATGGCAGGTATCACCATAAACTCATCTAAATCTTTTGCTTCCTTCATGGCTAATATTGAACCTTTTAAGGTATTATGGTCGGCGATAGCAATGGCATCTAAACCAATTTCCCTAGATTTTCTTATTATATCCCCTGGTGATGCTGTAGCATCTCCAGAGTATCTACTGTGTATATGGGGATCTATTATCATTTTTATCAAATCATAATCACTTAATTATTTTTATTTAATAAAATAAAAAAAAAATTTTTAAAAACTTAATAATTTAAATATTATTATTTATGGAGTTTTTATAATTAATAGCATTTATTAGACCTACAGGTCCGGCCATCATCACATCTCCTGCGGGAGCAGCGTAATGTACCTTAAAATCTGTTTTTTGAAGGATTTTCCGCTTCGGTCCCGTAGCCACAACACATTCAAAGCCATTAATTGCCTGTGTTATCCAAGCTCCATGACCGCCATCCCCATGTATCTGCTCATGAGGTAAAACACCCATTGCCAGTTTTTCAATATAATTTATCAACTTGTTAGGCGTTAACATACCCGTGTGATGCTCGAAGACTCCTAAAATTTTACCCTCAAAAACGGAAGCTGCCAGAGTATGGCCATTTCCAATATCTAAAGCAACGTAACTATCCAAGTTCTTCACATAATCATCACAAGTAGTTCCGCATATGGCTGCGAATTTTGAATCCATTAAAACCGTATTATAACCCTTAAGGGTTCTTAAAACTGCATTCATCCGAGTAAAATAATCTGGAACAGAATTAAAATATGCAAATTCTTCAGGTCTGCGGGGAATGTCTAATTTTTCCCTTATTTTCATGAAACGAAAGTTTCTATTACCCACGCCCTGCATAAAACCATGATCTTGTACTGCAACCCCTATATAATCGAATTCCAGCTCCACATCAAATTGATTGAATGCTTCTTTTATCGCGTTCAAATCAACATCCTTAAATTCCATTTCAGATAGATCAGGATTTTTTTCTCTATTCCCTATTATTTCAACACCTAATGATTCAACGAGATTCAAATTATCGTTTATAGTTCTAGCAGAGTTTTCAGTCATAATAACTCTGTATCCTTTTTTTAAATGATTTTTTATAGCATTACTTACGGAGCCTCCGCCCATTGTTTCACCGCTTAAAAAAAGATCATTTTTATGTTTACGTATTCTCTCAGCAATTATCCGAGTTGGCGAAGGTAATACCATTTTAGGAGAGTTTTCTACAGATTCTTCTGAATCATAGAGCATTATATCCTGGGTTCCTGAACCCACATCAATTGACAAAATCTTCATGTTAATATAATTGTTCTTAATTTCATATTAAATCAATTAATTAAAAAAATAAAATTTTTTTTTAATCCAAAAATTATTTACAATGTACAAATATGTACAATAAAGGTTATAAATTAGTATAAAAATTAATAATATATACTCGTAACTATTGTCGATTCGAGACCCTAATTAAAGCTCTAAAAATAAAAGTAATAAATCAAGAAAAAGAAAAAAAGTGATTTTATGTATAAAGTTACATTACCCGAGAAGGATGTTCCAAAAAAATGGTACAACATAGTGGCTGATTTACCTGTAGAACCACCTATGCCTTCACAAACAGAAGAAGGTAAACAACTAGAAAATCTACCAAAAATATTCTCTAAAGGTGTTTTAGAACAAGAAATGTCCGCTGAAAGATGGATTAAAATCCCTAAAGAAATAAGGAATGTTTATAAAAAAGTAGGCCGACCCAACCCCTTATTCCGCGCTAAAGGTTTAGAAGAACATCTAGATACTCCTGCCAAAATTTATTACAAACGAGAAGATTTATCACCCACCGGTAGTCACAAACTTAACACTGCGATCGCCCAAGCTTATTATGCTAAACAAGATGGTATAGAGAGGTTAACAACTGAAACAGGTGCCGGACAATGGGGATCCGCATTATCCCTAGCCTGTTGCCTGTTAGACATGGAGTGTACGGTTTACATGGTAAACGTTTCCTTCAAGCAAAAACCCTACCGAAAAACAATCATGCAAATATATAACGGGAAAGTAATACCTTCACCCAGTAACCAAACAGAATTTGGGAAGAAAATGCTCAAAGAAAATCCCAATCATCCGGGTTCATTAGGTATAGCAATATCAGAAGCCATAGAAGATGCATTAAAAGATGAAAAAGTTTACTACTCACTGGGTAGTGTATTAAACCATGTAATGTTACACCAAACCATTATAGGATTAGAAACTCAGAAACAATTAGAGAAAATCGAGGAATCACCCGACATTATGATTGGCTGTGTAGGTGGCGGAAGTAATTTCGCAGGCTCCACTTTCCCCTTCATTAAAGATAAAATAACTGGTGATCTAGATTGTCAATTCATTGCAGCCGAACCATCATCCTGCCCCACCCTTACCCAGGGAGAATACAAATACGATTTTGGAGATACTGCAGGTTTAACACCCCTCATCAAAATGTACACTTTAGGGCATAACTTTATTCCACCATCAGTTCATGCAGGAGGCCTGCGTTACCATGGAATGGCGCCATTAGTTGCTCTTCTTGCACACGAAAAAATCATAGAAGCACGCAGCGTAAGCCAAATCAATGTTTTCGAGAGTAACCAGATGTTCGCACAAACTGAAGGAGTAATACCAGCTCCAGAAACAGGACACGCTATTAAAATAGGAATAGACGAAGCAATAAAATGCAGGAAAACTGGAGAAGAAAAAAACATTATAATTAACTTCTCAGGACATGGTTTGTTGGATCTGCAGGGATATGATGATTTCCTAGAAGGTAAATTAGAAAAGGACTAAAAAATTTAATTCTTCAAAACTTT
>Ga0255360_1000221_pt1 | contig 15720 bp, 14 predicted proteins | sample GFST50metaG_FD_186004 | JGI IMG/M metagenome (GOLD analysis project Ga0255360, IMG submission 186004) | Peat soil microbial communities from Stordalen Mire, Sweden - G.F.S.T50 | ecosystem: Environmental > Terrestrial > Soil > Wetlands > Peat | place: Sweden: Norrbotten County, Stordalen Mire... | reverse complement strand
TTACATAATGTAGGTTTGTTTGCTATGCTCATTTTTATATAAAAATAAGCTCTAATCCTAAATTCTATAGTTTTTTAATTGTTTGAAAAAAATTAAGTTTTATACATTACTTTCCGTGATAACTCATGAATATAAATAGTATTGTTACTTTTGAACAAAAAAATAAAAAACCCCCATCCCATATATAACTGGGACGGAAGTAATCCGCGTTGCCACCCAAATTGCTGGTCTATAATAAGAACCAACCACTCAAAGAAGTAGGATAAAGGGTACTAACCTTTCGATTTGTCATCGACGGCTCCAAAAGTGGAAGGATTTAATCTTTCACCGATTCTCACCAACCATCGGCTCTCTGAAGAAATTTATAAATCGTAGCTTTTATAATCACTGTTTTTCCATATATATTATTATGGATTAATTATACACATATATATGTGCATTTACAAGTTAAGCTTGCCTTGTTTTTTTAATTTATTTTTTAAGTAGGACAGGGGTAATCAAGAGTTTTTGAACTACGCCGATTATTTGCTTTTATTTTAATTTAAAATAAAGTATAATAAATAGGTTGAAGAGTACAGAACTAAGTTAGGCAAGTGTAGAAGAGGTGGATTTAATGAAGGAAATTAGAAATTTTTATATAGAAACTTGGGGTTGTCAAATGAATGAGGAGGATTCCGAGAAGCTCTCAGGAATGTTAAAGTTAAGCGGATATACTAGAACAGAGGACAAAACCAAAGCAGATTTAATTATATTTAATACGTGCTGTGTAAGAGAAAATGCAGAACTTAAGGTTTTTGGCAACTTAGGTGCTTTAAAGAAGGCAAAGGAAAAAAATCCGGATTTAATCATTGCAATCTGTGGATGTATGATGCAGCAAGAGGGTATGGCTAATAATGTTATACATAAATTCCCATTTGTTGATATAATTTTTGGAACACATAATTCTCATATGCTTCCTGAATATTTAAGCAGAGTTAAGCAGGAAGGAAATTCAATTATTGAAATATGGGATAAAGAAAAGGAAATTGTAGAAGGATTACCTGTTGATAGATTAAGTGGAATTAAAGGCTTTGTAACTATTATGTATGGCTGTAATAATTTTTGCACTTATTGCATAGTTCCTTATGTTAGAGGAAGAGAAAGAAGCCGAAATCCAGAAGACATTGAAAATGAAATAAAAGATTTAGTAAGCAAAGGTTATAAGGAAATTACTCTTCTTGGTCAAAATGTTAACTCCTATGGAAAGGGACTTGAACCTAAAATAGACTTTGCGGATTTGCTTAGAAGGGTAAATAACATAGAGGGGCTTGAGAGAGTAAAATTTATGACTTCACACCCTAAGGATTTAACCTTTAAGGTAGTTGAGGCAATAAGAGATTGTGATAAGGTGTGTGAGTATATACATTTACCAGTTCAATCAGGTTCCTCCAACATTATTAAGAAGATGAATAGACACTATACAAGGGAATATTATATTGATTTAATAAAGAAAATTAAAGAGGAAATACCTAATATAGCTTTAAGCACTGATATTATAGTTGGTTTTCCAGGAGAAACAGAAGAGGATTTCAAACAAACTTTGGATTTAGTTAAGGAAGTTGAATACGATTCTGCCTTCACATTCTTATATTCAATAAGAAAAGGTACTCCAGCAGCAGATATGGAAAATCAGGTAAGTGATGAGGTTAAACATGAGAGATTTAACAGACTTGTAGAAACCTTAAATGAGATTAGCGTTAGAAAAAACAAGGAATATGAAGGTAAAATTGTTGAAGTACTTGTAGAAGGAACTAGTAAGAATGACGAGAATAAGCTTATGGGAAGGACAAGAACTTCAAAATTAGTTAATTTTGTTTCAAGTAAAGACAATATAGGGAAACTTATTAAAGTTAAGATAACAAAGGCAAATTCATTTTCACTTTGTGGAGAAGAAATATAAGGCATATTCTAGGTTTGGCATAACATGTCAAACCTAAAGTTTTAGAAGGAGAGTTTTTGATATGGGACTAACACCAATGATGCAGCAATATATGAGTGAAAAAGAAAAATGTAAAGATAGTATACTTTTCTTTCGCTTAGGTGATTTTTATGAAATGTTTTTTGAAGATGCAAAAACCGCAGCTATGGAACTTGAATTGGTTCTAACTGGTAAAGATTGCGGACTTTCTGAAAGAGCACCAATGTGCGGTATTCCATACCACGCTGCAAATATGTATATTACTAAACTTATAAACAAAGGCTATAAAGTTGCAATTGGAGAGCAACTTGAAGATCCATCACAGGCTAAAGGCATAGTAAAAAGAGGTATTGTTAAGATAATCACTCCTGGTACATATACGGATTCTTCGTTTTTAGACGATACAAGAAATAATTATATAATGTGTATTTTTACGAACAATAATAATTTTGGAATTTCCATTGCAGATGTATCTACTGGAGAGTTTGATTGTACTAGCGGAATTATAGATCATGAAGTGATTTTCAATGAAATATCTAAATACAATCCAAAGGAAATTCTAATACAAGAAAATTTAGCTGAAAATCTAGTTAAGGAAATTAAGGAAAGATTTAAATGTGCTTTTACAAGCTTTGACGAGGACTTCTTTTTAGATAATAGAGAAGAGAATTTAAAAGCACAATTTTCAAATTTCGAAGACATACATAGTGATGATTTAATTCAAGACTCCTCCAATGGATTATTAAAATATATAATAGATACTCAAAAGATTTCACTTAGCCATATAAATATAATTAAGCGTTATTCTGTTGTTGACTTTATGAGCATTGATATGAATTCAAGAAGAAACTTAGAATTAACAGAAACCCTTAGAGAAAAAAGTAAAAAAGGTTCACTATTATGGGTAATAGACAAGACAAGTACAGCTATGGGTGCAAGACAACTTAGGCGCTGGATTGAGGAACCTCTTGTGGATAAAACAGCAATATGTGGAAGGCTAGATGCAGTAGAAGAGCTGACTTTAAATATATCATTACATGAGGATTTGAAAGCTTCTTTAAAACAGATATATGACATTGAAAGACTTGTTGGAAAAATATCTACCCAAAGCGTTAATGCCAAAGAATTTACATTTTTAAAGAACTCTATAGAAAAGCTTCCAAATGTAAAAGAAATATTAGATAGGTTTAATTGTGGTCTTTTAAATAATCTAAACATTAAGCTTGATGATTTAAGAGATATTTATGAGATTTTAGATAGTGCAGTATTAGAAGCACCTTCAATATCAGTTAAAGAGGGTAATATAATTAAAGATGGTTACAATGAAGAAGTAGATGAACTTAGAAAAGCTAAGGCTCATGGCAAAGAATGGATAGCAAATTTAGAAAGCAAGGAAAGAGAAGAAACAAATATAAAATCTCTAAAAATTAGTTACAATAAGGTGTTTGGCTATTACATAGAAATAACTAAGTCAAATTTAAATATGGTTCCAGAAGGAAGATATATTAGAAAACAGACCCTGGCAAATTGTGAAAGATACATAACAGAAGAACTTAAAGTCATGGAAGAAAAGATACTAGGAGCGGAAGAGAGGCTAGTAAATTTAGAATACGAACTCTTTGTGGAATTAAGAGATAAAATTTCTTCACATATAGACAGAATGAAACAAAGTGCAAGATTATTAGCTGAACTTGACTGCCTCTCTTCCTTAGCGTCAATTTCTTTAGAAAACAATTATTGTAAGCCTAAAATCATTAATAATGGTACTATAGAAATAAAAGAAGGAAGGCATCCAGTAGTAGAAAATATGCTTTCTTATGGTACCTTTGTAGCAAATGATACAACGCTCAATAATAAAGATGAACAGCTTATGCTTATTACAGGACCCAATATGGCAGGTAAATCTACATATATGAGGCAAGTGGCATTAATAGTTGTTATGGCTCAAATAGGCTGCTTTGTACCTGCAAAAGAAGCACAAATTTCAATTTGTGATAAAATATTTACAAGAATAGGTGCATCTGATGATTTAGCCGCTGGTAAAAGTACTTTTATGGTGGAAATGTGGGAAGTGTCAAATATACTTAAAAATGCCACACCAAGCAGCCTTATAATATTAGATGAGGTTGGTAGAGGAACAAGTACTTATGATGGCCTTAGTATTGCATGGTCAGTGGTTGAATATATTTGCACAAATAAAAAATTGAAGTGTAAAACACTGTTTGCTACTCACTACCATGAACTTACTAGCCTTGAGGGTATTATTGATGGACTTAAGAATTATTCCATAGCTGTAAAGCAAATAAAAGATGACATAGTATTTTTAAGAAAAATAGTAAAAGGCGGAGCAGACGAATCCTATGGAATTGAAGTTGCAAAGCTGGCGGGTCTACCAGTAGAGGTTACTAGAAGAGCTAAAGAAATATTAGAAAGTCTTGAAAGTCAAAGTACTAAAGAAGTTAGTTGCGATAAGATTATGGAAGAAAAACCTAAAAAGTCTGCTAGTGCAAAAAAATCTAAAAATGATCCACTTCAAATTGGTTTTTCTGATATAGGAAAAGACAATTTTATAAAAGAACTTTGTGCTGTAGATGTTATGAACATGACACCTTTAGAGTCCATGAATAAACTATATGAAATTATAAAAAACGCTAAGAATTTATAAGGCATCTTTAAAAACAACTAGATGCCTAGTTTAGTGAAAAGGGTGATAGCTTTGGCGAGGATAAATTTATTAAATGAGGAAACTTCAAATAAAATTGCAGCAGGAGAGGTTGTAGAAAGACCAGCCTCTGTAGTTAAAGAGTTAGTTGAAAACTCTATAGACGCAGGTGCTAGTGTTATTAGCATTGAAATTGAAGAAGGTGGTCAAAAACTTATTAAAATATCTGATGATGGATCTGGTATTAATCCTCTTGATATCGAACTGGCATTTATGCCTCATGCCACAAGCAAAATAAGTTCCATTGAAGATATATATGCCATAAACACCTTAGGCTTTAGGGGTGAAGCATTGCCAAGTATTGCAGCTGTTTCAAAAACTACATTAAAAAGTAGAATAAGTGGTAATGAGTTTGGAAAAGAAATCTCCATTAACGGAGGAGTTAAGGAATATGTAAAGGAAGTTGGAGCAAGCATTGGTACAACAATAGAAGTGAGAGATATATTTAACAACGTTCCTGCAAGACAAAAATTTTTGAAATCTACCCAAAGAGAGGCTTCTCTTATTACCGATATAGTGAGTAGACTGGCACTGGCAAATTCTAAGATATCCTTTAAGCTAATAAACAATGGTAAGAAGGTGTTAACTACTTATTCAACAGAAAATCTATATGATACCATAAGAACAATATATGGGAAAACCATAGGGGATAATATTATTAAATTCGAAAAGCATACGGATATTGCCTCAGTATATGGCTATGTAGGCAATGCGGAAATAAGCAGAGGTAGCCGAAATAACCAAAGCGTGTTTGTTAATAATAGATACATAAAGAATAAACTTATTGCAACAGCTGTGGAAACGGCAGTAAAGTCCTTTATCATGATTAATAAATACCCATTTTTCGTTTTGTTTCTTGAAATATTCCCTGAATTTATTGATGTTAATGTACATCCAACTAAAGCAGAAGTTAAATTTGAAAATGATAGAGAAATTTTCAAGCTGGTGTTTGATACAGTACATGAAGCAATTAGAGAAAGTTTAAAGAACAATTTTGAGATGGAACTAGAGAAGCCCATTGATGCGGATGTAAATGATACTCCAAATAAAAGAGAAACTGTTCAAATTCCATTAGATTTAAAAACATTGGAGGAAAAAACTATTGCTTTAAACAATACTGGGATTTCAAAAGATTTTATTGTGAATGAAAAACAAATTGAAGCAAAGGACTATACTGCTCCAGTACAAGGAACTACAGAAAGAATTACTATTGAAGAAGAAAAAGTTCCTAAATTTCCAGCTTTAAGGATAATAGGTCAATTCCATAGTACTTATATACTGGCTGAAGCAGCAGAGGATTTCTATATTATTGATCAGCATGCAGCACATGAAAAGATATTATTTGAGAAGTACACAAAGAGCATAAAGCAGGGGGAAGTAACAGCTCAAATACTTTTAACTCCAGTTGTTATAGAGCTAACACCAGAGGATTTTATATATTATGTTGAAAATAAGGATATATTCAAAGTTGCAGGTTTTGATATTGAGGTTTTTGGAGACAATACCATAACCATTAGAGAAGTACCTAACTTCTTAGGTAAACCAGAAATGAGAAGTCTTTTTACAGAAATCTTAGATAATCTTAAAAATTTAGGCTCTGGAAACACTCATGAGGTTAAATATAATAGAATAGCAACACTAGCATGTAAAGCAGCAATAAAGGCAAATGACACGTTAAATATTGAAGAAATGAAAGTGCTTATAGACACTTTAAGATTTATAGAGGACCCCTTTAATTGTCCACATGGAAGACCTACTATAGTAAAAACCTCACTTTATGACATGGAGAAAAAATTTAAAAGAATACAGTAAGGAGAACAAATGAAAGATATACTAATTTTAAGTGGACCTACTGGCATAGGAAAAACAGCAATCTCTCTAAAACTAGCAAAAGAATTAAATGGAGAAATTATCTCCCCAGATTCAATGCAAATTTATAAATATATGGATATAGGCTCCGCGAAAATATCCAAGGAAGAAATGAATGGCATTACCCATCACCTTATTGATGTTATAGAGCCAAATGAAGAATTTAGTGTAGCAAAATTTAAAGCTCTTGCAGAAGAAGCTATTGATGATATTATTAAAAGAGGGAAATACCCAATAATAGCTGGTGGTACAGGACTATATATAAATTCATTAATATTTAATTATGGGTTTACTGGTACATATAAAGATGTAGATTACAGAAAAAGCCTTGAAAACTTAGCAGAAAAAAACGGTAAAGAATATGTCCATGAACTTTTAAAAGAGGTAGACATAGACTCCTATAATAGGCTATACCCAAATGATCTTAAAAGAGTTATAAGAGCCTTAGAGGTATATAAATTATCAGGGAAAACCATTGGAGAATTGAATAAAGAAGAAGATATATATAAAATTCCTTACAATATCAACTATTACGTATTAGATATGAATCGTGATAAACTTTATGATAGAATAAATACAAGAGTTGATGAAATGATTTCAAAGGGACTTATTAAAGAAGTTATAAATCTTAAGGAAAAAGGATATAATTCTAATATGCAGTCAATGAAGGGCATTGGATATAAAGAGATTCTATATTATTTAGACAATAAAATTTCTTTAGATGAAGCAGTTGATATGATAAAACAGGGGAGTAGGAACTACGCTAAAAGGCAGTTAACTTGGTTTAGAAAAGATAGTCGAGTTAATTGGATAAATAAAGATAAGCTTAGCGAAGAAGATATAACTCAATTTATACTAAATGACATGAAATAAACTAGAATCTTTGACTTGTTATTTTTTTTCATATGCCTAAGAGGATTTTCATGTTTTTTATAGAATTAATATTTAAGGAATCTTCAAAGAATAATAGTTTAATTTTTTTCAGATACCTAAAACAAACGGAGGGTGAATGCTATGAATAAAACTACTAATAATCTTCAGGATATTTTCTTGAACAATGCTAGAAAAAATAGGATACCAGTAACAATTCATTTGACAAATGGTTTTCAATTAAGGGGAAGCGTAAAAGGTTTTGATAGTTTCACAGTAATTCTTGATAATGATGGCAAGCAAATGATGGTTTATAAACATGCCATTTCAACAATAACTCCATTAAAAGCAATATTATTTAATCAACCAGGAGAAGAAGATAATTAAGGCTAGGTCATAATTTGCCCAGTCCTTTTTTAAGTGATAATATAGTATTATCACTAGAAGATATAATTTAGGCATCTGAAAAAATAACTAGTCAGTATGCTAGTCTATTTTCTCAGATGCCTTAAAAGTCGCGATTTTTTAGGCATAAATGAAAACAGGAGGATAAAAAATGATTTTAAGTACAAAAAAATTACTCTCTTTAAAATATGGTATAAAAGAAGAAGTAATGTCTTTAGCTGAAAGGGCATTAGAAGATGTAAAAAGTCAATTTGAAGTATATGATGGTATAAGGGAGTATAATCAACTAAAGGTTTTAAACGCACTTCAGGAAGAAAGAATTAGTGATGCACATTTTACAAATAGTTCTGGATATGGATATGGTGATATAGGCCGTGATAGTCTAGATAAAGTATATGCTAGAATTTTTGGTACAGAAATGGCACTAGTAAGACCTCATTTTGTAAATGGAACCCACGCCATTGGAGCTGCACTTTTCGGAAATTTAAGACCCAATGATACACTTATATCAATATGTGGAACACCTTATGATACATTACACAACATTATTGGTATAAGTAGTGAAAAGAACATAGGTTCTTTAATGGAATATGGCGTAAAGTACAAGATGATAGATCTTCTTAATGATGGAGGAATTGACCTTGATAGTGTAAAAGCTGAACTTGAAAAGGACAATACTATTAAGATGGTTCATATACAAAGATCAACGGGATATGGTTGGAGAAAGTCTTTAACTGTAGATGAAATAGAGAAAATCATACATTTCATTAAAGCTATAAGAGAAGATGTAATATGCTTTGTAGATAATTGCTATGGCGAATTTATTGACACAAAAGAGCCAACAGAAGTAGGTGCAGACCTAGTAGCTGGTTCACTAATCAAAAACATTGGTGGCGGAATAGCCCCAACTGGTGGATATATAGCAGGAAGAAAGGATTTAGTAGTTCAAGCTTCATATAGGCTTACAATACCAGGCATTGGAGGGGAATGTGGTTCTACCTTTGGAGTAATGAGATCACTTTATCAAGGATTGTTTTTAGCACCACACGTTTCTATAGAAGCATTAAAGGGAGCTGTATTTTGTTCAAGAATTATGGAACTAGCTGGCTTTGAAGTTCTTCCTAAATTTGATGACAAGAGAAGTGACATAATCCAAGCTATAAAATTCAATGATAAAGATAAATTAATTAAGTTCTGTAAGGGAATACAGAAGGGATCTCCAATAGACTCCTTTGTAGAATGTGAACCATGGGCTATGCCAGGCTATGAGGATCAAGTAATAATGGCAGCAGGGGCATTTATTCAGGGTTCTTCCATAGAACTTTCTGCAGATGCACCAATAAGAGAACCTTATATTGGTTACCTTCAAGGTGGTTTGACTTTTGATCATGCTAAAATTGGTATAATGATAGCATTATCAAAATTAATTTAAGGCAATTGCAAAGTAGCACCGCATTATTCATTAGAGAATTTTACGGTGTTCTATACAATACAAAATGTTATAATTAGATATCAACTAAATATAGAAAGGAATGGTTTTATATGCAATATAACTGTTTTTCGATTATTAATACCATCTTTAGTTTTGCTATATTAATTGCAATTATAATATTTGTATATAAAGGGGTACAAGAATTTAAAAATTTTATTAAGGTACATAAGGAAATGGATAAAAAAATAGATGTGATTTTGAATAAATTAGAAGGTCAAAAAGATAACGATAATTTGAAATGAAAATAAAAACACTTCCCAAAGCATTATATTTGGAAAGTGTTTTTTTTAATATTGCCTATATAGCCCCACAAGTTCGCCAATTATTTGACATTCTTTTACTATAATAGGTTTCATAGATGAATTTTCAGGCTGCAATCTTATATGATCCTTTTCTTTGAAAAATCTTTTTATAGTAGCTTCATCATCTATTAATGCAACTACTATAGTGCCATTTTCAACAGAGTTTGTCTTTTCTATTATAGCTAAGTCTCCATCATAAATTCCAGCTTCAATCATACTTTCACCAGAAATTTTAAGCATAAACAAATCCTTGTTACTCTTAGTATATTGAATAGGAAGCGTAAAGGAGTCTTCTATATTTTCTACAGCTAAAATAGGCTGACCAGCTTGAACTTTACCAATTATAGGAATACTAACAAGTTCCTTCTTAGGAACAGCATCCCTTAATAATTCAATTGCCCTTGGTTTTGCAGGATCTCTTCTGATAAGACCCTTTTTTTCCATTCTAGAAAGATGCCCATGAACAGTTGATGTAGAGCTAAGACCAACCTTTGCACATATTTCCCTAACTGAAGGGGGGTATCCTTTATTTATAACCTCAGACTGAATAAAATCATATATCTCTGCCTGAACGTTTTTTCTTTTCGCTTTTACCATCGGTAACACCTCTAATTATAGGATTTTTTTAATAAAATTATAACATATAAAAATGATATGTGCAAACCTATGTTCTAGCAAATTTTAAAATAATGACAGTTGCTCAATGGTGTCTTCTTTAAAAGGTGAAATTGATAAACCAATTAATCTTATTTTTTCTATCTTATATTTTTACTATGTTGACATTTGTTTACAAATACATTACAATATGAATGAACGTTCATTCATAAGAGGAGGCATTATGTCTATACAAAGTAAAGCACTAGAAAAGAAGTTTATAGAAGTTTTCGAAGAAATGATTCAAGATAAGGGTATTAGACAAATACTATTAAATTCTATTGATGTATTTGCAATGAAAGGACTTGCTGCAACTAAGATAAAAGATATAGCTACTAAAGCAGGGTTCAGTCAAGGATACATATATAACTATTTTAAGTCCAAGAATGATATTTTTATCAAAATTGTTGAATTAGCATCTGAAGGTGCTGGTAATTCAGTTAAATGTGCATCTGAGCTAAATGGAACGCCCTATGAAAAAATATTTTGGCTAACAGAAGCATTTTTGTCCACTGACAGCATGGCAATGCAACATTGGAGATTAATAATGCTTCAAGCATCCACTTCAGATGCTATACCTGAGGAGGCTAAAAGGATATCAAAAGAAAATGTAAAAAAGCCATTTGATCATTTGATACCAATAATTATTGAGGGTCAAAACCTAGGCGAAATAGTTAAAGGCGATCCTTTGATACTTGCAATAACATATTTTTCATTTATTCAGGGACTAGGAATCGCCAGGATACAGAATGGTAATGCTATGCCGTTTCCAACCACTGAAATGATATTAAGTTTCTTGAGAAAGTAATAATAAAAATAATTAAATATTGGGAGGAAAAAATGAGTGATTTATTAGTTACTAATAATCTTACAAAAGTTTTTAAAAGTTATACTGCTGTGAATAACGTTAATCTTCATGTTGAGAAAGGTGATGTTTATGGTTTCATTGGTCAGAATGGTGCAGGAAAAACTACTACCATAAGACTTATACTTAGTTTACTGAAACCTACCGCTGGTTATGTGGAATTATTTGGGGACAAAGTGACAAATAACAACATATACTCATATTTGAGGAGAATCGGCGCTATGATAGAGATGCCTGGATTCTATTTGAATCTCACTGGACAGGAAAACCTGGACATACACAGAATCATGATGGGTATTGATGATAAATCATCAATAGAAAGAGCATTGAATATAGTAAAATTGAATGAAGCAAAGGATAAGAAAGTAAAAAATTATTCTTTAGGAATGAAGCAAAGACTTGGAATTGCAAGAACATTATTGCATGATCCAGAGCTTTTAATACTGGACGAGCCAACCAATGGTTTAGATCCAAAAGGAATTATTGAGATTAGAGATTTGATAATAGACATATCAAAGAATCAAGGAAAAACAATTATGATTTCTTCACATATTCTTAACGAAGTTGAAAAGATGGTTAATAAAGTAGGCATAATTAATAAAGGCAAAATGTTAGCGGAGGTTGAGAAGGATGAGATACAAAAGAGATGCAAGAAATCTCTATTGTATAAGGTAGATGATTTGAAGAAAGCTGTTGATATTATTAATAGCAAACAAATAAATATCGATAAAATTGTTATGCAGAGTGATGGATTTTTAGTTAATGTAACTGATGAAAATGTTAATAGTGTGATAACTAAGATTTTGGTTGAAAATAATATTATGGTTAAAGAAAGTAAAATAGTTACTTCTTCACTTGAAGACTATTTTATGGAGTTAACAGAAATGGAGTCAGTATGAGAAGATTAGTATATCTAGAATTAGTTAAATTAAAAAAATCCAGTATGAATGTTATACTGCTAGCTATTACTGTTTTACCAATTTTATTGATAATTGTGCAATACGTAGTCAAAGATGGTAAAAAAGTTTTCTTTTCTACGGTGTCAGCTAATAACACTATTATTTCTATGAGTATTTTTTCAGTTGTGATAATTGTAGCCAATTATATTATTGCTAGAGAGTATAAAGAAAGAACTTTGATTTATCTTTTTATTACTCCTAAATCAAAAACAAAAATTTTATTGAGTAAATACATTTTATTATTTTTAATCATTTTAGTACTGGGAGCTTTATCATTTGGAACTTTGATGATTGCAAACTTTTTCATAAATGGTATAACAAGTAAAGTGCTTGCTAAATTGCTTGGAGCATGGCTAATTGGAACAGTAATGTTCTTTTTGCTAACTTCTGTTGTGGTTTATGTAGCATTGTTAAGAGGTGACTTTATATCTTCTTTGTTAATATCCTTAGTGTTTTTTATGTTCACTTGTCCATTTATGTTTAAGAATAACTATTATATATTTCCTAATTTAATTCCTATAGTTACAGTATCAAACTTTTTAAACATAAATAAAATTAAAAGTATGGATTATATTAGATCATTTTCAATACTAGGCGTAGTATTTATTGTTTTCTTATATCTTTCTATTCATAGATTTAATAGAAAGGAGTAATGATCATAATTATGTTTAGACTAATTAGAGTAGAACTTAAAAAATTGACATCATCAAGAATGCTGTGGTTAATTGTAGTAGGTGGTGTTATTCCAGCAATCATTGCAGCACTTATGTTGATGAATCATGAAAATATTGGTTGGAAGAGTTACCTTAATGTTTCAATGGATGTATTCAATTCTCAGTCATTACTTACGTTTGCTTGTTTTACTAGTTTTATTTGGGCTCGAGAATACGAAGAAAATACCATGGAAATAACTTTATGCTACCCATATCCAAAGTATTATTTACTGATGTCCAAACTTGTAGTTTTGTTATTAATAATTATTTGTACAACAATTCTTTGGGTTCTTGGGAGTGGAATTTCAGGGGCATTATTTCTAGGTCAAGCTTTAGAAAAGAACATAGTTTTTCAACTTTTAAAAGTGCTGGGGCCAATAGTACTTATGCAGTTTATGCTTTTGACGATTACATTTTATGTAACTATTCTTACAAAGCAGATTTTGTCTGGAGTTGCTATGGGAGTTATGTGTGTAGCTTTATGTACGATATTTCAGACAAGTTCATTTATACAATATATACCTTTTTGCATACCTCTAGTTATATCACATAATCTATTTGGATTTCATAATATTATTTTATATAGTTATTCCACCTCTTGGTATATATTGATTGCCTCTTTTGTAATTTCATTATTCCTATGTATTTTTACGCTTAAAAAGAAATGGGAGTTCAGATAGAATTTTGAGTTAGGCATATTCTAAATAATATCATGATTTTGAATATGCCTTAAGTTGTCTATAGCTAAAACAGTGACAACTGCTCAATTTTTTCTTCCTTAAAAGATGAAATTGATAACCCAATCAGTCTTATCTTTTCTTCAAACTTTAAATTTTCTAAAATATCGCATGCTTCCTTATAAATATCATCCTCACTATATATATAATGTCCTAAAGTTTTACTTTTAGTATGATTGACAAAAGATGCAGTTTTTATTTTTATAGTAATATTTTTTCCTCTTATATTTTTACTTTGCATAGTACACGCAATAGAGCTTGCAAAATTTTTAATATACGGTTTTAGGTCATTTTTATCATCGGTATCGTTACTTAAAGTAGTTTCTCTGCCAATAGATTTACGTTCTTGTAAAGTTTTAACTTCACGATTATCTATTCCTCTTATTCTGTCGTATATTTCAACTCCGAATTTACCGAACAATTCTATTAAAAAAGCCATAGGTAATCTATATAATTCATCTATTGTAAAAATACCAATGCCATTAAGTTTTTTTACAGATTTTTTACCCAATCCATAAACTTTATCTATAGTTAGAGGAAATAGAATCTCAGGAATATCACTTCTTCGTATTATCTTTAGACCATTAGGCTTATTCCAATCTGAAGCTAATTTTGCTAAAAATTTATTATATGATAAGCCTACAGAAATGGTAAGACCAGTTCCTGTATATATTCTGGTTTTAATAAAGCTTGCTATATCTAATGGATCTTTATTTACATGGGTTATATCCAAATAAGCTTCATCAATACTTAGAGGTTCTACAAAAGGAGTTACCTCATTAAAAATACTGAATATTTTATTTGATATTTCTTTATATCTTTCATATCTAACAGGAAGAAAAATTCCATTAGGGCACTTAGCCTTTGCCATATATATTGGCATAGCACTTTTTACACCAAAGATTCTGGCTTCATAGGAACAGGTTGAAACTACACCTCTTTCAGAAACACCTCCAACTATTATAGGTTTTCCTCTGAGACTTTTATCATCTACCATTTCAACTGACGCAAAAAAAGCATCCATGTCAACATGCATTATTACTTTATCCACTTAAATTGCCTCCATATGGCCTTTATTCATTCATAAAAAAAACCATCATATTATATATTACTATTATATAATATTAATATAATAGACACAAATGAAGGTATGACAAGAAGTGATATTGGTAATAAATCAATAAAACAACTAAAAAATTTATTTTTGATACGAGGAGTGATAATCATGTTGAAACCACCACCTAAATGTATGGAATGTAAGAACTTTATTAAAGAAGAAGGCATATTTGCATTAGCGTGTAAGGCATTTCCAAGTGGAATTCCTCAAGAAATATGGAATGAAAAAATAATTCATGACAAACCATATCTAAATGATAACGGATATAGATATGACCCAAAAGATAAATAAAAGAACTATACTAAGTAAAAATGGTAGGTGGTTTAACTAGCTACCAACTTCAGCAGCAACCACATCTGTAATAGCTATGTGTAATGTTCCAATCACGGAGGCAGGGTGATCTGTGTGATAAACTCTGTTTATCACACAGAACTTTTCCAGTCTCTAAAACTCTAATAACTCATTATCCTCTGGAACATAAAATTTCTTAACAGCCATTGCATTAAGTCTTTCAGGTGAGAAATATTCATGTATATCTTCTCTTGTTTCTATACAGTGATTAAATGTATCAAGATGAACAATTATAAAAGTAAGATTTGGATTTACTTTTAAAGTTTTCTCAACATCCATAATATTCATTACTATTTGATTACTGTTCAAAAATTTAGGAGAACCTGCATTCATAATCAAAATCTGTGGTTCATACTTTTTAATATTCTCCTCTACAGATGCATTAAAAATAGTATCTCCGGTGATGTAAATAGTAGGTTCATTTTCTGCTGATAAAATATATCCACTAGCTGGTCCCATCATCTCTCCAGTAATTCCAGTTCCATGCTGTGCATTTACTCTTTTTATTGAAATGTTATTGAGTTCTGATGCATCTTCAACAGGCACAATGTTTACAAATCCATATGAACTAAAGGTTTTCACATCCTCTGTTTGACAAATAAGCTCTATATTTTTATTTAACAATTCTTTTGCCTTATCGTCAAAGTGATCTGGATGAGCATGAGTAGTTAAAATCATATCAACATCCAAAAGTGTATCCATTGGAG
>Ga0255360_1000220_pt1 | contig 15722 bp, 22 predicted proteins | sample GFST50metaG_FD_186004 | JGI IMG/M metagenome (GOLD analysis project Ga0255360, IMG submission 186004) | Peat soil microbial communities from Stordalen Mire, Sweden - G.F.S.T50 | ecosystem: Environmental > Terrestrial > Soil > Wetlands > Peat | place: Sweden: Norrbotten County, Stordalen Mire... | reverse complement strand
ACTACGCTGTAGCGGTTGAAGGTTCATTAAAAGTAAAGGAAATATCATATATACATTCAGAAGCTTATGCTGGTGGCGAATTAAAGCACGGAACTATAGCTCTAATTGAAAAAGGAACTATTGTAATCGCACTTGCTACTCAAGAAGATTTATATGAGAAAATGCTAAGTAATGTAAGGGAAGTAACAACAAGAGGCGCTGAAGTGCTTGGGATAACAGTTGAAGGAAACACTAGCATAGAAAAAACTGTAGATGAAGCGCTATATATACCTAAAGTAAACAGCATGCTATCACCAGTAATTTCCGTTATATCATTGCAATTACTAGCATACTATATTGCAGCAGCAAAAGGTTGCGATATCGATAAACCTAGAAATCTTGCAAAGTCTGTTACAGTAGAATAAGGTTATTGATAGGTTAACAAAAGTGTGAATCGTAAGGCATCTTCAAAAAGCTACACAATCTCAAAATAAGGTGAGATTGTGCAGCTTTTTATTTATTTAATACAAAATGAAAAATTTATTATGAAGAATATAATTAAAAGAGTTAAATGTTTACTAAAAAAGAAATTGGTAGTACAATATACTGGTAAAACAAAATATGCTCCCGTAGCACAGCTGGTAGTGCAACTGATTCGTAATCAGTAGGTCGAGTGTTCAAATCACTTCGGGAGCACCAGTACTAATCCTTGTAGTATCAACGTATTGAAGGGATTTTGTTTTTGAAGATAATAGATCAAAAACATCCAATTGGAGACTGTTTGGAGACTACTGACGTAAAAAGTGGCTAAAAAACAGAATGATTTACAACAAAAAAGCAAAGATATTTAGACTATCCTTGCTTTTTATTTTCACCTTTTTTATTAAATAAATTTTCAAGTTTATTAGCAGCTTCTTTATCTGCTCTTTGAAATGCATGAGTATAAATTTTCAGAGTAGTAGATGATTCTGCATGACCTAATCTTTTTGATACTGTAGCAACGTCCAGACCTTCACCAATCAATAAACTTGCACTAGTGTGCCTTAACCCATGAAAATTTACAGTATCAAGTAAGTATTTTTCTTTATCTTCATTAGGAATAGTGTTGTCATTTAGAACTTTATCATTATGTTTTTTAATGAACTTAGAAAACCATTTTCCTAATGTTTGAGGAAATATAGGTTCACCATTTTGCTTAGTGAATATACGGTCACTATCTATCCATAAATTAGCTAAATCAGCTTTAACACCATTTTGCCATAACTTGTATTGCCTTAGTACAGCCATTACCGTATCAGGGAAAGCAATTAGTCTTTCACTACTCTCATTCTTAGTAGGTTTTGTAAAAGTACCTTTACCAGGTAAATATTGAGAAGCTTGACGTATTCTTAATACTGCATTATCAAAATCCAAATCAGACCATTCCAAGCCATTCAATTCACCAGTTCTCATACCTCCATATATGCATAAGTAAACCATAGCTTTATATTTAATAGGTTCATCTTCTATAAGGTCAAGTATATATTCTACTTGGTCAAATTCAAAATGCCTTGCTTCTTTTCTTTGAACTTTAGGAGGCTTTACACGTAGAGCAGGATTGTTTAATATAAATTGCCATTGTACAGCAGATGTAAGAATACTGGATATAATTCTATGATGATATAGAATGGTTCTTTCAGATAATGAGGCAGTCTTTTCGACTGTATCAAATATAGTGTTAATATTTATTCCTAATGCTCTGCTTATTTTAGTGGCAGTTGAGGAAGTTACATTATTATCAGGTTTAATATTTTTAATAGTTCTATATGCAATTTCCGATTTAGCAGCAAGCGTCTTCAATGTAAGTCCTGATTTTGAAATAATATCAGTAAAGTTTTTATTTGGAGTGTATTTTTTATCAAGCCGAATACCATTTTCTCTAAGATTATTATAAAACTCATTTAAGTGAGTTGGCTGCAGCTTGTTTAATTTAATATGACCTAATGCTGGAATTATTCGACTATCCAATATTTCTTTATAGCTAAAAAGTGTTTTAGGTGCTAGTTCATGTTCTGCATAGTCTTTTAGCCACTTCTCTATAAAATCCTCAAAGGTTATTTTACCAGAATCTAAATATAAACCTTTTTTAACGTCATTTTCAAATAGTGCAAACTGTTTTTGTGCTTCTTCTAGTTGCTTATTAGGCTTTATATGAGAAAGGTCAATAGTTTTATACTTTCTAATCTTCTTGCCTTGCTTATTGTAGCCACAGGACACAGTAAGCCTATAAGAGTTTTCTCCACGCTTTTCTATTGATGCCATAAGTTCCGCTCCCTTCTATCGCAAATATCCGATAATAATTATTTTTTATCATCTTTAGATACAGTTGGTGAAATAGTATTATTAATTAATTTATAAAGTTCGTATTTAACAGTATTACGTACCTCAATAAGTAAATCAACCATTTGCGAATCTTTTAGATTAACAAAGCTTTTTAAATCTATATTACCAGGATAAAAAAACAAATCTAATATATCTTTTTCAAGATATTCAATTTTGCTTAAGATTTCACGGTATTTAAGATCCAGTGTTGGATGTTTACCAGGTTCTTTTTCAAATTCTTCAATTTCATCTTTTGTTTTATCTAATAAAAAAGCCATAGTTGATACGCTTATATGAGATAGATCTCTTCTTTCAGATAGTTTCATTTTGTTTAATTCATTACCTTTAACGAAGGCAGTTTTCAATGGATCAATTGTTTTTTGATCTTCTTCAGTAAATATATAATAATTCTCTATTGTAGTGTCCCTAATTAGCTCATTAAAAGTGATTTCTAATCCATATGCTACTTTTTCTAATATATTTTTCTCATAAATTGTTTCGATGTCCATCTCTGTGATAGGCAATTGATTTAATGTTAGTCCTGTTCTTTCTAACATCTCTTCAATTGATATATTTTTTTCTAGCATTAATTCTTTAGTTTTCTTTTCAATTCTAATTGCAGTCAATCTACTTATTGGCACATTAAGAGCTTTGGCTATTCTTTTTAGAATATCAAAGTTTGGTTCTCGCTGTCCCTGTTCGTATTTTGATAATGTATGAATTGATATTTCTAATTGTTTAGAAAAATCGTCTCTTGAAATACCTTGTTTTTGACGAATTGTTTTGATTTGTGAGCCCATGTTTTTATTTATTTTTCTATCCAAAGTACCCACCTCCAAAAATATTATAGCACATAATGGGTAAGATTGAATAGAAAAATAAATAAAAAATATAATAAACGTCACTAGACAAAGCACGTAATGGGTGATACAATATAATTAACAAGTACAAAATGGGTATGAAGGATGTGAAAATATTGTTAGAAATTAGTATTCAAAAATTAAAATTGGCACAGGCTAGAGCGTGCTTAACAGGTAATGAATTAGCTGTTAAGGCAGAACTTGGAACGGGTACACTTCAAAAAATATTTAATAAACAAAGAAGGCCAACACCTAAAACAATAGGTAAGCTAGCAAAAGCATTAAATGTTGATGTAACTGAAATTATTTGTGAATAGTACAAGCTAAATTATACTTAATTTCTTTGCAAAAATGAATATAATACTTATGAAGCACAAAATAAGAAAACAAAGGAGACGTTTTTATGGGAAGAAAAGCTTACATAAAAGAAGCTGCGCAGGCATTAGATTTAACAGATTACCAGTTAAGGAGGATGGCAAAGGAAAAAAAAATCCCTTTTCTGATGAGCGGTACACGCTACATATTCGACATAGAGCAATGCGAAGAATTTTTAAAAAATGAAGCAATGAGGAACGTCATGACAGAAGAAAATGTTAAGCAATATGGTGTTCTTAGGAGAATAGATGGATAAATGGCATAGGTTTAAGGTTACCACTGCAATGGACAACCCTAAACAATTAAGTTGATTATATCAAAGCAAGAGTATATGTGCAAGAGGTGGTGCAATGCAGTTATGGAAAAAGGTAAAAGTAATTATAAAAGAGGTAATATGGGGTACACAGTAATAAGCAATGATTTATTTGATGATGAAAACCTAAATATACAAGAACAATCATTATTAATTGCCCTAATTAGTTACTATAATCAGGATAAAGGGTACGCTTATCCAAGTTATAAACAACTAATAAAAAGAAGTAAGATAAAAAAAGACGATACTGTTATAAAAATTGTAAAATCTCTAACCGATAAAGGATACATTAAAAAAGAAACTTTAAAAGGGATAGGCTGTAAATATTATTTACTTAAATACAATACAGAACCTACCCCACAAACAGAGTACCCCCATGAAAAGAGTACCCCCATTAAAGAGGGGACACCTACCCCACAAAAGGGGGAACACCTACCCCACGAACGGGGTACAACAATTACTAATACAATTACTAATACAAATACTAATATTAAAAGTTCATCAAATGATGAACAACTAGCAGAAAAATTATGGGGGCTATATCCTTCTAAAATTGGCAAAGGAAAAGTTATTAAGAAATTACCTAAGCTAATAAAAGAATACAGTTATGAGCAATTAGAAAATTGCATAAATAGGTACAAGCTCAATGTTGAAAAACAAAGATTCAATTTTAAAGATCTAAGATATCAAAACGGTAGTACGTTTTTCAATACAGGTTTTATAGACTATCTAGACCAAAATTACAATCAAGAGGAAGCAACTACTACGGGAGAAGCAATTGCAACCAGATATGAAGATTTTGGAGATGCCTACTAAGGAGGAAGGAATAAAATGCAAATGTTACCGCAAAACATAGAAGCAGAAGTAGAGATTTTAGGAAACATATTAAGAGATAACAACAACATTATAGAGGCTATAGACATAATAAATGATACAGATTTCTATAGTGATAGGCACAGGCACATATATAAGGCTATGCTAGAACTTTATAAGTCAAATGCAGTAATAGATACAATTACTTTATCAGTTAAATTAAAACCTATACTGGACACAATAGGAGGTATTACATACATTGCAGAGTTATTTGGTTCCGCAATGGGTAGAAATATTAAAAATCACTGTGAAATAGTAAAAGAATTAAGTAATAAAAGGCAAATTATAAAAAGTTGTAATAAGGCGCTTGAAGCAGCTTATAATTATGAGAATGATGCAAAAGGAATAATAAGTGAATTTGAAAATTCTTTACTGGATATTGACAATAAGAAAAATAACCTAATAAATTCAACTGAACTTATGGGAAAGACCTTAGAGTATATTGAAAAAAATTACCAAAATGGGGGCGGTTATATAGGCATGGAATGCGGCATCAAAACCATAGATAATGCAACAGATGGCTTTATAAAAAAAGATTTAGTAATACTAGCAGGTAGACCTTCCATGGGAAAGACACTTCTAGGATTACAAATAGCTAATGGATTAGCTAAAAAAAATAAAGTAGCTCTATTTGAATTAGAAATGAGTGAAGAAAGCTTGGGTGTACGGCAGCTATCAAATAAATCTAAAATTAATGGTGTTAAATTACGTCGTGGAGACTTGGTGGATAAAGAATGGGAACTTGTAGCAAACTCCGCAAATGTTATAAGCCAGAGCAATTTATGGGTTGATACTAGCAGCAACCAAAGCATCTATGATATAAAAGCGAAATGTAAAAAAATGAAATTAAGATATGGATTAGATTGTATTATAGTGGATCACATAGGATTGTTAAGTTCAAATAAGAAAATGAATGAAGAAAATAGAAATTTATTGATTGGAGAAATAACAAGACAAGCAAAAATTATGGCTAAAGATTTAGATGTAAATGTAATATTATTAAGCCAATTAAGTAGAGCTGTAGAACAAAGGACAAATAAAAGACCTATAATGTCAGACCTGCGTGAGAGTGGAAATATAGAACAGGATGCTGATTTAGTTTTATTTGTATACAGGGACGAGTATTACAATACTGATACAGAGTTTAAGAATACTATGGAATTGATAATAGGGAAACAAAGAAATGGTAAAACAGGAGTTCTAAAACTATATTGTAATCTTGGGATCCAAACCATAGGCGATTTGAGCAGAATGTAAATAAATTTAAATGGGGGAATTTATTTGAAAAATAACAATTTAATTAAAAAAATCTTATCTGTAAAAAGTAAATATCTTAGATGCAAAGATAAAGAATTCAACAAGTTTATAGGCAGAAAGCTAGCAGGGGATTAAAAAATTAATTTATAGGGGGGCTAAAATTATGGATGAAAAATTAAATAATCTAGTCGAAGAAGAGGAAGCGTTGCTTTTGGAGATTGAACAATATGAAGGAGATGGAATAACAGTAGAAGCAGAGCTTCAGTATATTAAAAAAATTCAACAACTAAAAGCGGAAAATAATAGATTAAGAGATACGCTATTACAGATTAGTGATGTATGTGAGAAGTTGGAGGTAGAAAAATGGATAAAGTAATGGATAAAGTAACATATTCGTTTAAGAATAGTAGAACCAAGGACTTATTTCTGGCTGATTTAGAAAAGCATGAACATCATAAGATAATGCATGTTACTAAAGAGTATTCCAAGAATGACAATAGCCCATATAGCAGAATTGTTATAACTTTAGCAGAAAAATAAAAAAAGCCTACTTAGGAAGTAGACCGTTATCGCAAATTCAGTTTACTTCCTAAATGGCATTATGTCAAGGAGATAGTTAAATGATTGAAGAATATAAACCAGTACTGGACAAGTTATTGCTACAGGTCACCAAAGAACTTAAGAAAAAGATGTTCCCTAGAAAACACACAAAACTATTATGGAATGATGTGGAAATATGTTTAGATGATTTAGAACAAAATACATTAGGAATCTACAAAACTATTGAAAACAAAGAACATAAATATAAATTTAAACATAAAATTATTATCAACAGATTTGTATTTGATGAATTTGAAAGAGGCTATAAACCAGATATTTTTGGGGAAGGCAAATATAAAACATATTGCAAAAAAAGAATAAAGGGAACAATAGCTCATGAGCTAATACATGCTTACGCTTACGAAAAATACGAGTTTTGTAACGATTATAGATTTCACGCAGATGGATCACCACTGTTTTTATCAATAGTAACTTTTTTAGATATACCATGTGGACACATCACAATGAAAGGGTTTAAACATACTCAGATGTATGAAAAGGTCAAGAACTACGACAGTTTTGAATTACTAGAAATTTACTTAATAACGTTAGCTTGCAAATATAAAAAAACATTCAAGCAACTAGAAGAAATGGTTGATGGGAATAGTTTTTATATTAATAAATTTGCGTTTTCTTTAGGGAATGTAACTGGAATTCGAGGACTGTATACAAATACAACTGTTTCGGATAAATTCACTACAAAAGGAAATCTGTTTGAATTAGGAGCAAATACAAATATTGAAATTTTAAAGGATTTAGTTCTAAGCAAAATACGCAGAAATATTTTTGAACAAAAGCATGTAATGTTGAAGTGTGAAAACATTCTTGATAAAAAAAATAAATTACGATTGCAAAGCATGGATGTATAATCGACTTAGTTCCAGAAGTAAAAAAGTTTAAATACATACAAACAAGTGTTTGAAAAATAACTGAATATATGTTATAATAAATATAAAGATAAATATCGAAGTACCCTCACGAAAGTGGGAAGCTAACGAATGTTAAGCACGGGAAAAATTTAGTAAATACAGTTTTGTATTTAGCTATTTTTTTCCGTGCTTTTTTATTTTCAAAAAGGAGGAATATCATGGATGAAGAAGCTCGTAAGGCAAGAAATGAATATATGCGATTATGGAGAGCCAAAAATAAAGAAAAGTTAAAAGCAATAGAAAATCGTTATTGGGAGAAAAAAAGTAAAAATATGGAGGTGTGTCAACATGAATCAAATGGAAGAGGCACTAAAAGACTGTAAGATTGGGACTGTCAAAAGGATACTTAATAGAGGATTTGGATTTATAAAAGATAAAAGAGGAAATAATGTGTTTTTTCACTGTAGTGATGTTTTAGATGATAAGTTTGATGATTTATGTGAAGGAGACACAGTTCAATTTGCAATAACAGTAACAGAAAAAGGCTTTAATGCTGAAAATATAGTAATTATAAAAAAGGAGAATTAAAATGAGTAAAACTTTAAAGCAAATTAAAAAAAACAATGTAGAAGAATACAACAATATTATATTGGCAGCAACTAGAGAAGGAATACAAGTAAGTGACCAAATGACAATAGATGACTTTAAGGAAGAAATATACAATAAAACAGTTACTAGAAAGACATTAGCTGAAAGTATAGCAAACGCATCAAATAAAAAATTGAGAAGATAGGTGGGGAATGTAATGAACTTACAAGAAAAAGTAAATCAAATAGTAAATCAGATTAATTCAAGAAATTCTAAAATTGAAGAGAAAATTAAGGTATTTGAAGCTAAGGTCAATGAAGGAACTGCTGAAATAAATAAATTAATGTCAGCACTAGTGGACTACGATTTGGATGGTAATATTAAGGCTATTCAAGATACTGATAAAAAAATAGCTAAACTAAGGTTAGAAATTGAAGATGCCACTGGAAAAATAAAAGCTTATAGAGCATCTCTAAACGGTAAGGATCTTGTTAAAAATGAACTACCAGAATTATTCGATATGCTACGTGAACAGCAGGAAGATACAACTATAGAAATCAATAATAATTCTGCGGCAATAGAAAAAGCAAGACAAGATATTATATCTCTTCAAAAACAAATACAAGATTTAACAACTAAGATACAATTATCATCTAATAATGGAAAATGCGGCGAAAACAGCATTTCGGCACTAATAAAATATGTTGAATCAAGACCAGTGGAAAAAGGTTCAGAATTTCAATATTTACTAGCACTATCAAGAGGTCAAGATATAGAAATATTTTTAGAACACCCAAAAGATTATAGTAACAACATTCCATACCAAAGTATTCCCAAAGTAACAACTAGAGAAGTAATTGAACCAACTAGACCAACAGAACATAGAAGTATTGAAAAATCACATCAATTTCATGCTTAATAATTTATTAATAAAGGAGATATAAAACATGGCAAATGTAACAAATAATCTTTATTCAATTATAGGTCAATTTGATTATGACAATCTAATTGCAGGTGAAAAAGAACCTATTATTAAAAAAGGAGTAACACTTGCAGCAGGACAAGGAGTATTAAACAGAGGAACATTACTTGGAATTGTAACAGCAACAGGACTTGCAGTTATGTGTGATAGCACAAAAACAGATGGTAGTCAGATACCTAAGTATATTCTTGCATTAGAACAAAGTCCAACAGTAACTACAATAGATACAGGAGTTGCAGGTTCAACATTAAACGTTCCTACAGTTGCATATCAAAGTGGTATTTTCAATAGTGCAGCAATAACAACAGTTACTGGACAAGACATATCAACATTTGCGGACCAACTAAGAAGTGTTGGAATATACTTGACCAATACAATAACTAATCCTACTAATCCTATATAAAGAGCAACAGCTTAGATAGATGCAATGAAATAGAATGTATTGCATCTATTGCTACAATACTAGAGAATACATAACACAAATACACGATACTAAGCACCGTATAAGCATAGGATAAGTATAAAATGTATGTAAATAGATGAATAAACATGGAAATTTTTGAGGTAAAAAACTAATGGAGGTACTTCTACACGAAAAAGCCCTATGCGCACGCCGATGGCCCGAAATATTTCTAGATGTGAATTTTTTTTAGGTGATTTCCTTCCCAACTAAAGGAGATGTTAAAAATGGAAAATTATATAAATAAAAGCGAACTGGCTCAAATACTAGGTTTATCAGTGAGAAGAATAAACCAACTTGTAAAGGAAAATGTTCTTAAAAAGGAAATTAGCGGGAAATTTAACACCGCTGACACTCTTGAAACTTATTATAAATTTAAGTTTAAAACAGACGAAGATCTAACATATGAACATGAGCATGCTCTACTTGAAAGAGCCAAAAGAGAAAAGGCAGAGATAGAACTGGCACAACTTAAAAATAGTTTGCTATATGCTTCGGATGTAGAACAGTTAATGAAAAATATAATCCAGACATTTAATACAAAAACACTTTCAATTCCGCAAAAATGTGCGCCTAAAATACTAGGACAAACCAATCTTCCAGTAATAACTGAAATAATTAAGCGTGAAATCTGTAGTGCTCTTACCGAATTAGCACAAATTCCAGCTGAAAATTTAGAAGAAGCGAAGTAATAGGGGCAATTTTAAGTATAAGTAGGTGATTTAGATGACGAATGAGGAGATAGTGCGTTTATATCAAGACGGAGATAAAAGCGCACTAAATGAGCTTGTAGCGAAAAATACAGGCATTATACACAAGTTAGTTAATAGGTTTTATATAAACTCAACCAATTCCATAGATGAAGATGATTTACTCCAGGAGGGATTTTTAGGATTAATGCTTGCGGCTGATAAATATAAATTTAATCTTGAACATCCATGCAGATTTATAACATATGCGGTCTACTGGATTTATCAAAAGATGCAACGTTATATGTCCCAAAAGAACACAAACCAAGAAACCAGTTTAAATATAACTGTTAACGAAGATGATCTGGAACTTTTAGATGCTATAAAAGACGATGACCACAGTTTTGAGAATATCGAGGATAAAATATATTATGAGCAGCTAAGAAGAGAACTAGAAACTGTTATGGGTGAAAGATTAACTTTAAAAGAAAGAGAAGTGTTAAAATTTCACTACGGTTGGAACAGCGAATGTATGACCTTTGAAGATATAGCAGAAATATTTGAAATATCAAAACAAGATGCAAAATATACAGGAGATAGAGCTATTAGAAACATTAGATACAGTCCATGGGGTAGACTTAAGTTTAGAGAACACTATGCTGAGAAATTTAGCAATGAAGGATATAGTATTCCAGAGAAAATTAAGGCTTTAGACTTCAAACAAAAGTACTTTAAAGATGAAAATATAGGTAATTGGAATGTTTAATATATTATATATGCCCTTATATGCGGTTTAAATGCGTTATAATGGCATATAATTTTTTGAAGGTAAATTAATGTCGTTAAGCGGAAAACAAGGGCAGAATGACCCATATAAACGTTCTTTAGATGAATTGTAACATAAATAGTATATATGCTGTCCGATTTTTGAGTTATATACAGACTATAAATAACTTACTTAGTGGCTAATAATTCAATAATATAAAATTATATATATTTAGTATTGACATACGACATACAAATATATATAATTTAAATATGTCATACAAATGACATACGACATTTATGCGTAAGGAGGTTTTTATGGATATTGATGTTAACGAAGTATTTATAACAAAGGAGGTTGCTGAAAGATTAGATATTAATCCATCGTACTTGATAAGAGTTGCAAAGCAAATGCTTAATGATGAGGAATTAACTCCAAAAGACTTGCGTATGGCAGGCAAACGAAACTATATTTTTAATGAAAATGCTTTTAAAAAATTACAAAAAAGACTACAAAACAATGACAAAAAATAAAAAAGAAGCCACCACCTAGAAAGTATGACTTCTTTACACAAATGTTTTACAAAACTTATAGTTCCAAAGGCACTTTATAGCTTTATAAAACTTATATGGCTATATTATATACCAACTTTGGAGCTGCATCAATAAACAATATATATACCATCTACTACTACTACTACTTTTAGAGTACACTTATATCTTCTTTTTATAACTAACATACTAAAGGGGGAAATACCATGTTGATGAATGAAATAGCCAAAGAATTCTATGAAAAATACATAGAAACAGCAGAAAGTGAGTTATTCCAAGATGCTAACTATGCAAAAGATGCTAAAAATGTATATGACATTCTAAAAACAGTTAAGGAGCTAATGCCTCCAGACCAGAATAAGCTAATACAGCAATTAGAGTCTTCAATAAACACTCGTGAATTTCTATTTTGTAGAGCATCATATATTTACGCTTTTAAACAAGGGGCTAAGATGATGTTAGAGGTTGCAATGACTGAATGTGAATAAAAAAATTAAATAAATTAGGGGAAAGTGTAGAGGACTATACGTATGGATAAAATGAATGAATCGTTAAAAAACATTATTAGGAACACTATTGAGTTAGAATTTACGCACGTTCAAGAAGATAAGTTCCAAGAGGTTGAAGATACTGAGGAATATAAAGAAATATCAAAAAGAAGTGGTGAAATTTATAGAATATTGTGTGACAAACTGCCAAAAGAGTTGAAGGATTTATTTATGGAATATGAAGGAAAAGAAACAGCACTAATGTGTTTGAAAGAACAGTATTATTATAAACAAGGTGTTATATCAGGACTTACAAATTTAAAGTTTCTTGAAGAGTATGGACTTACAATACAAACACTTTAAAAACATATGGCTACTAAGAAGTGATTAACAACATTAGACAAAGGCTTGTAGAAATACAGGCTTTTATTATTGTGCCATTTAGCCTATACAGTGCTTGTTTTAGTTTTAAGGTGTAATTATATTGCTTTTAATTAAAAACGCTTATAAACGATATATGAGTGAATTAAAAGGTATGTGTAAAATAGAAGTCCATTTCTATTTCATTGGTTTACAAATTAATTAGTGTATGATATAGTGTAAATAAATTAATTAGTAAACGATATAGAGGTGATATTATGGGAAAGGTGACTATAAAAGAATTACAGGAGAGGCTACAGCAACAGAAAGAATTAATTGATATGCAACAAGAGGATATTATAAGACTAAATAAGGAATTGGAAGAGGCAAAGCAAGGAATGAACGTTATAAGCCTTGTAGAGTTTAACGGTGTAGTCAAACAATGCGAAAATGTTGAACTAAGATATAAAGTTATGGAGCGACAAAAGGATAAGGAAATAGAAAGACTAAAAGACAGGATAAACCAATTTGAGAGTAAACAAATTGATAAGTGTACTATCCATAATGAGCGTGGAGCAGGAAGAAAGAGTCAACTAACACCAGAGCAATCAGAAAAAGTTTATTCATTACATCAACAGGGGCTAAGTTATGGGAAAATAGCAACAGAGGTTGGAATAAGTAAAGCATATGTATATAAATTAATTAGTAAACAAAATAAATAAAAATAGAGGTATAGAAAAGATATATATAAAACTATATACTTTAAATTTCACTATAGGGCTTGTATAAGCCTTATTTTAATTTTAAGGTAATTCTACACTACTTTTATTAAATAATGCGTGTATGAGCTTTTAAACGAGTTTTAGATATATACCACTAATTATGTGAACATAACAAAAAGGAGATAATGGAATTGTATCATGAAAGTCTTTATAGACCATTTAAACCAGAAGAAGAAACAAAAGTGTTAGAACTATTAAACGGATCCAGAAGCAAAGAAATAAAAGAGGCATATAAAAGAATATGGGAAATTGATATTGATAGACTATTGAATACCAAGTCATTTAAGGGTTGTTATAACGACATGATAGTAATAATAGCAAGTAAGTATTAGCAAGTATGGAGAGCATCCCCCCATACTCTTTTAAAGTTTAAATTTGTAGTGCCGTGTATCCATACCTCCAAAATATTGCGGACTATTTTTCATATGACCCCCCTTATATAAAAAAGTAATGGAATATATAAATTCTACAGAATGGCTAAAATACAGCATGTTACAGTGCGTAGTTTTATCATGGTGTTAAAGTCTACGTGGGTAAATATAGAAAAGAGGCTATATATTCTTAAAAAAAGGTTGTACCCTATAATGCACCCTTTTTAATTAATTTGTGTGCAGTTTTATTGTTGTACTACAAACGAGTACTACAAACCTTTTTACATAGTACAACATTGAGTACAACATAAGAAATTGAGAAATATAAGGCATTAACACAGGAGCAACACTCTTGTAAAACCTAGTAAAGAACCTTACAAAGCATTACATTCAGATGCCATTGGTACTAGTGTTAGGTACTTCATAAAACTACAGATTGGTGTTAAGAAAAGACAAGGTTTTGATGTTAAGAAATGTTAAGGTTAGACACTAAGAAATACTAATATTGATGTTGAGAAAAGTTGAAGTTAGAACCCTAACAAACCCTAACATTTATTTAGATATTTATCGGTATAGAGACGCTTACAAATGCTAACATAGCCCTATTATTTATATAAGCATCAAACGTTCCTTTTGAATTGGAACGTTACCATTGAATTGGAACGCTATAAGGAACGTTATAAGCAATGAATTTAATTCAAGTAATGGTTATAGTCTATTATAAATTTAAAATGCGTGTATGAGCCTTTAAATGAGTTTTAGAAGTATATAGACATAATAAAAAGGGGGGGCATATCCCCATATCCCTATTACAGTTTCTTATTTTTCCCAAGATGTTGGGAAAGGGGTGCGTAAAACACGTAGTAGGGATAAGGGGGTCGTGAAACACGATGGGGTTTGCCATGATGGCGAGGGTTACTCTTGAGTAGGAAGGTATTCGGGGTAATGCCGAAAACTAATAATAATTTTAAGGGCTAAAATAACATGCAGGTACTTCTACACGAATAACAAAATGATGCATATAGGGAAAATTGATAGAAAGCTTGCATTTCAAATGCGACCTTAAATGACCACAGACGGTTGATGCACGTTGTTTTTAGTGTAGCCAAAATGGCGAGACCTATTTGATATGAATTGTTAGGTGTGTGCAATTTTGCCCAGTCCTCAATATAAAGAATTATGCAAGAGATAGTTAAACCTACTCAAAAAAAAATAAGGTTGAACATAATGTTGAGGGGTGTCGTAGTCTTACTTGGTACGAGTACCCAATCAATATCTTCATATAATTCAACTTAATGTTAAGGTGTATTTGGTGCGACTTGGATATTATCTATGTTGCGTTGAGGTGTCCCCCAAATTGGGGTGTCCTAAATTTTTTGGAGACCTCCATAAAGCTATCTGAATAATATTGATATACCTATGAGTAACTTTTTAGCTATATCAATATTATTGACATGCCTCTCCATTATCCAAGTAAATGATAATTACCAACCTAAGAGCATAGACCCTTATAATTTAACTGGAATAGGTGCAGTAAAAAAGTTATATAAAAATACATAGGATAGGATTAGGGGATTTTTCCTAGTCATCATATAACACAAGCAAAGAGGTATTCACTCAGCGCAATTTTCCGCTGAGTTGATGGACGAATTTTCGTCCACGAATGGGCGAAGTATAAAAATATTTAGAAAACGCAAATATTGCTTTCTCTAAAATTACTCTCACAAGCAAAGAAGTATCCAACCAACGGAAAATTCCTTTAGTTGGTAGCGGAAAAATTCGCCATCAGTCATCCTCAAATAGAGTAAAGTAGACGACCGTTTTATTTACTATATAAGTATAGAGAAAACAAAGATAATAAATAAGAGGTGTTAATTATGATATTTGGATATGCAGAGTATCAACTATAGAGCAAAGTTTAGATAGACAAATAGATATGTTATTAAAAGCAGGAGCAGAGAAAATTACAGGTACTAAAGCAGATAGACCACAGTTAAATATATTACTGGATAAACTAAGGGCAGGAGATACAATACTAATTGCGGACCTCACAAGACTAAGCAGAAGTACTAAGGATCTATTTAACTTAGTGGAGATAATAGAAACTAAAGGGGCTAATATTAAGAGCCTAAAAGAAACATGGATTGATACAACAACACCACAGGGGAAATTATTATTTACAATGTTTGCAGGAATAA
>Ga0255360_1000217_pt1 | contig 15812 bp, 14 predicted proteins | sample GFST50metaG_FD_186004 | JGI IMG/M metagenome (GOLD analysis project Ga0255360, IMG submission 186004) | Peat soil microbial communities from Stordalen Mire, Sweden - G.F.S.T50 | ecosystem: Environmental > Terrestrial > Soil > Wetlands > Peat | place: Sweden: Norrbotten County, Stordalen Mire... | reverse complement strand
CAATACAAAAAGTATGGGAAAGAATCTTCCAAGAATGGTTCCCTGCAACAGGCTTTGAGCATGCTGATGCACCTGAGCTTGAAGTATATCTTCCTGGAGATGCATCAACACAGGACTATAAATGTGAGGTGTGGATACCAATAATAAAAAAATAATAAGTTCATTAATAAAGGTATGCTTTAAATGTTAGGCATACCTTTATTTATATTGTATATTATACAAATACTTACATATATATCGATTATTTTCTATTCTTTAATAATTCCTCTATTACATAAGTAGCGTCCATGTATTTAGAAATGGATTGTTCTTTGTTTAATCTATTTATTATTTTTCCTATAAGTTCAGACATATCAACCTTTCTAAACCATTCAGCTTTTTCCAGTTCAGGCGATATATACGTTAAATTTGTTGAATAAACTCTTGTTATTATTTTCTCATCATAATATTTCTGGAATTTTTCTAAACCCTCTGTAAAAAAAGCAAAGGTAGTTGCTACATAAACATTTCTAGCTTTTCTTGCTTTTAGTTCCCTTGCTATATCAAGAACGGATTCTCCTGAAGCAATCATATCATCAACTATTAATACGTCTTGATCTTCAACATTTCTTCCCATATATTCATGTTTAACTATTGGATTTTTACCATTTATAATCGTTGAATGGTCTCTTCTCTTATAAAATAATCCAACGTCTACCCCTAAAACATTTGAGTAATATATAGCTCTATCCATAGCGCCTGTATCTGGACTTATAACAAGCATGTTATTTTTATTTATTTCTATATATTTTTCCTCTGTAATTATAGTTTTAAGAATATCATATGTAGGGTAAAAATTTTCAAAGGATAATAGTGGAATTGCATTTTGAACATTAGGATCATGGGCATCAAAGGTTAATATTTCCTGTACTCCTAACCTCTCTAATTCTTGAAGTGCTAATGCACAATCTAGTGATTCTCTTCCTTTTCTTCTATGTTGTCTTGACTCATAGAGTAGTGGCATTATAACCGTTATTCTTTTAGCTTTTCCTCTTATAGCTGAAACAGTTCTCTTTATATCTTGAAAATGTTCATCTGGACCTTTGTGATTTGTAATTCCAAACATATTATATGTACAGCTATAGTTTCCTACATCGCAAAGTATGTAAATATCCTTACCTCTAACCGTCTCTGAAAGGCTTACTTTACCTTCACCGTTAGAGAAACGGATTTCTTTAGCAGGTATTAAAAATGATTCTTCTGTACCTGTTTTTATTTTGATATGTTCATTAATTTTTTCTCCCAATTCCTTGCAACTTTCCAAAACAATTAGGCCTAATTCTCCGTTATTATGGTTAAATATTTGATAATTACTCATTTTTTATCCCTCTTTTAATGCATATACTTTAAATATCTTACTTACATTAATTTTATGTACCTAATGGAATTATGTCAATGGTTATTAGCTTATATTTTTATTTTTATTTTTTCCTTGTACGCATTTGGCATTCTTTTATACAAGGCATATGAAAAAAGTCGGAAACTTCTAATCATTTTCAGATTAAAAGCCCCCGACTTTGCGTTCATCCTATTACTTTTAGTGATCACTACCATTTATTATATTCAAAACAACATCTATTTTATTTTTATCTTCGCTGTTACTGACATACCTGGAATAACAGTATTATTTCCTGCATCTATACTTATTTTCACTGGTACACGCTGACTTACCTTTGTATAATTTCCTGTGTTATTTGATGAACTGAACAAGTTAAATACAGATGAAGTTGCAAGTCCGATATTTTCAACCTTTCCATCAAATGTAGTACCTGAAAAAGAATCCACACTTAACTTAGCATCCTGATCTAATTTGATTTTTTCAATGTCACTTTCTAACACATAAGCTGTAACTTGAAGCTTTGAAAAATCTACAATAGCCATTACTCCTTGACCTGGTGCAACTGTATCTCCTACATGTGAATTAATTTGAACAATTGTTCCATCAATTGGTGCTTTTACTTGTGTATTATCTAAGTTCAATTTAACTAAATCGTAATTAGCCTGTGCAGATTTAACCTGATCTTCAGCTATTGCAATATCCTTATCTGATGCTCCTGCATTAGTAAGACTTAGTTTACTATTAGCAGCATCTATACCAGCTTTAGCTGCGGATATTTGAGTACCAACACTATTTATTTGTCCTTGTAACTGAGAAATTTGATTTTCAAGTTGCTGCTTTGAAGCAAATAATTGCTCTACAGCTTCAGCTTTTACTGTATATTGTGCTTCTGTTATCGCATTAACCTTACGTGCAGAATCTAATTGTGACATAGCGTAAGTTGCATCATAGCTACCTGTAGATGGATTTACAAAACCTGACATTTGTGAAATTAGAGTATTATATTCTGATTGTAAATTATTTAAACTTGTTGTTAAATTATCCTTGTTTGCTTGTGCTCCATTATATGCTGCGGTTGCTTGGTCCACTGTTGACTGTGCTCCTGCTATTTCCTGACTTCTTGCTCCACCTTCAAGCTTTGCAAGTTGTGCCATTGCTGTATCTAGTCCAGCTTGCGCTTGATTTAATTGAGCTTGTACCTGATCTGTTTCAAGAGTAAATAAAACTTGCCCTTTTTTTACCTTGTCCCCTTCTTTAAAATTTTCTGTAACAATTTCACCAGACAATTTTGGACTTGCATTTATTACATCCCCGCTAATTTGTGCATCATCTGTTGAAACAAAATTTGTATTTTCATAATACCAGTCACAACCAAATCCCCCTAGTGCTATTACAATAACAATAACAACACCTATAAGTATTTTACTTTTAGACTTCTTTTGATTTTCCATATATTTTCCTCCTAAGTTGTATTATTTATTTTTACTTTGCCTTATTGAACATCTCACTATCATCGATAGGTTTCTTTTTAGCGTCCCGTATAAAAAATGCCAAAGGAATTCCTGCCAAACAAATAAAAGTAGCTATTAATAATGAATCATTGATACCAGCTATAGCTGCTTGTTGCATTAAACTTGTGTATATTTGAGTTAAAAAAGCACTTTTAGCTGCAACTTGATTTAGTCCATGCTGCACGGCTGTACCTGCAAAAATATTTTGTGCATTAATCATTGCTGGTGAATTCAAATTGAGACCTTCACTAAATCTAACTGCGTGAAAGGTTTCTCTTCTCTGAAGCACAGTAGTAAGTATAGCTATTCCAAATGAACCACTAACTTGCCTTACAGTATTACTCAGGGCTGTTGCTCTACCTGAAAGTTCCCTAGGTACTGAATTCATGCCTGAAGTTTGTGCCGGCATCATTGCCATACCCATTCCAAGCCCTCTAAACATCATTATGATGACAATAGTTGTATATCCTGTATCTAAACTCAATTTACTAAGTGCAAAGGAGGCTCCAGCTAATATAATAGTTCCTACAACAGTTATCCACTTTGCACCAAATCTATCAAATATCCTTCCGCTAATAGGCATCATTATCCCAGTTACTATAGCTGACGGAAGGGATATTATTCCTGACTGCATGGGTGTGTATCCTCGAACATTTTGAATATAAATTGGTAATAAAAATAGTGCACCATACATTCCTATAGTAGTTATTGCTGATATTAGTAAACTTAAAGTAAATGGAAATATCTTTAATATTCTTAAATTCAAAAGAGGCTCTTCAATATTAAGTTCAATATAAACAAATGCTGAAAGTGATATTATTGCTATTATAAATAAAACAATTTCATAACCAGATGTCCACCCTTTTGAATTACCTTCACTCAATCCAAGAAGTAGGGCAAATAAGCCAGTTGCTGAAGTAATAGCACCAAGAAAATCAAACTTTTTATCATCCTTTATTTCTGTCTCTTTAAGCATTATAATTGCAAGGGTTACACCAATAATTCCTACAGGAATATTTATTGTAAAAATAAGCCTCCAATCCATATACTGTACAATATATCCACTAAGAGTTGGTCCTATAGCAGGTGCTGCCATGGCAGCTATACCCCAAACACCAAGTGCAAGTCCTCTTTTTTCCAATGGCACAATTTGATATATCATTGCCATACCAACAGGCATTATCATTCCTCCGCCAATTGCTTGCACAACTCTCGCTGCAATCATAGTATCTGTACTTGTAGATAAACCACACAAAGCTGAACCTACTGTAAAAACAGAAAGTGCAAAGATATATAGTTTCTTTAGTCCAAATCTATCTCCGAGATAACCAGTAAGAGGTATAATTATGCTCATAGTAAGCATGTATCCTGTAATTACCCATTCAATTTGATCTGTTGAAGCACCAAAAATTGTCATCATTTTAGGAATTGCCACATTTACAATACTTGAATCAAGTATTGACATAAAAGTTCCAACAATGACAACGCCTAAAGCTAACCACATATAGCGTTCTTCTTTTTTATTCATATTACACATCCTTTCATAAACTAACTGTTTAGTTAATAATATACATAATTTAAAACCTGATACCAATCGAACTTCAACTCTTACAAACTAACTATTTAGTTAATTATACCCAAAAGAATAAATTACTATTTATTCTTTAATTCTCTAAAATAAATATATCTGTGTTTGAAAAATATTTCTTTGAATTTTTTTCTCGCTTCAATTATGTCAAAACCATAAAATTCTGTCCATTTGTTTCCAAGAGTCAAAAAAAACATCCCTGAAACTGTATTAAAGAAAAATGAATCCATTAATAAACCCATTTCCTCATCCTTACTTAATTCCATTCCTTGATCTTTGAGACTTTTAACTTTGAGTTCAAAAGAACTAAATAGCGAATTGAATACTGGAACTTCTCTATCTTTTGCTTTCAACAATTCAATTATTATTATTCTAAGTATACTGCATTTACTTTGCATAAATTGAAACATTTTATCTAATGATATGTCTAACTGTTCTTCATCGTTTAAATCAAAATCTTTAAGTATCTGCTTTTTCAACTCAATAGATTCTTTTACATAATTTTCAACTATCTCTTCAAGTAATTTTTCTTTACTTTCAAAATAATAGTATAGCATTGCCTTATTTACTTTTGCTCTAGTGGCAATCTCATCAACTCGTGACCCATCAAAGCCTTTTTCAGAAAAAATTTCCATAGCAGATTTAATAATTTTAGCTTTAGTCGCAACCGCTCTATCATTATCTTTCATATCCTTCACCCTATCTTATTAACTAACCGTTTAGTAAATTATATCACACCAAAATTTTTTTTACAATGTCTTTTTTTTTTACAATGTCTTATTAATTTATGTTATAATCTAATCTGTTGGGTATTTTAAACTAATAATGGGGCAATATTACGCAAAATTTGGCGATTGAGTGCCTTATGGGCTTTTAATTTACCTTATATCGAGGAGGTATTTACATGGAACTAATTAAAAATGAAAATTTAAAATCTGGAATAACAAAAACTCTCATGTTTTTAGATGATAATTATACTATATTACTTGGGATTATACTCTTTGTATGTGTTTTACCTACGTATTTAAGTTCAGTTAGTATTGGTGCTAAAATAGTAGCATCTGTATCTTGGTTTGCTGCTGCTACAGCCTATCAAGATAAGAGAAAGGATATACGTTGGGTAACCTTTATAATATTAGCAATTCCGTTTATGTTATTTATTTCGTACATAACCAAAAATGGATATACAATTTGGGGAAGTATTCTTCACGCTCAAGTAACAAGAAATATATCAGTAATAAAATTAGACCCAATATTTTCAAAAATACCATTTAATGATGCTTCATTTGCTCGTATTTATAAGAGTCAAACCTTAACTTGGTTTATGCGCCTTGTTTATAATAACGGATTTACTTTAACTGCAATCATCCCAATATATAGATCGATTATATGCAAAGACTTTAAAAAAATGATAAGATATTTGCTTTCTGCCCATGTACTTCAAATATTTTTAATTAGTCCTTTTTATATAATTTTTGACTTACATGAAGTATGGTATGTATTAGGTCAGCCTGATGGCTTAGCTAGAACTTTCACAACTCCGCAAGCTGCTGCTGGATGGACATTAAACTGTTTTCCATCAATGCACACCTCCATTTCTTTTGCAATGTTCTTACTTGTAATAAGAGAAAAGGATAAAATATTTAAGTGGGTATGGGGCTTTTTCTGTCTTAGTGTTATTTACTCCACAATGTATCTAGAAATACATTGGGTAATAGATGTATTAGCTGGACTGCTACTTGCTTATTGTACAGTTAAAATAGTAGACTTTATCCTAGCAAAATTAGATAAAAAATTAGATAAATACAAAGAATACTATTACAGAAAGAAAGATTCTTTTTTTCTTAAAAATTGTTAATGGTATGAAAAAAGTAGCTGTTTCAAATTTGAAACAGCTACTTTTTTTCATGTGGATTACTTCTTAGAAATATCAGACAAAACTAATCCTTTATTGTGTTCTAAAGCCCAGTTTATAGACCAGTCACTTTGGAAAAGAAGTAAGTTTCTATCATCCATATCTTTAACAACCTTTGTATCAGATGTTAAAACTAAAGATTTAGTATCCATATCATTATTTTCTATCCATCTTATATTTCTGAAAGCTAATCTATCCATTTTTATATCAACATTATATTCATTTTTAAGTCTATATTCCAAAACTTCAAATTGAAGTACACCTACTACTCCTACAATAAGTTCTTCAACACCAATATTGATTTCTTTAAATACTTGAATAGCTCCCTCTTCTGATATTTGAGTTACACCTTTAATAAATTGTTTTCTTTTCATGGTGTCAATGGTTCTAACTCTTGCAAAATGTTCTGGAGCAAACACTGGTATTCCTTCAAATTTAAATTTATCCGCACTCTCACAAAGAGTGTCACCTATATTAAAAATGCCAGGGTCAAAAACTCCTATTATATCTCCAGCATAAGCTTCTTCAATTATTTCTCTATCTTGTGCTAAAAATTGTTGGGGCTGAGTTAATCTTACTTTAGTTCCATTTTGAACATGATAAACTTCCATACCCTTAGTAAATTGACCTGAGCAAATACGCATAAATGCAATTCTATCTCTATGTGCTTTATTCATATTAGCTTGAATTTTAAATATAAAGGCTGAAAAATCCTTTCTTAGCACATCAATTTCACCTTTGTCGGATTCTCTTGAAATTGGCATTGGTGTTAACTTTAAAAACTCTTCAAGGAAAGGTTGCACTCCAAAGTTTGTTAGTGCACTACCAAAAAATACTGGTGTTAATTCTCCATTTCTAACCTTTTCAATGTCAAAATCATCACCTGCTACATCTAGAAGTTCTATATCTTCTATTAACTTGTCATGAAGATCATCCCCTAATAAGTCTCTAAATACATCGTCATCCACATTACCTTCAACAGTTGCAACTTCTGTCTGACCGTGATTACCACCATCAAAGACTTGTATGACTTTTTGGTTTCTCTCGTAAACACCTTTAAAATCCTTACCAGATCCTATTGGCCAGTTCATTGGATAACACTTTATTCCTAGTTCGTCTTCAAGCTGCTGCATAAGTTCAAATGGATCTTTACTTTCTCTATCCATTTTATTTATAAAAGTGAATATTGGAATATTTCTAAGGCTACAAACATTAAATAGTTTTCTTGTTTGAGCTTCAATACCCTTTGCAGCATCAACTACCATTACTGCACTATCTGCAGCCATCAATGTCCTATATGTGTCTTCACTAAAATCTTGGTGTCCAGGGGTATCCAATATGTTAATGCAGTAACCTTCATAATTAAATTGCATAACTGAAGAAGTTACAGAAATACCTCTTTGTTTTTCAATTTCCATCCAATCAGATACCGCATGTTTTGCTGCCTTTCTTGCTTTTACAGATCCAGCCATTCTTATGGCACCTCCGTATAAAAGCAATTTTTCAGTCAACGTAGTTTTTCCCGCATCTGGGTGGGATATTATTGCAAAAGTTCTTCTTTTCTCTATCTCATTTATATAATCTACCATTTTATTGTAGTTACTTAAAACTTATAAAACCGTGTTTTATACTGTTACTTGTTTTTAGTAACTCTTCCCTCCTTTAGTCTCTTCATATTTTAAGCATATGACGCAAAATAGACTAGCACACTGACTAGTTATTTTTAATGCTTAATGCTTTACGCTGTAACATGCGTTATTATAAAATTTTAGCTATTTACATGGGTTTTTCCTCCTCAATATATGAAGTTAACTATTGGCTATCTAACACATAAACGTATTATAATATTTAAAAGGTCTGCGTACGCACAGACCTAAAAAAGCTAAACAAATTTAATTATATCATTTTTATAAAATTTTTCAATAAATGCACCTGTGATTTTCCACTTTTAATGTTATAATATTAATTAATTTGATTTATATATTTACAAGGGGGATAAAACATGTACAAATTAATAGCTTTAGATATGGATGGAACACTTCTAAAAACCGATAAAACCATTTCTAAAGCAACTTTTGATGCCATTCAACATGCAAAAAATAAAGGTGTAAAAGTAGTTTTAGCTACTGGAAGACCTGTAAAAGGAATAAAAAAATATCTTAGTGAATTAAATTTACTTAGTGAAGATGATTACGCAGTTGCCTTTAATGGTGCAGTTGTTCAGACTACTAAAAACGAAAAAATAATAGCTGAAAATCTTTTGTCAGTTGAGGATATTAAAATACTGTATGACTTAAGTAAAAAACTCAAAGTAAACATACATGCATTAACAAACGATGAATGCATAACGCCAAAAATAAGTAAATATAGCTTATTAGAAGCTAACATGAATTTCATTCCCATAAAAGAAGTTGACTTTGACACCATGAATAAAGACACAACTATAGTTAAAATAATGTTTATTGATGAAGAAGAAATTTTGGACAAGGCTATAGAGCAAATCCCAAAGGAATTTTATGATAAATATACTGTTGTAAAAAGCGCTCCATACTTTCTAGAATTTTTAAATAAAAAAGTTAATAAAGGTGTGGGAGTTAAGCTATTAGCAGAAGAACTTGGAATTGACATGAAAGATGTTATATGTGTAGGAGATCATGAAAATGATTTAGAAATGGTTCAATACGCAGGTCTTGGTGTTGCTATGGAAAATGCAATTGATAAATTAAAAGATGCGGCAAATTTTGTGACAACGAGTAATGACGATGATGGTGTTGCACACGTGATAAATAAGTTTATATTGGAGTAGGAGCCGCACAGAGATGAATATTGAAAGTATATTTAAAATGAAAGAAAACTTTAAATTGAGAAATATAGAAGTAGAGCATTTTGAGACTTTAGAAGAGGTTAAGTCATATATATTAAATACCATACCTCTTGAATGTACTGTTGGAATTGGACATTCTATTACACTTCAAAAGATAAACATTACAAATTCTCTATTAGAAAGAGGTACTATTGTATACGATAAAGAACTTGCAAAAGATAGAGATGAATGCAAGACCTTAAAGAAAAAGGCACTAATTACAGATTGGTATATTACTGGTTCAAATGCTGTATCCATTGATGGTCGAATTGTTAATGTAGACCATAGTGGTAATAGGGTTGCCGCAATTACTTTTGGACCAGATAAAGTAATCATTGTAGTTGGAAAGAATAAGATTGTAGATACATTAAATGAGGCAATAAAAAGAGTAAAAAATATATCTTGCCCTTTAAATGCAAAACGAGCAGGATTTAATCCTCCATGCGTAACATTAAATAGATGTGTTGATTGTGTATCAAGGGAAAGAGTTTGTAATAGCCTTTCAATAATTGAAGGACAATCAGATAGTAATAGGATAAAATTGTGTATAGTTAATGAGGAATGTGGTTTCTAATATATTAGTTTTTAATTTAGAATGTTCTTAAGTTAAATTTAAAAACCTATGCTAAAATGAAAGTTAAAGCATAGGTTTTTTGTTGTAAAAGTTTTTTTTCAACAATAGGTGCAATTATTTGTTTTTCACCTCTATTTATAAATTCATTCCATTTTCTATCCAATCATAAACCCTTAAATTCTAAGCATCTGATAAATTTGAAAAATATTCTTGTTCTAATTCATCTAATTCGCTTTCCATATCAGAATTGACTTCTTCTTCATCAGTATATTCCAAGCATCTTCAGCCCATGGCATTTCAAAACTATAATTCCAAAATATATTTTTTGCAAACTCTTTAACATCAACCCAGTTATATTTTTTAAAATCCATATTTATATACTTATTTATTTGTGAAATTGAATATTCCTTATCACCTGAAAACTCTTGTAAGTTCATTCTATCGCCCCCATTAAATTTATTATTCAAACACATCCTAATTTGGGTTAAATATCATTTAAGGTATCTGAAAAAATTAAATTTATAAATTATTATATCAAAACCATAAAAATACATCAATTCTAGTTGTTTCAAAATTTAGGGTGCTACATTTGCACATAGCACATTTTAGTGCTTGTAACCTGCATTACTACGTAAAAAGATGGTAGTTAAAATGAAATAAAAACCAAAAATTTTAAAAGTAAGATTGGTACTTTATAGTAATATAACATTTTTTTGATATTATATCATAATTACACATTTATTATGTAATTATGATATAATAAATGTAATCACCATTTTTTAAAGAAGAGGACCTATTAAACCAAAAGCCGTTTTTAAATTACGAAGTACAATTTAATTTGTTTCATAAAATAATTGAAGGTAAAGAAGTAATCGCCTTGAAAACAGAAGATAAAAATGCAAACTCCAACAACGTATATAAAGGCATTGGATTTAAAGAAAGTGGCACAATAGATAATATTGTTTTTGAGTATTAGTAAAATGAGAGAGAATTAATCAATTATCACTATTTTGATTCAGCCCAATAATATTTCAAAGTAAATGGTTGAAACATATGCTAATTTTTTATTTTAATTATAATGATGGGGGTATTACCAATGAATGAAGAAATTTCAGCTAACAATAAAAAAATTTTTACTGGGTTATGGGACAAGACTTCCGAAGATACAAAGCAGCCTTTTATAAATTTATTTTCTGATGAACATATTGCAGGGGAATTTCATAGAATGTATTTTCAATGGTATAACATAATTCATGAGTTTGGACATCTATTAAGAGAACATCATGGAATACAAGTTGACTGGTCTAAACAAGGTGCAAGTGAGGAACAAGCAGTAAATGATTTTGCTATGGCATATTGGAAAAAGTTTGGTGAGACAAGTAAAATAGAATTTATCATGGACAGGATTAAAGATATTCTTAACAGAATACCAAATCCTTTACCTAAAGACGAAGATTTTTTAGGTTATTTTAATAAACATTTTCCAGAAGTGCAGCAGAACGTAGAACTATATGGATTTCTTCAGTTTACCTGCGTAAAAAGAGCATTTGATTCATCTGAAACTCTAAATGAGGTGCTAAATAGATTTGGAATAACCAATAGTGACATATGTGGAAAAGAATTAATATATACAAATGGATACCACCCACAAAGAATAATAGATGATTGCATTAAAATATTAAATCATATGGGAGTAAGCACTCCAAATGCTGAAGTTGTTTTGCTGGACAATCCATTAATTCAATGTGCAGAGTAATTTTAGGTGACTACATACTTTTCTTGTATTGTTGTGCGACAACTAATTAAGGCATATGTAAACACCTATGCTAAACTGAAAGTTAAAGCATAGGTGTTTTTTGTAAAAGTTATTTGTCCATCTTACCTCCCCACTGGTTGTTGACATATAAAAAACTCTTTCCCTTCTCTAGCCTCGCATCTTAATTTATAAAAATATTTTACTATAGCCTCTTCATTTTCTATGCTTTCCTTCATATTTAGCAGTGTTCTTTTTCCTATTCTTCTATCTAAAATTATTAATATTTTTACTAAGGGGTTTTGAGTTCTCATACATTCCTCTATAGATGAATTTAAATATCTATTTATAAATTATTATATCAAAAACATAAAAATCCATCAATTCTAATTTGTTCAAATTTAAAGTGCTACTTTAGAATTAATAATTTCATTTGCAGCATTTATTGCACCTTCAGTACTTTCGAAAAAACAATGTACTCCTACATTATACACAACCTCCATACTTGTCATAAGTTTCATAGGTTGCTCGTTAACTTCTGAATAAAGTACTAAAATATTTTTTTCCCTACATCTTTTAGTTATTGTTTTTAGAACATTTAGAGCTGTTGCATCCATATGGGGTACATATTTCATTTTGAAAATAATAATATGTGGATTAGTATTATTTTCATTCATAACATCAATAAAAGTATTTGCAGCTCCAAAGAAAAAAGGACCATTAATTTCATACAATAAGATTTTAGAACCTAAATGTTCATGTAAATTATGTTTTTGTGCTAAAACTGGATTTTCATACTTATACTCAAATTCATTATCTTCTTCATATTCACTTTCCTCTAAATGGTCTTTATAATACTGGCTACCATTTTCAATTTGCGTACTTTCAGACATCTTTTTAACAAATAAAAACATAGCTACTACCATGCCTGTTTCAATTGCAGTTACTAAATCAAATATTATAGTAAAGGAAAATGTCACAACTAGTATGGCTATGTCGCTCTTTGTAGATTTTAACAACCCTTTAACTGAACGCCATTCGCTCATGTTATAAGCTACAACAACAAGAATAGCTGCTAATGTTGTCATGGGTATCAATTTTGCAAATGGCATGAAAAGTAGCATAATAACCAAAAGCACTAATGCATGTACAATTCCTGCGATAGGTGTCCTTCCGCCATTTTTTACATTTGTAGCTGTTCTAGCTATTGCTCCAGTTGCAGGAATACCCCCCAAAAGAGCTGATGCAATATTGGCAACACCTTGTGCAATAAGTTCCATATTAGAATTATGTTTTTTACCAATCATACTATCTGCAACAACTGCTGATAACAAAGATTCAACACTTGCTAAAAAAGCGATGGTAATAGCGGGTCTTATTAATTCCTGAACCATGGCTATATTAATATTAAAATTATGTAGATTAATAAATGTAATAGAATTAGAAATTTCTCCAAATTTGCTTCCAATTGTGTCAACAGGTAAATGTAGTACTTTAACTGCTAAAGTTGCTAATATTAAAGCAATTAAAGACCCTGGAATTTTCTTGTTGATTTTAGGCCATAGTATTATAACGAGCAATGATCCCAAACCTACAATCATTGCAGTAATATTTATTTTAGAAAGGTTACAAAGATATACTTGCCACTCAGCAAAAAATTCCGAGGGTACTGATTTAATATTTATTCCCAATAAATCTTTTAATTGGTTAGAAAATAAAACCACAGCTATACCACTTGTAAATCCTGTTGTTATAGGATATGGAATGTACTTAATTACACTTCCCAATCTCATAAAGCCAAAAAATATCATAAATATTCCTGCCATAATCGTTGCAACAGTTAATCCTTGACTACCATACTTTGATATTATGCCATAAAGTATAATTACAAAGGCAGCAGTTGGTCCCCCGATTTGAACCCTGCTACCACCAAGAAATGATATAAAAAATCCTGCAACAATTGCCGTAATTAAACCTTTTTCTGGAGTTACTCCTGATGCAATAGCAAGGGCTACTGACAAAGGAATTGCAATAATTGCCACTAAAATTCCTGATGTAATATCATTTATAATTTGATTTTTATTTAATTCAACATCTCTGTGTTTAATAATTGAAAAAAGTTTTGGCTTTAACATTTTATTACCTCCTAATTAGTTATACTATCCCAAAATTTATACCAAATATTGTAAAAATGCTCTTTTATGTCTTGGGGCTGATATATTAAAATACTGGAGAGTAGTCCGTGAATGAGGGAAAAAAACATTAAATTTATTTCTTCTGTTGAATCTTTTTTTATGATACCAGACTTAATTTCTTTTGATATAAGCTTTCCAACAATTTCATATCGCCTTTCTGACATAAAACGAATTTTTTCTAACAAATCAGCATCAATTGATTCTGGAGGAAATAGCAAAAGCCTTTTCCAAAAAAGTAGTTTTGTCTGGGAATCATTATAATAATTTAAAACTCCAAAAAAAATTCTTTTCAAATCATCTTTTTCTTGATTAATTTCAAAAAAATATTTCTCTATTTCATTCTCTATCACCTTATTTATCAACATATCTTTATTCTCAAAATGGGCATATATAGACGCTTTTTTTATTCCAACATCTTCAGCTACTTCAGTCAGAGAAAATCCAGTTCCATTTTTCGAAAATAATTCAAATGTTGAATTCATTATTTTTATTTTTGTTTCCATTTACATCACCTCTTTTTATAAGCATTGCCTACCTAACATTAGGTAGGCAATGCTTATATTAATCCTTTTTTTCTCTTTTGTCAAACACACAAAATTATATATTTTGCTAAAATGCTACATATAATTTTTTTGTTATATGGTTTTTTTATATTGACATATTTAGTTTAACTGTATATCATATAATTGTATAGTAACACTGTATAGTTTTACTTTATAGTAAAGGAGTTGAAAAACTATATGAAAAGAAATAGAAATTTGCCACTTACAGAAACAGTTTATTACATTCTTTTAGCATTACTTGAACCTGCACATGGATATTTAATTATGCAAAAAGTTGAAGAATTAAGTAACGGAGAGGTAAGAATAGCAGCAGGCACATTATATGGAGCGATTGAAAACTTATTAAAATTAAACTTTATTCAACCTGTTAAAAGTGATGATAGTAGACGTAAGGTTTATGTTATTACAGATGAAGGAAAAACAATATTAATTCTAGATTTTAAAAGAATGAATCATATAATTAAAGTTACTGAAAATAGGTTGAAATAAAATGGGGGTGTTGATATGAGAAAATTTAGATTTTATATTGACTTTGAAAAAGAAGAAAAATGGCTAAATGGAATGGCAAAAGACAGGAACATATTTTTGGACGGCATTCATATTTGAAACACCTTTTGCAATGATGAGAGTGGTCTCTGGTTAATTTTGCCTTGTTTAATCATTTTATATACTATTTTTGCTCTAAAAGCACAAAGTCATTACCAAAAGACAAACAAAAAAAGATTAGTTCATATTTTAGATTGATGTACAGAATAGGAGCAGGATTAAAGATATTATTTGTAAAAACCTATGCTAAAATGAAAGTTAAAGCATAGGTTTTTTGTTGTAAAAGTTATTTGTCCATCTTACTTCCCCACTGGTATAAACCCAATTTTCTTCTGCATTTTTCTTAATGTTTTAGTTGCAACATAACTTGCTTTTTCTGCTCCAGACTTATAAATATTTTCTAGATATTCTTTATCCTCTAAAAGTGTCTTTACCTTCTTCTGTATAGGTTCAAGCTCATTTACAATAGCTGTTGCAACGTCTTCTTTAAACCTTGCATATCCTTGACCTTCATATTTTTTCTCTATTTCTTCAAAGGTTTCTCCTGTTAAGGTATTTAAAATTGTCATTAAATTTTTAACTCCAGGTTGTTCATCTGAATATTTTACAATTCCAATGCTGTCAGTTACTGCTCTAGATATTTTCTTTTTTATAACCTCTGGCGGATCCATTAATAAAATAAAACTATTTGGATTATCAGAGGATTTTGACATTTTCTTAAGCGGTTCCTGAAGATCCATAATTTTTGAGCCTTCCTTAGGTATATATGGTTCTGGAATTTTAAACGTAGGACTGTATGAATTATTAAATCTTTCCGCAATGTTTCTAGTTAATTCTAAATGCTGTTTTTGATCTAATCCTACAGGCACTAAGTCCGTTTGATATAAAAGTATATCTGCCGCCATAAGCACTGGATAGTTTAAAAG
>Ga0255360_1000216_pt1 | contig 15863 bp, 19 predicted proteins | sample GFST50metaG_FD_186004 | JGI IMG/M metagenome (GOLD analysis project Ga0255360, IMG submission 186004) | Peat soil microbial communities from Stordalen Mire, Sweden - G.F.S.T50 | ecosystem: Environmental > Terrestrial > Soil > Wetlands > Peat | place: Sweden: Norrbotten County, Stordalen Mire... | reverse complement strand
AATAATATATATATAAACTTTTAAATGCATTATTCTATAGAAGCCAAATTTCATAGATTATGTTTTAAGCTTATGCATAATTCTAAAACCTTATAGTTTTTTATATGGTAGGAATATCAACATATTTTTGCTTCATCATACATTATTTCATCTCTCCCCTTAGCATAATTTCCATAGGGTCAAAACTATCATTAGAACCTTTATCTGTAACAATCCTACTTCTTGACGATGGTGTAAGTCCAAACTGTTCACAAAATTTAATCATTATCTTAAGATAAGATTGGGCAATAGACACCTGTGGCACTTGTTGCCAATAACCACTTGGTGTTTTAACAATTGTTCCATGCTTTGATATAAATTCTTCTGCCTGTTTCCAACGTGCATAAGCCTCACAATATCCTGCAAAGGCTGCCATATCAACTTCTGTTAATATACCAAGATCCTCAAGCTGTTTTGCTACCCTTCGCCATTCCTTTTTAGCTTCTGCATCAAGCCACGTTGGACACTTTGGTGCTTTTTTATTTGGCTTTGGTTCAAATTCATTAAGTGCTCTTTTACCTGGATTGCCCTCCAGTTCCTTTACTGCCGTTGGCTTTGGCTTTCTTCCTCTTTGTGCCATAGATTTCACCTCCAATCTTTAAAATTTGGCATAAGAAAAGAGCCTACTATTGTAGACCCTTTATCTAATTTTCTTTTTGTATTTAACCTCTTATATTTTTACTATTTACTTTAAGAAAAGCATTCTGAATATGAAATCATTAGTGGTTTTAAATTGATTCCGTTATCACAATACCCTTTAGCAATAACATTAAAATAATATTCTGTTGGTGATGCCACCATATTGGTATATTTATTTGCCATAATATAAACCATAGCTATTTTAGCTTTACCTTTTACCTTAATCTCAACTTCCTTTTTAATGTATAGCCGAGGATAACCCTCATATAAATCAAGTGCTTTTTCACACTCCTCAGTTATTTCCCATAGAACAATTGGTACTGTTCTATTCTTACAAGGTTCAATATTTGCAACACCTTTATAATTCCCTCTAAAAGTTAACTTATAACCATCAAGTGTTCCTGTTCCTACATTCTTAGCCTTTGGACACCTCTGACTCATTTGCTCCAAATTCATATTTGACCCATATGCAACATACAGCTTTGTTTTTCCTGCCATTTATCATTTCTCCCTTTATAATATTTAGTTTGCCACAAAGGGGCTGTGTTTCCCCTTGTGGCTGTTATTTTAGTTTCAAGCAACCCTAGGTGTTCTCCAAGCTGCATCCCCATCAAGGGATTTCATAAGGTGCTGTCTGCAATTTTTGAACTCATCTCCTATAAGTCCGAGTCTAAGTAGCCAGCATCTAAATGTATATTTTTCGTTATCAGTTTTGGTACGTTTTGCACTAGCACTCTTTTGCCTTAATGCTTGGTTACTTATTGCTAGGCAAAAAACTATATAGCTTCTGATTTTGCCTGAGTGCATGGTCCCATTAAAAAGTCTAAATTCAATTGTGCCCTTAGTAAAAGTACTGTGCAAATTTAGTCCATGATATCTACTGGAGTGATAATGCTTTCCTCTGCTTTCAACACCGTAACCGCTATACCAAATATCCGCCAGTTGTTTTAAGGTTTTAGGTTTTTTCTTATTTATGGTTTCAATCAAATTCTCGTTAACCTTCTTGCAATATCTAACTCTTGCAGGGTCTATCTGGAGACTTTTGTAAATCAAATCTTCCTTTGAAGCCATAAGGTTAACCAAGTTCTTTAGGGTGTTTGGTGTGTGTTCTTTTGCACCTATGTGAATATGAATACCGCATTGAAGCTTGCTTTCACTTACCGCACCTGCATGCCTAAGTTGCCTAATAAGTTCTTGCAGTGTTTCAATGTCCTCATCATATTTTAAAATTGGTGTTACTAGTTCCACACTATATTCCTTATTTGCTGATACAAGCTTTCCTCTTGAGGTTTTCATGGTTTGGATGCTTGCATCACTCATTATTTTCCAAACCCTATTGTCTGGTGCTGTTACCTTGTAGGTATCGTAGTTGTCAAGAGTTCTTTCAATTGTTCCACCTAAAAACTTTGCTGCAACTTGTGCGGCTTTCTTTCTGGTAATCCCTGTCATTTCAATTTCTACACCAATTGTTTGGTTTTTCAATGTTTTCTACCCCTTTCAAAGTGTGTTTATTACCTTTTGGTAGTGTACATATTACCTCTGAAAGGGGTACATAGCCAGTTATATATGCTAGATTCTATCATAATCTTAACGACATATTTGCCTAATAAGACCAAAAGAAAAACCACCTTTTGGTGGCCTTTCTTCTACTTTTCTATTGCTGTGTACTTTGGGTATGTGTAGCCTTCGGAATCTACTAAAATGCTTTTATTTGTTTTAGTATTTTTAACTCTTATGCATCTTAGTTCTCCCTTTTCGTTGCATCCCCCGTCCTTTTTTGTTATCCAAGGCTGGTCTTTACAAAGGTTTTGCTCAAATCCTTTAAATTCTTCATCGCTTAGTTTAATTTCTTTTGTAACCTCGTATGTTTCTCCTTGAAGTCCATCTTTTTTTGCTTCTTTTGTAAACTCCTTTAGTTCATTTAAGTTTAAAACCTTTCTTCCAAATAATGCTTTCATTCTTAATCCTCCATGTGTGTTTTTTTGTTATACTATATATCACTCTAAAGCACACATATATCAAGCATTTTATTCACTTATAAGTAAACTTTTTTACACCACTAAATCAGGAAAGGTCGTACTGCTTACACTCTTCCTTTAAAACATCTGCATACTTATTTTTAACCCCATCTCTTACAACAAATACATTACTATCACTACCAACCTGCTCGATATATCTTTTCACTATTACATCTGCATACTTTTCATCAAGTTCAATAGTATGGCAAATTCTATCTGTTTGCTCACAAGCAATAAGAGTTGATCCACTTCCACCAAAGGGGTCAAGAACAATAGAATTAGTTAAACTTGAATTTGTTATAGGATAAGCTACTAATGCTATTGGTTTCATTGTTGGATGGTATTTTGATTTTGTTGGTCTATCAAAATTCCAAGTGGTTCTTTGTTTCCTATCCGCATAGAACTTATGTCCAGCAGTAGGCTTCCAACCTACAAGCACAGGTTCGTGATTATATTGGTAATCACAACGTCCCAGTACTGGTGAGTTCTTTACCCAAATACAAGTTTGATGACAAAAGAATCCTGCATCTTTAAAGGCTACTCTAAAATTTACAGTTTCCTTATCAGCATGGAACACATAAATAGAACCACCATCTGCAAGACTTTCATACATACCTTTGTAGGCAGAAAGAAGAAATTCATAAAACTTCTTATCCTCCATATTGTCATTTTGAATTGTACCTGCTTTACCTTCATATGCGATATTATAGGGAGGATCTGTTACAACTAGATTTGCCTTCTTTCCATCCATAAGCTCTATATAAGTTTCAAGTTTTGTGCTATCACTACAAATTAAACGATGCCTACCTAGTAACCAAACATCACCTTGCTTTGTAATTGGCGTTTCAGAAAGAGGTTCATCAAAACCATCTTCTTTTACTCCTTTAGGATGCATTTCATTAAACAGTTCATCAATTTCTGGTGGATCAAATCCCGTAAAGGATGTATCGTAATTAAGAGATTGTAAGTCCTTAATTAAATCAGCAAGTAGTTCTTTATTCCACTCACCACTTATTTTATTGAGAGCAATGTTAAGTGCTTTTTCCTTAGTTTTATCTACATCAATGATTACACAATCAATCTCTGTAACTCCAAGTGTCTTTAATACTGATATTCTTTGGTGACCACCAATTACTGTTAAGTCCTTATTTACGATAACAGGATCAACATAACCAAATTCATTTATACTATTCTTAATTTTTTCAAACTCACTGTCCCCTGGCTTTAACTTTTTCCTTGGATTATATTCAGCTGGTACAAGAGAATCTATTTGTAACTTTTTAAATTCCATTATCGTTCCTCCAAAACCTATCTTTTATATAGCAGTTATGACTACAATACTTCCGTTTCTTATTACCATAAACGGTAAACTCTTTGCCACAGTGAGGACATGTATATTTATAAATAGCATCTTCACTTTTATTTCTTTCGCTTTGATTTTCACGCCACCATTTCCGCCTGCACTCTTCGGAGCAAAATCTTCTGCTTCTCCCTTGGTCTTTTTGCTTAATAGGTTTTTCACAACAAACACAAAGTAGATTTTTCTTTATTTTTTCTTCAATATTTAACGCAACAACACATGAAGCCCCATCTAAATTATTACGCTTACAAAAGCTTCGAATGCTATCCCTAGACAATCCTAAAAGTGCTGCAATCCCTTTGTATCCAATACCTTTTAATCTTAATTCTCTTACTTTTTCTTTTTCATAATCCTTCATGTGTGCTGCTCCTTTAAATAAACTTATACGCAATAAAAAAATAACCACAAACCCTTGTAGCTACTTAATTTGAACTTTCTATTTTGCGATTTCTTAGTACCCCCCCTTGCTTAATTCTGCGAAAATTCACGTGAAGGGAAGCACCCGGCCTTTTGCAAAGGGTTTGTAGGGATTTTGACCCCCTATCCCGTTCTCATTATCCACAACTTATCCATACGTTATACACAATTTACTGTTGATAAGTCTAATAAGAGTAAACTCTCCCGTTCTTTCCCCATCGCCCATCTTCCCTAGCGGTCTTCTTGCTATGACATCTATGACATAACGCTTGAAGATTCCTAATATCCCAGAACAATTTTTCATCTCCCTTATGTGCCTGAATATGATCCAAATCAGTTGCAGCTTTAATAACACCTTTAGCTTTACACTCTACACAAAGAGGATTCTCTTGTAAAAATTGTTTCCTTAACTTCTTCCACCTGCTTGTATTGTATAAATGTTTAAAAGGTCTGCTTGTCCTATTGTATTCAGTATCAACTTGTTTTTTATGCTTATCACAATACCTTTCTTCTGTTAATTCTGCACATCCTTGAAATCTACAAGGTTTTCTTGGTTTTCTTGGACACATATCTACTTCTCCTCAAGTATCTACCTTTACAAGATGTTTTTGCTTTAGAAACAACTTCTGTTTTCTTTTCTGTTACAACTTTAACTTTGCTTTCTTCTTTCATGATGCATTTAGGAAAGATACACATCAAAATGTCTGTACTTATCTTATTGCTCCAAACACATCTTTTACATTTATGATTAGCCATATATATTCCTCCAAATAGAAAAGCACCCGCCATTTTCACAGCAGATGCTTCAATCTTTAATTTCCATAATACTATATTAGCAGATACCGAAGTAACAAAGGTAACAACTTCATTTTCTTTTTAAAAATCTATTTACTATCATTTGAACACTCTTATCACTGTTTCCCCCACCAATGCTATATGCAACTTGTGACCAATCAAGTCCGTTTATATATCTTAGTGAAATGATCATTCTTATTTGGCTATCCTCGATACTTTCTATGTATCTGTTAAGCCTATTAAGTTCATAGAAACACTTCTTCAAGTTTAAGTCTAATAACTCCTTAAGATCTGCAATCTCTGCAGCATATTTACCAACCTTATCTGAAATGCCAGAAGCATGTGGCATACCTGTTATTCTTGAAGAAGTAGAGGTGGCAATACAATCTAGCTCTGTTATTCTGCTTTTTAGTTGTTCAATTTCTCTGTTTAAATAATATAGCTGTGATAACTCTTGTTTAGTCATTAAGTCCACCTCCAATTCTTGCTTTAACTGCATTTATTAAAGTATCTTGTCCTATTTCTTTTTTACTTAAAGATTTTATAACATCTTCGTCAATTGTCCCTTTAGTAATAATGTGATGAATGATAACTGTTTCTTTTTGTCCTTGCCGCCATAGCCTTGCATTAGCTTGTTGGTATAATTCCAAACTCCACGTTAGTCCAAACCATATAACAGTACTTCCACCAGCTTGAAGATTAAGTCCATGTCCTGCTGAAGCTGGATGTGCAAGGGCTATTGGTATTTTACTATTATTCCATTTTGAAATATCCTCTGATGTGTTTAATTCAGCCACTTTAAATTTAGTCATTATCCTATCCTTATCATGCTGATAAGCATAAAATATTAGAACTGGTTTTCCATTAGCTACTTCGATTAAATCCTCCAATGCATCAAGCTTTTTGTTGTGAATGTTCTTTATCTTTTTAAATTCATCATATACAGCACCATTTGCCATTTGAAGTAACTTATTTGAAAGTGCTGCTGCATTTACTGCATCAATATCGCCATCTGTAAAAGGTAATATCATTTCCTTTTCTAATTTTTGATATAGAGCCTGTTCCTTTTCTGACATTTGAACTTCAACTACATTATCAATTCGCTCTGGCATTTTCAAATAATCACAGGCTTTCATGCTAACGCAGATATCAGAAATCTTATTATAAATCACATCTTCTGCTCCCTCTTTTAACTTATAACTAAAGATTACTTGCTGATTTCTCTTGTCAGGAACGAAGTACTCATTTCTGTAATTAGTAATAAACCTTCCTAACCTTTCACCCATATCAAGTAAATTTATCTGACTCCACAAATCCATTAAACTATTTGGTGCTGGTGTACCTGTAAGTCCTACTATTCTTTTCACCTTAGATCTAACTTTTCTAAGTGCCTTGAACCTTTTAGCTGTAGGTGATTTAAAACTTGATAATTCATCTATTACCACCATATCAAAATCAAATTTATTATTTTCACAAAGCCACTCTACATTTTCACGATTAATAATATAAATATCAGCATTACGTGCTAGAGCCAATCTTCGTTCCTTTTCACTGCCTAAAACTTTTGAAATTCTAAGTCCTTTTAAATGCTCCCACTTTTCACACTCTTTACTCCAAGTATCATGTGCTACTCTAAGGGGAGCAATTACAAGTACCTTTGAAAACTCAAAATAATCAAATAGCAAAAGCCAAATAGCCGTTAATGATATTACAGTTTTTCCCAATCCCATATCAAGCATTAAAGCACAAGCAGGATGGTTTATAATAAATTCTTCAGCATATTTTTGATAATCATGTGGCACATATTTCATCAAGCACTTCTCCAATCTTCGCCTTGTCATCTATGCAATAAACTAAAAATCCTAATGATTCTAATTGTCTTTTTCTCTTTATTTGAAGTGGTCGCATTTGCTTTCCAGGAGCTTTAAGCTCAATAAAAGCAAGCTTTCCACCTTCCATCATAATTAACCTATCTGGAACCCCTATCATTCCAGGGGAAACAAACTTTAATGCTAACCCTCCACGTTTTTTTGCTGAACAAATCAATGCTTTTTCAATTTCACTTTCTCTCATTTTCTCTCCTTTATTTATAGGTGAAACAAGATAAGAAACAAGGGGTAAAAAAACCTTACGCGTGTATATGCCTATATACGTACATATTTACTTCTTATTTATTATTATTTATCTAAATAGATAGTCTTGTTCCTTATTCCACCATACATCTAAAACTGGGTTAATTTCTAACTTCTTTGCTGAAACAAGACCTTGTAACAACCTAACGTCCTGTTCCTTTTGTTTCTATAATTTTAGTAACAAGATTTGATCTAATTATCATTATTCCATTCTCATAAATGCTCTTTGCTTATTGTAAATTGGAAATCTTGTAGCACCACTTTTTGTCCCATCGTAAGGTTTCCAGTTTTCAATTCTAGCCATTATTGCAGTAATCTCATAAGAATCACCCTTTTTAAGATTAGCTGAATCTTTGCCGAAACATTCACACCATATTTCCATAGAACAAACAATTTTACGTTTTACAGTACCAAATGCAGGACTACTTAGATCACCTCCACTTAAGAAATTTCTTCGTTCATATAAACTCAGAGAACTCCAATTCTCTGGTAGTAATTTTTCAAGATACTCTCTCACTAATCCCTCACGGTCATCAGTTTCCATAGCATCAGCCTGTTCATCTATAGCTAATTGGGCTTCGTCACCTTTAAGGAATAAATCTTCACCATTTCTATATACAAATAATGCTTCTGCCCAGATTTCATCTATTTCTTTTAAATCCCATGCCTTTTTAATGCTATTGCCACTAACTCTAACAGGCCAAAATCTACGGTTTCCAGTGATATCTCTTAAAAAACCTGTTTCACTATTTGTACTACCTACTATTACACACTGCCTTGGATGGCTTTCAACATTAACCCCATAACTAGCACGATATTTATCATCTGTTCTTGAGACAAAGGATTTTACTGTTTCTACATCTGTTTTCTTTATTCCAGCAAGTTCTCCAAGTTCAAGTAACCAATATCCTTGAAGTTTTTCAGCTGCAGCTTTATCTCTCATATCAGTTATAGTTAAACTGTCAGAAAACCACTTAGTTCCTAGTCTTTCAAAGAACGTACTTTTTCCTATACCTTGAGGACCATTAAGTATTAAAACACTATCAAATTTTGTCCCAGGTTCATAAATTCTTGCAACTGCTGCCACAAGTGTTTTCCTTATTACTGCCCTTGAGTAGTCATTATCTTCTGCTCCCAAGTAATCAATTAAAAGTGTATTTAGTCGTTCTATTCCATCCCAAGCTGGCAAAGCATCTAAATATTCCTTGATGGGATGGTATGCCCTCTCTGCTGCAACTGCAATAAGTGCTTCTTTTGTTTTAGTTGGCGACCAAACCCCATAGGTCTTATCAAAATACACTTTAAGTGCTGACATATCGGAATCATTCCACCCGCTTTTAACCTGATTCCAAGGTAATTTGCCTTTAACATCAATTCCGTCACGGTGCTGATTGTACGCTATACCCTTTAGATTTTCATCATTTTGCATAATAACAACAAGATTTTGTAGGTCATCTTTTATTTGTCCACTTTTATTGATAGATAACTTTTCGTGCCAATTATCATCAGTTATAGTGAATTCCGTACTTGCTTGTTCTATACGTTCCCGTGCTATATGTTTTTTAACATTCTCATCAACTACACATAAATCTTGCATTGCTTTATAAGAAGGTAATTTTGATGGAGAGGTAGCCTCATCAGTTTTACTATCAAGTTCCCCAAATTTATGAATCCTTACTAAATCAAATGCATTACATAATTTACTGCAAGCCGGGTCTGTAGCATGATGTGAAAAAGCAAACTTATCATCATAAACAAGTACACCAGCAGTTGAATCAGCAGTGATATAATCATATCTGCCATCCAGTAAACTTGGATTGTAAACATCAGATAGATATTTATCAATAGCTTCTCCAATGGTATAAGTTCTGCAAAATACTCCTATTAGCCCTTCCTTTGCTAAAGGATCTGCTTGCTTTGAAATGTTGTGTTTTACAATACTTGTCTGCCTTGAGGACACAGGCCACTGACTGCTATCATGCCAATCTTTATATCTTGAAAGCACCTTATCAGGGTCTAAAAGAACACCCTCTTGTTTTTCAAAAACAAAATCTGCATCGCTTGAGGTAGAGGGCCAATACATTAGTCTTGTGGGTTCATAAGTAGTATCATCAAATTGCTCTATACCAATATCTGAAGCTACCATCCTACTTACTGCTGTATATTCATCGGATGTAACATTTCGTGATAAAGGGATTATTAATCTAAATCTTGGTTTCTCAGGAGTGTGTTTATGGGTAGAATAAATACAGCAAGTAAAATCATAAAACATAGTAATTTGTTCCCATAAGCCACCATCTGCATAGTCCATATCAAGTGTAAGCATTGAGCGGTATTCAACAAACCCTGTTTTTCGCTTACCATCTTTTAATCTCCCACCAACGAATCCACCTACATCTTTAGCCTCATCCTGCTTAGGTTTTGGTAACTTTTTATATTCTAAAACACTCTCAGTGGTTCTATGAGTCTTGCTTACTTTATTTAATAAATCATCCCATGAAATCTCAATATTTTTCCATATTTTTTCTTTTCTTGAGTTTGCTACAGCTATTATCAAATTAACACCCCTCTATTAATCCTTTCTGTAATATTCACACTCGAATCCATCAGCACGTAATGGTAAGTCTTTAGCCCAAACTGGTGCAATAGCCATGATGTCACAAACTTCTTTAAGTGAACCAAATTTCATAGGAGCTTCAATAACCACTTCGTCATGTATGTGAATAACTATCTCATAGCCTTTTTCTGCTACTCGAAGCATAGCCTCAGCCAATAAATCACGAGCAGTAGCTTGAACTATATTTTCTACTAACTTTGGACCATAAGTTTCTATCCGCTCCCATTTCTTCGTAGCTCCAATCCCTTCATAGGTAATAGCATCTCTTCCAAACTTGTTAGGTTCAATTCTAGGTTTAATATAGGATAGCTTTCTGCCAGATGGTAAAGTGATAAATAGGATTCCACTTTCATAGTGGATTTTAATTTTACCAACAACTACAGAAGTTTTCTCCTTTACTGCCTTAAGTGATGCTTTATCAATGTTCCACCATAGCTTTGTTATATTAAGATTTGCCTGCCTCCAAGCAGTAACAAGTCCTTGAAGTTCTTCTTCCGCTACTCCCATATCAAGAGCACCCATTGCTGTTAATGCTCCAACAGAGCCACCATAGCCAAGTGCCAATTCTGAAATTTTCCCCTTTTGTCTAAGTGGTGAAGTCTTTGTAATTTCTTCAATAGGAACCTTAAACATTTGACTAGCACTGGCTTCATAGATTTTACCGTGAGTTTCAAACACATCCATACGCCATTTTTCACCTGCAATCCATGCAATCACCCTAGCTTCAATAGCCGAGAAATCCGCTACAATAAATCTGTGGTTAGGTTTTGGTATGAACGCTGTTCTAATAAGTTCCGAAAGCAAATGTGGTACACTTTCAAATAAAAGTTCTAAATCTTCAAATCTACCTGCTTTAACTAAAGTTCTTGCTAACGTTAAATCTTTCAAATGGTTTTGAGGTAGATTTTGTACCTGAACGAGCCTACCAGCCCATCTTCCCGTTCTATTTGCACCGTAGAATTGAAGTAACCCTCGTACTCTGCCATCTGGGCAAACTGCACGCTCTATGGCTTCATACTTTTTTATTGAGGTTTTTGCTAGTTGTAACCTTAAATTTAGTAACATTTCTACCTCACCATCAGATTCTTTGGCAAGGTCAGAAACTGCTTTTTTAGATAGGGAATCAATCTCTACACCATTTTCAAGGAGCCACTCTTTAAGCTGCAATACAGAGTTTGGATTGTTAAGTCCAGTAAGTCTTTGTGCCTTGGAAAACGTATCTTCCTTATGAAGCTTGTCGCATTCCATAGCTTTAGCTACCAATTCTCTATCAACAAGAACCCCTAGGTCATTAATTTGTTGGTCAAGAATATATATCTGTTGTTCACTTTTACTAATTGGATACTTTAATATTTTTTTACGAATTGCTCTTTCAACTTCAACATCTCGTTTGCAGTAGTTTTTAAATGTTTTCCATTTATCTACTTCATGCTGTGGCATATTTCTAGTACGCTGTTCATTTGTTTTGGTTGGTTTACATGGAATTGAAAAATATCTGATTAGATCCTTACCCTCTTTCATCTTTTGCTCTGCTAATCCCAAAACCTTTGACACACCATCAAGAGATAAAGGTAATCCTAAGCTTGCTGCTTGTACCGCTGTACATTGCCATGAGTTTGAAGATAATTTTTGATTTAAATACTTGGATAAACAAGTTCTTTCAAACTGTGCGTTAAAGGCAGTTTTAATAATATTTACATCTGTAAGTGATGTTATAATTTCATTAGGTAACTTTTCTCCACTTGCTAAATCTACAATTTGTACCTCAGCATCATCAAAAGCATAAGCAAACAGTAATATTTCAAAATGTGGTGAGGCGGTGTATGCATAAACACCGCTTTTTATTAAATCCACATCTGAGAAGGTCTCAATGTCTATTGCTAAAGTCCGCATACACCTCACCATCCTAGCTTAAAAAATCTTCATCATCAGCAGATGAGAAATCATCCTCAGCTCTGCTACGTCCACTAAGAGGTTCTCCATCTGCAAGCTTCTGTAGATTTCCAAGACCACAAGCTATTCCTCGATTTCCGTTAGAATTAAAGGCATAAAATGTGATGCTTGCTCTACCATAGCAACCACTGTAAACTTCACCTTGGTCCAAAATAGGCTTAACATTTTTATCTACAATTTGTGGCTTGTCCTTGCTATTAGCATTAATAAAATAACTGTTTTTATAAGCGTCATCATCTGGTCTATCCACATCCCCGTCACGAAGTGGTGTCTTTAAACTGGCTGGAATCTTACCTCCAAACTTTGCTTTACCTTCTTGCTTTGCAGCTTCAATAGCAGCCTTAATTTCATTAACTGTCTTTGTATCAGATTTTGCAATGATAAGGGAAACGCTGTACTTCTCGTCTCCACCATTAATTGATTTAGCTTCCCATACATTTGCGTAAGAGAAACGAGCCTTTCCTGTGATTACCTTTGTTTTGTTGTTATTTTCCATAATTATATTTCCTCCTTAAAATCTGCTTCTGCAGTATTATTTATTTTAATAGCTTGTCTTTTATCTGAACTAGGAACTAATGTGAACTTTCCTTTAGGTTTAGTTATTAATCCATCAAGTACTTGTGTAAATACTTTTTTCCCTAAGATTTTTTCAAGAGCAGTTATTCCTTTAAGGTTCTTTGAGAAGATTTCATCTTCTGAATACCCTGCTTCAGTAAGCTTTTCAATTACCACTTTTTCATCTCCATAGGTTCTATTACTTCTACCCTCTACTACTTTAAAACCCTCAAATTCCTCGCCTTCAATTGCTCTAGCTTCCGCCCATGCACATACATCTTTACACCAAGTTGCAATTTCATCTACTTGTGATAATATTTCTGTGATTTCATTTTTTGTAAGCAAGGATGCTTGTCTGAATTCAAATTTCGCCATTTCCAAGTTCTTCTCAGCTCTGGCTTTACAAGTAGCTTTTGCCCTGCAAAATTTACAAGTGTATTCGTTAGGACAAAATTCTCCTTCTCCATTCCAAGCAAGCTGTGCTGCTGGCTTTAATACATCCTCTGCCCAATTTAAGAGTTCTTCAGCTGATAATTCATAGGTTGAAATGTTATCCATTCGTGGCTGACAAATAGTCATACGTACAGTTTCAATATCATATAAACAGTCAAATAGTATCAACGCACCCAGTGCATAAAGCTGCATTTGTGGATTGCCTTCTGCTGATACTGCTACACCTTTTCCACCTTTTAAGTCCACTATTTCCAGTGTTCCGTCTGCTACAATTATAAGATCACCTGTACCAAATCCGCTCTCAACATATTTTGAGAAATCAAGTTTTTGTTCCAGCAAAATTATTGGATCTTTACACCTTTGCTTTGTTGCCTCAATTAATTCAATTGCAAAAGTCACATAAACTTCTACCGCTTCCTCAATTTCAACATTAAAAAATTCGCTGGAGTTCAACTCCTTTAGCTTTTTCTTATAAGTGCTTTCTTTTATTGCTCCAATATATTTGCTGAGTTTTAATTCCCCTAATTCGTGCATAAACGTTCCCTCAGCCGCAAATACGCTTGTAGTGTTCTCAAAGGTTTCTTCAAGTCTTGCACTAGGGCCACACTGAATCCACCTATGTGCAGAGCTTGCAGAAAGTAAAGCGTGTGTTCCCATTAAAGTACCTCAGCTTCTTTTAAAAGTTCTTCATAGCAAGTTGGATCAATGTCAGTAAGTTTCTTTGCCCCATATTTGGTTATTAAATCTTTAACCTTACTCTGTTTTCCAGATTGGCTTAATGAAGCAAGTTTTGCTCTAACATCTTCTAAAGCTATAGTTTTAACTTTTTCTTTTTTAATTTCTTCATTAACCAATTCTTCATTTTTATTTTCAGTTTTAACCTCTGACTCTTTAACTTCAATTGCTTGTTCTTTTTCTATTGGTAAAACAGTACCTGATTTCATTTGTGGCAGTGCTTCAGCAAAAGCTAGTAAAGCTGCCATAAGCTCTGGTGATTCTAATTTCACCGTTACATTAATATCCATATTATTCCTCCAATTAGTTATTTATAAATAAGTTTTATCTAATACTTTGTATGTTTTTTTATCACTTCCTTTTCAGCTCCCCCAATGACTTTGGAAGCTATTTCTTAAGGTCTCAATGAATAAACTTCCTTATACATACAAACAATAGGCATGAAAATAAAAATCTTATATATATTAGCATTTATGCTATTAGCAAAGGTGCTAACAAAATTGATTTTACATTATTGCCAAAGACGTTTCATTAGTGGCTTTGAGGTAAGGTAGGTAAAATATATGGTCGATACCAAAGAACAGTACATCAGACAATTTGATACAGGTGAGTATCTAGCAAAACTTAGAACTGAAAAAAAAATACGACTAACTGATGCTGCACGTGCACTAGGGATTTCACCACCATACTTAAAAGAAATTGAAAAGGGATTGAAGCTTCCCTCAGATATGTTAATTCGTTCTATAGCTGATTTTTATCAAATTCCTGAAGATGAATTGTTTAGACGCTGGGGCAAAATTCCGCTATTAGCACGTGAACAGTTTAATGAAATGCCAGACCTTCAGAAAGTATTATCAGATGTTAGAAAACAGAAAATTTCTGAAGATGACAAAGAACACGTAATTGATGAAATTACAGAACTTTATAAAAGATTTCTTCAACGCATAAGTAAAGATAAGGACGGTGATTAATGTGAGAAATCCAATTATAGATGCCTTCGAAAGGTTTCTTTTACGATATTTTACATATTTACAGACCATTCATATTAAAGATATGATTACCATGTTCACCGCTTTATATGCTGGTTCAGTACTCACTTTATGTATTTTTTTATGGATTTGGATTAAAGCTAAGGTTGTATTTGAAGATATAAAAGACCCTAACATTATAGTAGCTAGATTTTACGTAGGAGGGGTTTATGAAACACAAGTTAGATCTGATGTGTTTAAAAGTTTTAGTTCTATACTGAATGTTACTTTTGCACTGATTATTGCTAATCATACAAAAAATACTAAAGTGTTTGTTTGGCAGGTTAGAAAACTCGAAAAATTAGTTGCAGTTGCCTTTGCTATTGCTCTTTTACTTGCTGCATTCGGTGTAATGTGTGCATTAGACACTGAGCTTCCCCCTGGATATAAGCTTCCTGTTAGGAGTCATTCTGAGGTGAAGATAATTAAGTGATATGTAAAAATGTAGTATAAAAAAATCCCTTACACCATTATGATGTGAGGGATTTTTTAATGTGATGTTGTTTTATTTAATGTCATTAATTTATTTTGAATTATATAAACAATTGGAAGTTCAAAATCTATTTTGTACTTATTGTAATTAATAATCACAAGTAGCTATACCGTGTAATTGGACTTTAATTATACTTTTATGAACTCTTCATATTTTATTATTAACTATAACAACATAACTGTTACTAATGCAAGGCTTATGCTATTTAAATTTTATACAATTACATTTACTCTATTTTTTATAATTATCAAAATCTATAATATTTGATTTTAAATTACTATTTTCAAATCCATAATCTTTTATATTTTCTGTAGTTTTACGTGTTACCTGTTCATGCATTGCCTTAATATTATTATTTGCATAACTATTCTCTATATTTTCATGAGAATTTAAATTTTCTTTTTCAACTAATTCCTCTAATTCCTTAATAGATTCATAATAAATTTTATTCTTTTCTTCAAGTTCTTGTATTTTATCTTTATTTTTATTGTTCAAAATATTTTTTTTATTTGCTTCTATTATATTCTTTATGATAATTATAGAAGGTGTAACAAATGCTAGTCCAACAAATAAATGACAATACGGAGGACTATTGTGTTTTAGATATAAAAGAAATTTCACACAATAGT
>Ga0255360_1000213_pt1 | contig 16009 bp, 14 predicted proteins | sample GFST50metaG_FD_186004 | JGI IMG/M metagenome (GOLD analysis project Ga0255360, IMG submission 186004) | Peat soil microbial communities from Stordalen Mire, Sweden - G.F.S.T50 | ecosystem: Environmental > Terrestrial > Soil > Wetlands > Peat | place: Sweden: Norrbotten County, Stordalen Mire... | reverse complement strand
AAGAACATCAGGTTGATAGGTCAGAGGTGTAAGTGCAGTAATGTATTTAGCTGACTGATACTAATAGGTCGAGGGCTTGACCAATATATACTTAACTTGTTAACACTATGCAATTTTGAGAGTGCAAATTCTCAGTATCCAGTGATTATGGCTTAGAGGCAACACCCGTTCCCATTCCGAACACGAAGGTTAAGCTCTAAAGCGCCGATGGTACTGCAGGGGAAGCCCTGTGGAAGAGTAGGTCGTCGCTGGGTCAATGTTCCGCGATAGCTCAACGGTGGAGCACTCGGCTGTTAACCGATAGGTTGAAGGTTCGAATCCTTTTCGCGGAGCCATTATTTTAAAAATTATTAACGTCAGTTGATTATTCAACTGACGTTTTTGTTTTACATAAAAACTAAAACATGTTCAAAAAGTATTTTTGTATAGTAAGCTAATGAAGTAAATTAATACCATGAATAAATTTAAGCCTATTAATCATAATAAAAGTGTATACTAAAATATAGGGAGATAGTTTATTATGTGCGATTATAGGTTAGATTTTAAGGGAATAATTACTTTAGAGGATTATAGTAGTATTTATGATTATATGGAATTGGTTAGCAGTAATGACAATTTAACTATTACCATTGATGAACAAAATGAGTTTGAAGTAGAAATGTTTAAAAGTATGGTAAAAAATAAAAAATTCTCAATATATGAAAGAATAAAAAATGATGACAATAGTTGTTCTATAACAGTAGGTAAAAGTAATTAGACAAGCAACAAACTGCTCTTAGGCATCTGAAAAAAATAATAAGGCATATTCAACAAAATATACTAGAATACTGACTAGTTATTTTGTCGAATATGCCTAAGTCAATTTAGATACTAATTTTGACTTATTATTTTTTTAGATGCCTTAATAGATTTTTACTGAAATTTATACTTAGAATTTTACATATAGCTATGTTATAATATGGTGTGTAATTATTAAGACTAATCAACAAATATTGTCAGTTTAATCTATTAGCTAAGTCAGTATGCCAGTCTATTTTGCGTTATGCAATGGCTGCAGAACTAATGGATAGCTATAAATTTTATAAGTATTGAGGGAGGTAAAAAAGTTATGAAACAATATGTTATAGGAATTGATTTAGGTGGAACTAAAATCAACGGAGCTTTAGCAGATTTGAATGGAAAGGTAATAAGTAAGTATGTGCTACCTACAAATGCATCAGAGGGAGAAGAAAATGTATTAAATAGAATTTATGAAGTAATTGAAAAGGTCTTACAAGATGGAGGAAAAAAAGCAGAGGAAATTAAAGCAATAGGAATAGGATCCCCGGGCCCTCTAGATGCAAAGAAAGGTATTATAATTTCAACTCCAAATTTGCCGTTTGAAAATTTTCAATTGGTAAAACCTATAAGTGAGAGATTTGGAATTCCTACATATTTAGATAATGATGCAAATGTTGCTGCAATTGGGGAACATATTTTTGGTGCAGGTAAAGGAACTGAGAATATGGTATTTGTTACTGTAAGCACAGGTGTTGGCGGTGGTGCAATATTGAATGGTAAAATATATAGAGGTAGTACTTGCAATGCTTTAGAAATAGGACATACAACCGTTGAAAAAAATGGTCCAAGGTGTAATTGTGGAAATTATGGATGTGTAGAGGCTTTAACGTCAGGTACAGCCATTGGGAAGAGAGCTAAGGAAGCTATTCAAAGGGGAGAAGAAACATCATTAAAAAGTTACAAAGAATTATCTTCCTATGAAGTATTCCAAGAAGCAAAAAAAGGTGATAAAATTGCTTCTGAAATATTAGATTCATGCCTTAATTATTTAGGTATAGGTATTGCAAACATTGTTGCTAGTTTTGATCCTGAAATGATTATTATTGGTGGAGGCGTAACTAATGGAGGAAGCATAGTATTTGATAAAGTTAGAGAAGTTGTTAAAGAAAGATGCTTTGAAACTATGGCTAATTCATGTAAAATAGTACCAGCAGGATTAGGTACAGATGCTGGAGTTATTGGAGCCGTTGCATTAGCTATAACAGAATCTGATAGATAATATTATTTTTTTTAAGATGCCTAAAGGACTGTATGGAAAAGATTAAGATCATTTTCATACAGTCCTTTATAATATTAAGAGATTCAGAAGCAGCTGGTTGAGTTGAACATTTAAAGTAAAAAATTGACGCAGTATTTTTTCAATTCTCAACTGATTATAATAAAAATAAAGTGTTGCAAAATTAAAAAAAAGTATTATAATAATATTAAAGTCAAAGAAAGTCAAAGTTCAACAAGAAGGGAAACTTAGATGATTAGAATATCTGATACTATAGAACAATTCATAAAAGAAATGATATCTGAAAATAAACAAAATGTGGTGGAAATTCAAAGAAATGAGCTAGCTAATCACTTTTGTTGTGCACCATCACAAATTAACTATGTGCTAACAACTAGGTTTACCACAGAAAAAGGCTACTATATTGAGAGCAGAAGAGGCGGTGGCGGATGCATAAAAATATATAAGGTGCAATATGTTGAAAATAAACCACTAGTAGCTATTATACTTGATAAAATTGGGGATAGTATAACATATGATGGAGGTTCTAGAATCATAGATGCTCTGAGAGAAGCTGATGTTGTTACCTGTAGAGAAGCAAATATTTTAAAATCATCGATTAACGATAGAACATTATGGCTAGTGAATGATAATAGAAATAAGATAAGAGCAGAAATATTAAAATCATCCTTTATAGCCATTATGTTATAAATTTACAAAATAAATAAATAAAGGTATAATTAAAGAGTGTTATTTTTATTGTTTAAGGAGGCTTCAAGGATTATGTTGTGTGAAATGTGTAAAAAAAATGATGCGGTTTTTTATGTAACAAAGATAGTTAATGGGAATAAACAGGAAATAAAATTATGTGAACATTGTGCTAAAAAATTTGATGGTTTTAATTTTGTTAGTGAAATGGGAATAATATCGCCTTTCTCATTTCAAAATATATTAAGTGGGTTAATGGACTATATTGGTGAAAGTCATAAAAATAGTACAGATACAGATGTTTCATGTAAAAAGTGTGGAATGACTTTAAGAGAATTCAAAGAAAAAGGATTGCTAGGATGCAGTGAATGTTATGAAAATTTTAGTTCAACAGTATATCCAGTTATAAATAGAGTTCAAGGTAAGATTGAACACGTAGGTAAAATACCTAAAAAATGTGGTAAAGATATAATTGAAAAAAAGAGAATGGATACACTAAAGCAAGAACTTCAAAAATCAATTGCACTTGAGGAGTATGAAAAAGCAGCAGAGATAAGAGATAAAATTAGGAAAATAAACAATGAGGGGAGTGAAGAATAACATGCAGAATTGGTTAGAATGTGAAGATGAACCTGATAATTTAGTAATCAGCAGTAGAATAAGGCTTGCAAGAAATATAAAAGATCAGCCATTCCCAGATAAGCTCTCTGATGAAAAGGCTAGAAGTATTGTAAATAAAATTGAAGATGCGTTATTTTCTTCTTCTCATATGAAAGATGAATTTAAAAGTGTTTACTTATGGAGAGAGGATAAGAATTCAAGGTTATCTTTTGTAGAAAAGCATTTAGTAAGTAGTAAATTAGTAGAAAATGATTTAAAATCAGCATTTATTGTGAATAGTGATCAAACAGTAAGTATCATGATAAATGAAGAAGACCATATAAGACTTCAGTGTATTAGTGGGGGACTAGATTTAGACCAAATATTAGATTGCTCAAATAAAATTGATGATTTGATTGAGGAAAAAATAGATTATGCTTTTGATGAAAAAATTGGGTATTTGACAGCATGTCCCACAAACATTGGTACAGGATTAAGGGCTTCTGTTATGATACACTTACCAGCTTTATCTATGAATAATCAAATAAATGGTATATTAAATACTTTAACACAAGTTGGTATGACAATAAGAGGTTTGTATGGAGAAGGATCAGGAGCATATAGTAATCTTTATCAAATATCTAATCAGGTTACACTAGGAATTAGTGAAAGAGATATAATAGCTAATTTAAAGGCTGTTGTGAATCAACTTATAAATCAAGAAAATCTTTCTAGAGAGCAAGTATTGACAAATTGTAGATATGAAATAGAGGATAAAATATTTAGATCATTAGGTATATTAAAGACAGCTAGAATAATTGATACAGCAGAATGTTTAAAATTACTGTCAAATGTTAGAATGGGTGTAGAAATGGGAATAATAAATAATATAAACAAAAAAGTCCTAAATTACTTATTAGTAAATACCCAGCCTGCAACGCTAGGAAAAATGTTTGATAATAAATTAAGTACAAAAGATTTGAACATAAAAAGGGCAGATTATATTAGAGAAAAATTAAAATAGGTGGTGAGTTAGTATGTTTATTAACAGATTTAATGAAAGAACAGAAAAAGTTTTGGTATATGCAAAAGAAGAGGCGCAAATGTTTCAACATGGTTATGTTGGTACTGAGCATATACTTCTTGGAATACTTAGGGAAGATGGAGGAACTTCAAAGAAGGTTCTTAATAGTATGGCAGTTACAATTGAAGGAGTGAGAAGCTTAATTGCAGAGTATGAAGGAAAGGGTGATTTTGAACTATACAGAAATGATATTCCTCTAACACCTAGAACAAAAAGGCTCCTTGAAATAAGTGCTTTAGAGGCGACAAATTTAAATCATAATTATATTAGCCCAGAGCATATTTTATTGGCTCTTATTAGAGAAGGAGAGGGAGTTGCAGTTACTATACTTAGTAACTTAAATGTAGATTTTGATAAACTTAGAAAAGAAATTGTATCAAGTCTAGAAGGTGGAAAGGAAGCTAGTTCTAATAATAAGTCTGAAAATAAAACAGGAGAACCAACTCCTGCATTAGATCAATTTGGCAGAGACCTTACTGAAATGGCATCCGAAGGAAAACTTGATCCAGTAATAGGAAGGGATAAAGAAACTCAGAGAATTCTAGAGATACTTTGTAGAAGAACTAAAAACAATCCGTGCCTTATTGGAGACCCTGGTGTTGGAAAAACTGCGATTGCTGAAGGGCTTGCTGAAAGAATAGTGGCAGGAAATATACCAGAAATATTAAAAAATAAGAGAGTAGTTACATTAGATTTATCTTCAATGGTTGCAGGTTCAAAATACAGAGGTGAGTTTGAAGAAAGATTAAAAAAGGTAATGAACGAGATAAGAAAGGCTGGAAATGTAATACTCTTTATTGATGAAATTCATACAATAATTGGTGCTGGAGGAGCTGAAGGTGCAATTGATGCTTCAAATATATTAAAGCCATCTTTAGCAAGAGGTGAAATTCAATGCATAGGTGCTACGACTATTGATGAATATAGAAAATACATTGAAAAGGATACTGCACTTGAAAGAAGATTTCAGCCAGTAAATGTAGGTGAACCATCTTTGGAAGAGGCTGTTCTTATATTAAAGGGCCTTCGTGATAAATATGAAGCACACCATAGAGTGAAAATTACAGATGGTGCATTAGAAGCAGCTGTAAATTTATCTGAGAGGTATATTACAGATAGATATCTACCTGATAAGGCAATTGATTTAATTGATGAGGCAGGAGCAAAGGTAAGAATAGAGAATTTAACAGCTCCACCAGATTTGAAAAGTCAAGAGGAAGAACTTGAAAAAACCACAAAGGAAAAAGCAGATGCTATAAGACTTCAAGACTTTGAAAAAGCAGCAAGATTAAGAGATAAAGAAAAAGAATTAAAGACAAAAATAGAAGATTTTAAGACTAACTGGAAAAATAAAAGTAATGTAGAGAATCATATTGTAACAGAAACTCAAATTGCAGCAGTAGTTTCTAAGTGGGCCAATATTCCTGTAGAAAAACTTACAGAGAAAGAATCTGAAAAACTTTTGAAACTAGAGGAAATACTGCATAAGAGAGTCATAGGACAGGATGAAGCTGTTAAATCTATAGCTAGAGCTGTAAGAAGAGCAAGGGTTGGACTAAAAGATCCAAAGAGACCTATTGGATCTTTTATATTCCTAGGACCAACTGGAGTAGGGAAAACAGAACTATCGAAGGCACTTGCAGAGGCTATGTTTGGTGATGAAAACAGTATAATTAGAATTGACATGTCAGAATATATGGAGAAACATACTGTATCAAGGCTTATTGGATCGCCTCCAGGATATGTTGGATTTGATGAAGGTGGGCAATTAACAGAAAAGGTTAGGAGAAAACCATACTCGGTTATTTTGTTTGATGAAATTGAAAAGGCACATCCAGAGGTATTTAATATCTTACTTCAGATACTTGAAGATGGAAGACTTACTGATGGTAAAGGAAAGACTGTTAATTTTAGAAATACAATAATAATTTTAACGTCAAATGTTGGAGCATCTACAATTAAAAAGCAAAAGTCATTAGGATTTACTATGGATAGTGATAAGCAGGATAATGAGTATGAGAAAATGAAAGAAAATATAATGGATGAATTAAAGCAGTCTTTCAGACCAGAATTCTTAAATAGAATTGACGACATAATTGTATTTCATCAACTTGTGGAAAATGATCTACAAAAAGTTGTTAAACTTATGCTTAAGTCTGTAAGTGACAGGCTTAATGATCAAGAAATAAATATTAAATTTTCTCAGGAAGCAGAGAAACTTTTAGCAGAAAAAGGATATGACCCAAGTTATGGAGCTAGACCTTTAAGAAGAACTATAACTAAAATTGTAGAAGATAAGATTTCTGAAGAAATCCTAAATGGAGATCTTCACAAAGGTGATGAAGTTTCAGTTACTGTTAAGGATAATGAATTGGAATTTTCTAAAGCATAGTATAAAGGCGGGAGTGTTTTGTCTCCTGCTTTTTTGTTACCTGTAAAAGTAAATATAATTTAACATATGTATTAAAAAGTATTGTATAATGATTATATGGCATCAAGGAGGATATATAATGGCTAAAAGTAAAACATGTTTTGTATGTCAAGAATGTGGATTTGAAAGCTTAAAATGGATGGGGAAATGTCCTAATTGTAATACATGGAATAGTTTTGTGGAAGAAGCAACTGTAAAAAATGATAAAAATACAATTTTGAATCAAAATAATGAACCTAAATGTATAGTTAATATAAAATCGGGAGAACATGAAAGATATGACACTGGTATTGGTGAATTAAATAGAGTTTTAGGAGGAGGGCTTGTAAAGGGGTCGTTAACACTTATATCAGGTTCACCAGGTATCGGAAAATCTACATTGCTTTTACAAAGTTCTGATAATATAGCTAAAAAATATGGAAAAGTACTTTATGTTTCAGGAGAAGAATCAGAAGAACAGATTAAAATGAGAAGTGATAGACTGGGTGTAAATTCTAGTAATCTTTTTATACTATCTGAAACAAATATGGATGTAATCTCATTGCAAATAGAACAAATTAAACCAATATTCGTAATTATAGACTCGATTCAAACAGTATTTAAATCAGCTGTAAGTTCTGCACCTGGAAGTGTATCTCAAGTTAGAGAATGTGCAAACGAAATAATGAGAATAGGAAAGAGTAAAGGAATATCATTTTTCGTTGTTGCACATGTTACCAAGCAAGGAGAATTAGCTGGACCAAGAGTATTAGAGCATATGGTAGATAGTGTCCTATCATTTGAAGGAGAAAGAACTGAAGAATTTAGAATACTTAGAACCATAAAAAACCGTTTTGGAACAACAAGTGAAATAGGCGTTTTTGAGATGGAGCAAGAAGGACTTTTAGAAGTATCTAACCCTTCAAATGTATTTTTAGAGGAAACTAACTTTAAACAAGAAGGTTCAATTGTCATAGGAGTTATGGAGGGCACAAGACCTATATTAGTTGAAATTCAAGCGCTTGTAAGTGAAACAAAAGCAGTAATGCCAAGGAGAACTGTTGTAGGAATAGAGTCTGCCAGACTAAATTTAATCTTGGCAGTACTAGAAAAAAAACTTAAGATACCATTTTATAATTGTGATGTATATGTCAACGTAGTAGGTGGACTTAGTATAGATGGAACTTTTGCAGATTTGGGTCTAGCATTAGCTTTGATTTCAAGTATAAAGAATAAGGAGACAAAACTCGATAAAATGATTGTAGTAGGGGAAATAGGACTTACAGGTGAGGTAAGACCAATTTCATATTGTGAAAGGATAGTAAATGAGGCAGAGAAGATGGGATTTATGAACATTATAATACCAGAGAGAAACATTGGAAAGATCAAGACAAGTAAAATAGGTACATATGGAGTATCTTCCTTAAGGGAAGCAGTTAATAAAGTATTTTGAATAAGGTGATAGATGGTGAATGAATTAAGATTAAAAAAAGACAAAATACTCATGGATGTCCTCAAGATGTTAGCACCTGGTACACAGCTTAGAGAGGGACTTGAAAATATTTTAAGAGCAAAAACAGGAGGTCTTATAGTATTAGGAGATAACGAGAAGATAATGGATTTAATGGATGGAGGATTTAAAATAAATTCAGAATATAGTCCATCATATGTTTATGAATTAGCAAAGATGGATGGAGCTATTGTTTTAAGCTCAGACTTAAAGAAAATTATCAGTGCTAATGTACAATTAATACCAGACTTTTCAATACCAACATTTGAAACTGGAACTAGACACAGAACAGCTCAAAGAGTAGCAAGGCAAACGGGAAATGTGGTTGTGGCTATATCCCAGAGAAGAAATGTTATAACAGTATATAAAGATGATATAAAGTATGTGCTTAGAGACAGCAGTGTAATTCTTGGAAGAGCTAATCAGGCATTACAGACTTTGGAAAAATATGTATCAGTTTTGGATAGAGTAGTTACTAATTTAAACTTATTAGAATTTCAAGATTTGGCAACTCTTTTTGATGTATTAACAGTAATACAAAGAACTGAAATGGTGATGCGAATTGTAGCAGAAATTCAAAGATATATATACGAGCTTGGAAATGAAGGAAGATTAATATCTATGCAGCTTAATGAACTTGCAAAAAATGTAGAACAAGATGGTATTTTTCTTATAAGGGATTATTGTCAGAGCGGAGTAGATTATAGTGATGTATATAAGAATGTGCAGAATATAAGTTCAGAGGAATTCTTAGATTTAGATACTATATCAAAGCATTTAGGTTATTCAGGAGTTCCAATTGTAGATACACTTATATCACCTAGAGGATATAGGATGTTAAGTAAAATTTCAAGAATACCAGCAAATGTAATCGAAAATTTAGTTAAACATTTTAAGGAATTAAAGGCTGTATTAGAGGCTTCTTATGAAGAACTCGATAATGTAGAGGGAATTGGAGAGGCAAGGGCAAAGGCAATAAAAGATGGTCTAAGGCGACTAAGAGAACAATTTATTTTAAATAGACAATTTTAGGTGAAAAAATAACAAGTCAGTATGCTAGCCTATTTTCTTTATACTGCATCCACAGTTTCACAGCCCTGCTCAAAATATCCGTAGCATCTTTGACTTGTTATTTTCTATCATATGCATTAATGATATGATAATATACTAGAGTTATACTGACGTATAACTCTAGTATATTATCTAAGACTATATTTTCCTAAGGTATTAATACTATCATTTTCCTTTATAAGGACATCATATAAATTAATCCCTAAGGTATTACAAAGAGAAGTTAAATAAAATAAATGAGTTCCAATCTCCCCTTCAATGACATCACGACAGTTCTCACACAATTCGCCAATAACATGTGTTTGAAGGCACTCGCTTAAATTATCTATATTTAAATTTGAATCATTTTCTGGAATTTGCTGCCTCTTGGCATTAATTTCAATACAACCACAATTGGTAATGGATTTTGCTATAGCTCTATTAATTCTTGCATCAGATTCTTGTAATTTTGTTATTATGTCAATCAAACTTTTATGTCTAACTAGAGAACTTTCAACGCTGTTTTGAAAATTATCAAAAATTATATCTTTCATTAGGCTCATCTCCCCTTATAAAGAATTAATAAATGCCCATAGTTTGATTATAAAAGCTTTACATTGGGTTTGTCAATAAATGTGGAATATAAATTACAACTATATGATAAAACAAATTTTTTTTTATTAATAGGGGGATTTGTATGTTAATACATGGTATGATATAAAAAATTACATAAATGTTTATAAATAGTATAAAATATTCTAGTATAGTGTTAATATTAAGTTAGTGTTTTGAATATAAAATTAACATTTTATAAAAAACGTTTACTTTTATTGAAAATGTAATATAGTTATTATATATTAAGATTAGAGGAGGAATGTATTAAAATAAGAAAAATGTGGCAATAATATAAATGGAGGTGAATATTTTGCTAAAAAAACTATTAAGAGGTTTGTTCACTATTATTGGTCTTGCATTAGGTTGGATTGTTGTTGACGAATTAACAAGTTATGGAATTGTTTTGAAATTTATTTCAAAAGGAAATACAGTTGAAACGGTCTTATTCTATATTTTTTCTATTCTATTAGGTGGATTAATATTTTTTATAGTGTCTCCTTGGGTTATAAAAGCAATTACAAGTACCATGGAGTACCTTGAAACAAATATACAAAAATTACAAATTTCCGAAATTGTTTTTGGAACAATAGGTGGAATTATAGGACTTATTATTTCAGTGTTGATGGTTAGCTTATTTCCTAAATCGTCCCAAGTGTTATGGGTGCAAGTATTATGGACAATTATTGAAATAACTATATGCATTATAGTAGCTGCTTTTGTAGCAGATATTTCTATAAAAAAAAGAGAAGAGATAATGGGACTTTTTTCTGGTTTAAAAAAATCTAATTCTAATAGAGATAAAAAAGGAAAAACTAATGGGAGAGGAACAGCTAAGATTCTTGATACTTCTGTTATAATCGATGGTAGAATATTTGATATATGTCAAACAGGATTTGTTGAGGGAACTTTAGTAATACCTAACTTTGTACTAGGTGAACTTAGACATATAGCAGACTCTTCTGATGGACTTAAAAGAAATAGGGGAAGAAGAGGTCTTGATGTACTGAATAGGATTCAGAAAGAACTCAATGTAGATGTTCAAATATATGAAAAAGATTTTCCTGATATTCCAGAAGTTGATATAAAACTTTTGAAATTGGCTGAAGTTTTAAATGGTAAAGTCATAACAAATGATTATAATTTAAATAAAGTGGCAGAGTTCCAAGGAGTACCTGTATTAAACATAAATGAACTAGCAAATGCGGTAAAGCCGGTTGTTTTACCTGGTGAAGAAATGAAAATAACAATAGTAAAGGATGGCAAAGAATCAGGTCAAGGAGTAGCATATCTTGATGATGGTACTATGATTGTGGTTGAAGGTGGAAGAAAGCACATAGGAGAAACTTTGAGTGTTGCCGTTACATCTGTACTACAAACAGCAGCAGGTAGAATGATATTTGCAAAACAAAAAGAGGCATAGGACAAGGAGTAATATATGAGTAGAAATTGTGCTATAGTTGTAGCAGGAGGAAAAGGAAGAAGGATGGGAAAAGGTATAAATAAACTTTTTCTTGCTTTAAACAATAAGCCAATATTAGCATATACATTAGAGGCATTTGAAAAAAATCATTTAGTAGATTCTGTAATATTAGTAGCCGCAAGAGAAGAAGTGGAGTATTGTAAAAGAGAAATAATTTTACCTTACTCAATTAAAAAAGTGAAAAAAGTGGTTCCTGGAGGAGAAGATAGATGTCAGTCTGTTCTAAATGGTTTGAAAGCTGTGACTGACTCTAGTATAATTCTTATACATGATGGTGCAAGGCCTTTTATAGATGATAGAATAATAGAACAAGGAATAAAATGTGCAGAAATTTATGGAGCTAGTGCTTGCGGGGTTGAGCCAAAGGATACCATAAAAATTAAAGATGAGTCAGGTTTTTCTAAAGGAACACTTAAAAGAAGTGATCTTTTCTGTGTTCAAACACCACAATGTTTTAAGTTAGAACTTATATTGAAGGCTCATGAGGACATTCTTGGTAAAGGTGTATTTGTTACTGATGATACAAGTGTTGTAGAGATGTATGGTCATAATGTATTTTTATATGAAGGAAGTTACAATAATATCAAAATAACCACTCCAGATGACCTACTATTGGGTGAGAAAATTCTTAGAGATTTTAATAAATTCAATTAAGGCATATTGAACAAAATAACAAGTCAGTATGTTAGTGCATTTTACGTCACACTGTGTTGCATCTATTACTTGTTATTTTCTTTCATATGCGTAAGATAGTACTTTACATTTTAAAAGCTCATCCTACTGGTAGGGTGGGTTTTTGAAATTTTACATTAAAAATATTAATATAAGGCATGTTCAACAAAACAGCAAATCAATTTATCGGCTAATTTTGACTTATAATTTTTTTAAGATCCCTAACTTAAGCTTTACGATTAAATAGTTCAAATGCTATAATCTTATTTAGGCATATTCAAGAAAATAACAAGTTAGTATGCATAAAATTACTTATGATATCATAATGAAAATATCATTTTGTTTCTATATAATAGGAGGAAAAAATATGAGAATATACAATACAATGTCTAAGAAAAAAGAAGAGTTTGTACCTATAACACCGGGAGAAGTGAAAATGTATGTTTGTGGACCAACAGTTTATAATTTCTTTCACATTGGTAATTCAAGAACATTTATAATATTTGATACAGTAAGAAGATATTTTGAATATACAGGTTATAAGGTTAAGTTTATCCAGAATTTTACTGACATTGATGATAAAATGATAAATAAGGCAAATGAAGAGGGAATAACAATTAAAGAACTTGGCGATAAGTTTATTTATGAATACTACAAGGATGCTGATGGATTAAATATTGAGAGGGCTACGGTAAATCCAAGAGCCACTGAATATATTGGGGACATTATAGATTTTGTTCAGGAGCTTATAAATAAGGGATACGCATATGAAGTTGATGGGGATGTTTACTATAGTACGCAAAAATTTCAGGGCTATGGAAAATTATCAGGTCAAAATCTAGACGAATTAAAATCAGGGGTAAGAATAAATGTAGATGAAAGAAAAAAAGATTCTATGGATTTTGCCATTTGGAAAGCGAAAAAAGAAGGTGAACCATCATGGAAAAGTCCGTGGGGTGAAGGTAGACCTGGATGGCATATAGAATGCTCATGTATGGCGCATAATTTATTAGGTGACACAATAGATATTCATGCAGGCGGAATGGATTTAGTTTTTCCACATCACGAGAATGAAATAGCTCAAAGTGAGGGCAGGACAGGAAAGACTTTTGCAAACTATTGGATGCATGCAGCTTATCTAAACGTAGATAACAAAAAAATGTCAAAGTCTTTAAATAATTTTTTGACTGTCAGAGATGCACTTAAAAAATTTGATTCTGAGGTCATAAGACTGTTTATGCTTAGTGCACATTACAGAACTCAATTAAATTATAGTATTGACTTATTGGAATCTTCTAGATCAGCACTAGAAAGACTATATAATTCTTTGGATAACTTAGAAAGTTTAAAGGAAGCATCAAATACAGAAAAATTGAATGATAACGAGAAAGAGTATTTAAATAGATTAAATTCTTATAAGAAAAATTATATTGAAAAAATGAACGATGATTTCAATACAGCTGATGCTATTTCTGTTATATTTGATTTGATAAAAGATATAAATGTAAACTTAACCGTTGATTATTCAAAAGAGATTCTTCAATATTCTCTTGATTTAATAAGAGAATTAGGCAGGCCATTAGGAATATTACAGAAATCAACAAAATCAAGTTTAGAAGATGATATAGAAAAATTAATAGAAGAGAGACAGGAAGCAAGAAAAAATAAAAATTTCAAATTGGCTGATGAAATTAGAGATGATTTGAAGGCAAGAGGTATAACACTTTTAGATACTCCTCAAGGAGTAAGGTGGAAAAAAGCTTAATTAAGGAGCAATTTTATGGAATTTGATTTATTAAAAGGTAGCTTTACAAAACAAGATGCTAGAAATTTAAACCCACTTGTGCTAGCTTTTGTAGGTGATGGTATTTATGAAATATTTGTAAGAGCCTTTATAGTTAACAAAAACAGAGAAATGAATGTTCATAAACTTCATGTAAAAGCTATCTCATTTGTAAAAGCTCACGCCCAAAGTGAATTTATGAAGGCAATTATTGATGAACTTACAGAAGAAGAGATGAACATATACAAAAGAGGAAGAAATGCTAAATCAGCTACAGTGCCTAAAAATGCAGATGTAGGTGAATATAGGATGGCTACAGGCTTTGAAGCGTTATTTGGATATCTATATGTTACAGAGCAAAATGATAGGATTAATTATTTCTTTGAAAAAATCATTCAAATAAGCATGTCTATTCAGTAAATAGGGGGATATATAAATGTCATTAAAGGTAAAAATTATAGAGCACACTCCAAATCCAGAAAAGGTAATCGCATCAGCAGGAAAGCTTTGTTATAGTTCTGCTAACGTAGACGATATAATGGATAACTTGGATGAAGAAAGCACAAAAAAATTTGTAAATATGATAATGTCTTATGGACATTTTTCAACTATTGAACATGTATCTTTCACATTTGCAATTGAGGGTGTATCAAGAAGTTTAACACATCAACTTGTAAGACACAGATTAGCTTCATATTCACAGCAAAGTCAAAGATATGTTAAGTTAAAGCAATTTGAATATATTATTCCCCCTGAAATTGAGGGAAACATAGAGGCAAAGGAACTTTTCATTGAGTGTATGGAAAAAGATCAAGAAACGTATGATAAACTTGTTGATATACTAAAAAAGTCTGCGCTGGATGCTTTTACTGAAGAATTCATTTTAAAGAATAAACTAGGCTCGAAGGATGAAGTTACTGATAAAGATAATAAAAAATTATTAAGTAATGCTGAGAAGAAGGCAATTGAAGATGCTAGGTATGTATTTCCTAATGCATGTGAGACAAAAATAATTATGACAATGAATGCAAGAGAATTAATTCATTTTTTCAACGAAAGATGCTGTCAAAGGGCGCAATGGGAAATTAGAGAATTATCAAATGAAATGCTAAAGGCTGCTAAGATGGTATCTCCTATACTTTTTCAAAAAGGTGGACCTAAATGTGTTAAGGGATCTTGCAGTGAAGGAAGTATGACTTGTGGTAAAGCAGTAGAAATTAGAAAATTCTACTTAGATAAGGAGTTAATATGAAAGAAATAAGACAAAAAGAAAAATATAATAACAAAAAAAAGTTTGGTAAAGAAGATATTAGCACTGTGGAAAAAGATGATAAAAATTTAGATAGAGAAGATGTTATTGAAGGCAGGAATGCAGTAATTGAGGCTTTAAAATCAAATAGAACTGTAGAGCAAATACTAGTTTCAAGTGGTGACAGTGAGGGCTCGATAAATGTAGTATATGCATTGGCTAAAGAAAAGAGAATTGTAATAAAAGAAGTAGACAGAAGAAAACTGGATCAAATATCTGTTACAGGGGCACACCAAGGGGTTATAGCATATGTTACTCCATATAATTATTGTGAGATAGACGATATTTTAGAATATGCAAGGTCAAAAGGAGAGGAACCATTCATAATTATATTAGATGAAATTGAAGATCCTCATAATTTTGGTTCTATAGTTAGAACGGCAGAAATATGTGGGGCTCATGGGGTAATTATCCCCAAGCGTAGGAATGTAGGAGTAACTCCAACTGTATACAAGTCATCAGCGGGTGCCGTAGAATATATGAAAATTTCCAAGGTTACAAACATTAATACAGCCATAGATACCCTCAAGAAAAGAGGAGTGTGGATTTATGGTGCACATATGGATGGAGAAAGTTACTGCTTTGAAAACAACTTTAGCGGTCCTGTAGCATTAATTGTTGGAAGTGAAGGAAAGGGAATTTCAAAACTAACTAAAGAAAAATGCGATGTTTTAGTAAAAATACCTATGAAGGGCAATATAACATCTTTAAATGCCTCTGTAGCTGCGGGGA
>Ga0255360_1000212_pt1 | contig 16024 bp, 16 predicted proteins | sample GFST50metaG_FD_186004 | JGI IMG/M metagenome (GOLD analysis project Ga0255360, IMG submission 186004) | Peat soil microbial communities from Stordalen Mire, Sweden - G.F.S.T50 | ecosystem: Environmental > Terrestrial > Soil > Wetlands > Peat | place: Sweden: Norrbotten County, Stordalen Mire... | reverse complement strand
ATCTCTATGCTCATGATAGGCGAGCCCACCTCAGAACTCCAGCAATAAGCGCATTTCGAAGGGCAGCCAAGAGTAGGAATGATCATGACGTGAAAGGGCCTTTTTTGTTTCATGATTTATTTGGCCTTCTTTAAACGACTTTTAAACTGCCAATAATATATCTTGAGAACATCTCTTTCTATAGTTAGCCTTTCTGCGCCAGACTGCGGTAAGAGGACTGCTCACCACGCCTTTTTTTTAGAGGGCATCTTAAACTTATACAGCCCGTATTGAAATTCCCAGATACCGCTTTGTGGACGAATAGGAATAGAACGTTAAGCGTCCCCGAAATCGTCATGATGGATATTTGTTTCAAACACGCCTCGATAGCCAATATGTCTCTAGCGCGTGGGACTCCGTTCCATACACACCTCTACGGCGCTGCGACGCGGATCGAATCCACTGGAGTTTTTAAAATTGTATAGCGCTTTCCCGCAAGTTCTGTGGCCAGTACTCGCGCGATAGTTTCAGCGAGATCATCATCCACGACCGTATTAACCTGTATAGCCCTCTCGGTATGGTCCCGTATTGCCTCAATGGCCATTTCAGGCTCCTCTCTGATGACAAAACCTTTCCAATTCTGCGGTGAAACACCCCAGTACTCGAGACAATAAAATCCTGTCACGCCCTGTTGGGACAGGATGTTAACCGTTCTTCCTAAGGTCTCATAGTCTACAAAAACGTTCAGAAGCACCTTAGCCATTCTCTCACTCCCCTACCTGTGTGCGGATAATACCACATACGTGCTTATTCTATATTTGTTCTGCTCGTGCTAAGAGGGGGCGCCGTTATCAGATTCCGTATGACGGTAAGCGCACGTCCGGCCGTCAAGTAACGTTGCTTAAGCATATCACCTTTTCATTTTGCCACGCCTTATTGACACTAAGCGGCTTGAACCCCAGTTTGTGCTGCGGATAAACACTTTGTAAGCACAAAGGGCGGCGCACAATTTTCAGCTGCGTCCATTTGCAGTGCGTTTGCCCGAGCTCTTTATGCAATGCTTCCGCACTGATATCTACGCTGCAATTCATCGCGAAGGAAGGAAACAACGTGTGGATCACACTTCTAGGCAGGTCTGCACGTTTTGTTTGCTTGCGATGCTCGCAAGCGCTCCGAAACTTAAAACGCTATCGTATTTTCGGCTTGCACGAATTTGTAGATCCACTCCGCGATTGCTTTTCCGCCGAGATTATGCGCGATTTTGGTCCAACAGCTGCATTAAGGTTTGACGCAACTAGTTCTTGTATCTGGAATAGTTAAATACGTGAAAATCGGAGTAAGATTATGGATCGCGAAGTCGTCGTCTCTGTCAGTGTGCGAGCAGTCGGATATGATGTCAAAACATCGACGCTCGAAATAGAGTTCTGCGATTCAAGTGTCTACCAATATTCAGGAGTTCCTAAGGAAGTCTTTGCAGGGTTTCTGGATTCTATGGGCTTGAATCTCGAAAAGACCGATCTGAAATACTTCAGCGAACACATAAAAGGACAATACCCTCAGAAGACGATGCGAAGACCGCGGCTGAACCTTTTTAAGGGCGTTCTGGATACTTAGTGACCCGCAGATCTTAGATCTCGTCGTGAAAGGTCCCAACACAAGATGCACGCGACATTAAGGCTCGATGGGAAGCCCTAGATCAGATACTCGTCACCGATTAAGAAGAGGAGATTAATACTACGCGAGTTCTCTCGCTCGAATAAAGCTAATACAGGACCGACGTCACGAGGCGCTAGCTGGACGCCTCAATAGCATCTTGGACCGTATAGCCAGAATCTGCTACCAACTTAACGTCGATTCCATACCCCTTCAGCCACTGCACGCCACCCCCTCCAGCGTGGCCAGTAATGACAATATCGACCCCGTGTTCGTGCATGAAATCGGCAACTCTGGCGCCCTTTTTTCGCGCAAGCGTTTTGTATTGTTTTACTAACGTCCCGATGAGATCAACGTGATTCTCTTGCACGCTGAAGTCACAAAATACTCGCGCTTTCCTAAGTCGTGTGCTAATGCCGCTCTGAGATCGCCATCACCCGGGCTCGCTTCAACGGTCATGAGATCCTCAGCTGCGCTCGCCGTGATGTTCACGTGATAAACTTCCGAAAAAACGCCGGCTTTGGTTCTCTCCCGCACTTTTCAGAGCTCTCTGACGGCTAATCCCCGATGGCTGCAAAGGACACTCCAACGAGTTTATAACTCCAACCTCCCCTCATATGAATATAGTTTATTTTTTGACTTCAGGCACGCTCTCTATCGTTTTTCGAACACGGCTGACGAGTTCCGGAGCAGCTTCTCTGTTAATCACCGTGTCAACCTGCAACTCGCGCGCCAAAACGTAGGAAGAGCGGAGATCAAGATGCCCGCGATCGCATCCTCGTACCAATAGCTGAGAGGAGTTAAAAACCAGGTCAACAACCGCAAGCGATCACACAGCATCGCTTATTGAGTATTTCGAGCCAGCGTAGCTATTGACGGGATCTACGTTTAAGCTCCGAAGTGTTTGCTAGACAACTAGCTGCCTGACAAAAAAAAGTCTGGGAGAAACAAGTGCTATTCCCTCGAAGGCGGTCGCCGAACATTATACAACACCCTCAACTCTTGTTCTTCCGATACTAGAGAAAACAATTAAGGAAGAACCGCTGCACCGAATGATAGTTGCAGATCAAAAAAAATCTCTGGGAAAAAAAAACAAAGAGGAGTGACGGGTGTCACTCCTTCGCAGCTTAGAATTTTCGGCCGGGCGAGACGATCGTTCTCTCACCAGCAGGCTGGAACTCTCGCAGAGCGCCGCGCGCAAACTCCGCACGTGGTTTAGAGAAGTCGAACCACAGGTTGGGGTCGGCAAAGCACACTTTAACAAGCGGGCTAACCGCAAACGCGTCGCGGCGACCGACGTGCGCAGCCTTTGCTATGCCAGCGTAACCACCCTGGTGACCGACGTTCATGGCGTAGTTCGGGTAGTTCGCACCACGGAGTTCGTCTGGAGCGCCCTCGTCAGACCTGACGGAGAACGTGTTCGTGGATCCGCACTGGTCCTGCAAGTCGTAGCCGTAGAACCCGAGTCTGCCCCATGCGTCCTTGTGGAGGAGCATAGAGAGATACCAGGCGCTTAGTCCTGCGTTCGAGTTACCCGTGGCGATAGCCGTGGTCACACCAGACGCGGCTGCAAGCACTGTAGCCCTCTGCGAACCGCCGAAGTGGTCCTCAAGGGTGGTCGGGTACTTCTCGTATTGCTCGATACCGTAGAGCGTAACCTCAGTACCGAGGTCGTTGACGACGTCCATCGTCGCCGGTGCCTTTCCGTCCGCTCCGTACTTCTTGGCGTAGTCGTTGCCGTAGTAGGCGTAGTCGTCGAGGATGTTGTCGGTGTATGCTGCGGTCGCGTATTGCGTGAAACCGACACCGCCTGACATATACGATCCGAGCCAAATCTGGTCGTAGAGCATACAGCCCGCAGCAACGACCTCAAGCGATGACTTGACGGGGTCGTCTGGGTATATCCGGTCTGTTTGGACCATGTCGGCCATGAAGCCAAACGAGAGACCGCCAGGTTCGTTAGGTCCACGCGCACGGCGTGCAGGAAGCATGTTCGCCATCTCGACGAGGCTTGCGTGCTTTGCCGCAAACGCGAGATCGGCTACGGCGGCTTCACCAGCGCACATGTTGTACGCGGCGATGAACGACATACCGATCTGCATCGCAGACCATCTGCTCGAGTTTCCGCCGTCGCACGTGCGCGACACGATCGTCGGTATGTGCACACCTTGCCAGAGCGTCTTGCCGATCGCCTTCTTGAGTTGTTCGGCTTGCGCCTTGGGGAAAAGCTTGTTGATATCAACAAGGAACGGCTTGTCGATTTCAGCAGCGAGGTCATCGTCGCCGGTAAAGACTTTTACGAAGCAGTCTTCAACGAGCGCAGGGTGGGTTTCCACCATGTGTTCTTGAACAATGGCCGCACCGGGCATCGTGTGGTTCAGCGCCTCGAGATAGCCGTTAATGGTCTCAGGCGTGACCTCCTTGCCGAGTCTTCGCGTAAGCGTCTCGTGCGCTTGGTCAAGACCGACGATAACCGTACGCCTGATCTCATCCCACATCTGTTGCATTGCGGGGTTGTTGACGTAGTGGAGGTCATCGCCTTCACACATCACGTCGGTCCCAGAGACGTTGTACGGCATAAGTTGCCGCTGACCGAGCGTCATACCGCCAAGGTGGACGTTGACGTTGTACGCGGGAATTCCACGGTCCTTGGCGATCTTTGCGCCCCATTCCTGAAACTCGCGCTTGTCCTTGGACTGAATCCATCCCTCGCGCTTATAGGTCGTCTTGTTCGAAGTAGGATCCTCCGCGAATTTCTTCTTCATCGCCTCGAGGAACATCTTTTGTGTTTTTTCAGTAGCCATATCGTTGCACCTCTCTTATGCCATCGGCTTGAATCCCCACATCGTTCTCAGCGTATGAATCCGCTGGATGTAGGTGATAAGCTCTTTGTCAGCTCGTGCTGCTTCTCCATCGACCCGATAGATCGTCGTTCTGCTCTTCAGGTCAGCGTCCGACATTGGCTTCCCGACAGGCACTGCCTTGTCAAGAGGCCTTCCCACCTGGTCTTTCACAATACTGACGGAGCCGTCAGGGTTCATTACCGATCTCTGTAGCATGTCGAACATCATGCCGTTTTGGTCCAGTCTCAGTGAGTGCCCGTGGACAGTACAGCCTCTGACGCCACTTCGAGCAGGGTCAAACGCCTCGCTCTCCAGCAGCATCTTGCTGAGTTTGTCGAGATCTCTCTCTCGGGCTTCGATGATCTGCCGACCGGACAGTGTACCGGGGTCGACGCCTCTGAATCGCGTGGAAGCCATCCACGACCTTACGTACGGAACCATCGGGGCGAAGTACATTGAGTCGGTGAACTGAATGTACCGAATCCGATCGCCTGCTGCCGCGCCCTCCGTGGGCTTCACGAGCTCTCTCATGGGGTCCTCGGGCTCTCCCATCTCTGATAGTGGCGGGTGAGTCGACGCATACGCTGTTCCAGGTGTGCGGTGGCCTAGTATTGCTACCACATCATCATCTGAAACGTCACGAACTTTGTCCAGCGTCTTCGTTGGATCCAGCGCCTTCCTTCTGTTTGCCGCTACCTTTGAAGTACCGGGAACAAATTGTGCCATTCTTTTTCAACTCCTTCGTTCTGCGCGTTTATAGTGATTGATACACTTAATGACCTCGTTGAGCTTATCACGCGTGATAGTCTCTCCGCGAGTCACGTTGGTTACGATTCCTACGATAGTGCCGTCGGTTTGAACGTCTTCGGGCCTTGGCATCACGATGCGCGTCTTTATCCCAATCCTGGCGAAATCTTCATAGTCAACCTGCGTTTGACTCACTACAATCGCCGGAATGGCGACGAAGCGCAGGATATTCCGCGCTTTGTAAATGATGTGAGTCTTCACGCCACCGAGGTGAATAACTGCAAGCTTGTGGCGAGCAATTTGTTCAACCTCCTTTGCCGAAAGGCCAAATTTTGGCCCGAGACCACGTGCGCTTTCAGGCGCGTCGGCCGGAACGCCGCTTCCGGCGTTTAGCACGAGCACGCCGACTTGAAAGCCCTCGTTTCGAAGGCCGTGCGTGATCTCGCAGATGGGCTTCGTTATGTGCCGTCTGCCCGGAGACATTGCGATCGCGACGACGTCAGGTATCCCTGTTTCGGAAATGGTGCCTCGTTGGGCAAGGCCTCCGCCTTTACCCAGGCCCATTGATTCGCGGCAATCGACAATGTGTGTGGCGCGGCTGACGATATGCGTCACCTCTCACGGGGATAAATCGCACAGATCCGCGATTTCGACTTCGGATCTGTCATGCCAAGCACTCGAGTGTCCTTGATTACGCCCCATTTCGCGTAATCAGTCTGCGTCGGACGCGTTCGTATATACAAGCCGCGGTTAATTTGGAAGCCACACGGAAGAATCCTTCTGCTCGCTTCTTCGACCTGTTCGATCACGTCCTCATCCTCAAGTTCAAGCCAAAACCTACCGACCTGCACCCCGAGCTCTACGTCCTGTTGTCCCACTTGAATGTGTCTGCGCGCTGCGTGCACGTTCGGTGTTCCCTTCGCTGGCCCTGTTGGAACAGCGGAAGCGATCCGGGGCCCGTGCAAGATCAAGCGCGTGATTCCTTCGATCTTGGCAAACTCTGTGACTAACCGCTCAACCGTCTCGGGGCTGAGTAGTCGCTCGGTGAATATCTCTATTTGAACAGGAATGCTCGTGTCAGGTACGTCCGTATCCATTGTGTATCGTAAACCTCCGCGCAATTTGCGTATTACATTCCCTCCGCTGCTTTGGCAACAGCAGTTATTGGGTCTTTGAATTCTGGTATCTCGCCGTACACTATGCCGATGATCTTTGAGGTTGCCTCTATTGAGAACATCTGCGTCCCCGCGTCAATCGCCACTGCTGCAGCAACGCACGGAATCGCAAAGCCCTTGGAGTGTCTCGTGACGATGTGGTTTCCATTGAACACACCGGGGCCGCCTCCGCCGTAGATCGAGTGGCTGAAGAACGAGAACCCGACCGCTGTACCCATAACCTTACCGAAGTCACATCCCGGGAGTGCCGTTTCGTGCTCGATCAGGTCGTTCGCGTACAACAGCGTTGACGAAACCGCTTGCGCCCCTCGGGCCGCACCACAGTTCACGATGGTCGCGGCGAGTGTGCCGGCGGCGCAATATCCGTTCCAAGCTGCGACGTCGTCAGTCTTCATGGCCTTAAAGCCAGAAGGCCAGGTCGCATCTTCCTTAATGACACCGGCTGCTTTTGCCTTTTCAACGGTCGACGCAACTACAGAGCCGATAGTACCCTCTTGCCCGTTTTCTTTAACGAGAGAGTAGAGCACGTTATTCGCGTTGAACCCCTGCATCGCGAGTCCGCAGAGCTGCAAACGCTCGTTCCAGCCAATGGCGTCACCCATCTCCCAGACGCCCGCCTGCTCGAATATCGATGACAGCGCAGACGCGTTCATCGTCCGCTTGCCGGTTGCGGCTGCAACGTGGTTAACCGCCACATTTCGCAGTGAGTAACCGTAGCCTTCATCTTTCTGCGGGGTCTCGAGCATGGATTTCACCATACCGCCCACGTTGTCGAGCGTCTGTGGATACTCTCCCCAAATGGCCGCCTTAACCATACACGCATTGAACATGTCCACCTTGAACATGTCGATAATCGCCTCAGTTAGTGCGCTGCTTGTTGCAGTAGTTCCTGCGACATACGTGGCTCCGGCGTCAAGGCGTGCTGTCGGTACTTGAACCATAAGCTGCTTTCCGCCGCCAAGGGGCTTGACAACGGTGTCGTCGCCCGCACTTACCATAATAAGGTCCTTGATCTTCTTCGCAAGCGCGTCGGCGTTGCCCACCAGGTCCAGGTTCAACTCGCGACCGAGTATCTGTTTGCCCTTGCCGCCCATTTTGCCGGTCATCAGCGCGTTTTGGATACCCTCGAGATTAACGGCCACCGTTCGCAAGGTGGTGTTGATAATCTTCTTGATAGCCGGGTTCACCAACGGGCTGAGAGCCTCGAGCGGTATGTTGGAACCAACCTTCTGACCTCTGTCGTTATATAGATCGACTTTGTCTTCAAATTTTGGCATTTCTTTCCCTCCGCGGGGTTAGCTGCCATACGAACGACTCTGTATGCTGAAGACTAGACTGAAAAATAGCTGAATACAGCTCGATCGAAAAACGATGGCAAGCTGTATGTTTCACCTAGCATGGAGCGTACCCCGGGTTTATTTAACATCAATTTCCTAGTTTATTAAGCTTGTGCTGAGAAAACGCGGAGAATGATTAGAATTATTTTTGTTGAGATTTGCGCAAACGAATCTCACAAAAATTTTATTTTTATATTTTTATAAAATACTGCACGATCATAAAAATTTTATTTTTATATTTTTATAAAATACTGCACGGGCGCGTTTTGCGTCTGCGTACTCATCGACAATCACTCAAAAAATATATATGCAACCAATCTTATCTCGGCTTTGCGTATGAAGGTACTGATTAGTCCAAAAGACGAATTTGAGGCGACAGAGGCAGTGAATGGCGGCGCCGATATCATCGATGTTAAGAACCCGATCGAAGGGTCGCTCGGAGCTAACTTTCCTTGGGTTATCCGAGGGATTCGAAGCCTTGTTCCGCACTCGATAGAAGTGAGCGCAACGATTGGTGATTTTCCACACCTTCCCGGTTCCGCCTCCCTGGCCGCACTGGGCGCCGCTGTTTCTGGCGCAAACTATGTCAAAGTGGGGCTAAAAGGATCCAAAACCAGAGATGACGCTATTTTTTTGATGCAACACGTCACGAGAACGGTGAAGGAATACGACACGCAGACGAAGGTCGTTCTCGCGGGATATGCAGACTTTCGACGTGCATCAACGCTCGATCCCTTTCTGCTGCCCGACATAGCACGCAGTGCAGGCTGTGATGTCGTGATGGTCGATACCTTTGTCAAAGATGGGAAGGGTATTTTTGATTTCATGGACGAAGCCGCCTGCACACGGTTCGTCGAAGAGGGGCACACGCAAAATCTACACGTCGCCCTCGCGGGGTCCATCAAACTGCCAGAGGTCCCTATATTAAAGCACGTTGGCGCTGATATCATTGGAATCCGTGGCGCAGCTTGTTCGCAGGGCGATCGATTGACCGGAACGATACAAGCCGAAAGCGTCAAGGCTCTGATGGCGATGGCGAAGCAGGCATGATTGCCCACGAATAGCCGCCACGTTCCCGACTGCCCGTGCCTGGAAAACTATTACTGTGCGCGCGCTCATGATCATGGTATGAGTCTAGACTACGCTGCACTGTCCGACAAGCTCACGAGTGTTTTAGCACTGAAAGGCTCACCCGTGGCGGTCAAACTCATTCGAACTGAATCCGGCATCCCAGAAGGACTTAATCACACAAACGAGGTGCTGCGCCATTGCGAAATGGTGCAGAAGGCGCGCGGTGGTTCGAAATTCTACGCAACCGTCGAGCAGCACGCCTGTAAAGGCGGCGCAGGAATGCTCGGCATAATCGAGATACCGGAAAACATCAAGTCGGGCGAATTCTACTACAAACTCGGGCGCTTCTCTTCAGTCGAGCACGCCGCCGAGACCATGCAGGCGATTCCCGGCGTCGATTTCAAAACCTATGCAACGGCTTACGCGCCTCTGGGCGAAACTCCCTTTGAGCCTGACGTTGTGGTAGTCGTGGTGAACCCTCGCCAAGCGATGATGATTGCGCAGGCGAACGTGTACGAACTACACTCACGAAATACCGCGGATTTCTCCGGCATTCAATCGCTGTGTGGCGATGCGGTTGCTGCACCTCTGATGAGAGATAGCATCAACTTCACGCTCGGATGCTCTGGTTCGCGAAAGTACGCCAAAGTGAGCGAAGAAGAACTGATTGTCGGTATCCCTATGACGATCCTCCCGAAGCTAGCCGACGCACTACAAAAGCTTGCCTAATTGAGTTAAACGTCAAGCACGATCGGCCGCGCAAGGTTGAACTGTATCATTAAATATCAGAAGAACAATTCGCACACAGATAATGGGGGACTATCATGCAAGAGAACTCCGGGGTACTGGTGCTGGGTCACGGGAGCAAGCTAACCTATAACAAGCGCACCGTGGAGACTGTGGCAGCTATGCTGGCTGAAAGAATGACTGAGGCAACCATAAAAACTGCTTACCTCAACATGGATCGTCCAACTGTCGCAGAAGGGATCGAAAGCTTTGCAGAAACCGACGTTACGACGCTTTATATACTTCCGCTCTTTCTCGCTCACGGGACTCACACGTTGAAGGATATCCCTGAGATTCTCGGACTTTCAGACGGCCAACGCCGAACTACGCATTCATTTGCCGACAGAAGCGTCGATGTCATCTACGCGGAGCCGCTCGGCATCGACCCGTGTATCGCTGATTTGGCATATAAAAGGCTAAAAGAGGCATAAATCCCAGATGGACTTCAACGGCAAAAGCATAGCCGTTTTAGACACGATTCACGGCGGGCGGCAAATCTGTAAAAAGTTGCGCGAAATCGGCGCAGACGCGGTCGCGATCGACATATATCGCGAGTCACCGGCGCCCGACGCGATCGACTCTTTTGACGTGGTCATCGCACCCGTTCACGCCCACACAGTGCTCACAGCGCGCGCAGGGGCTTTGGGCATTCCGGTGCTGACGCATCACCAAGCCGTGGGTCAACTCGCGCGGCAAACCACGACCTTGCAAGACGCGCTCGTTTTTGAAGTGACGGGAGTCAAAGGGAAAACGACAACGGCATCCCTTTTGGGGGTCGCTTTTTCTGACCGCAAGTTGCTCACGCTCACGAGCCGTGGCCTCGAAATCCGCGAAAACGGGAAATATGTCGCCAAAAAGCAATTAAGTATCACCCCCGCAAATATACTGACCGCGTTGGACCTAGTTAGAGAGTTCGACTTCAATCCAGAGGTGTGCATCTTCGAGGTGTCCCTTGGCGGAACCGGTCTTGCCGACGTGAATATCCTTACTACGTTGTCACCTGAGTACAGTATTGCGCAAGGAACTAAGACGTCGACGTTTGCCAAACTGCAGATGTTATCAAATGCGAAAGCTAATTCCTGCCTCGTCATGTCAACGGCGACGGGATCCTTGGCCGACCCGGGTCGGTGTCTCAACACCTTCGGGGATGAAGGAGCAACCGTGCGATACGAGAACATAGAACCTGGTGAAGTAACGATTGCCTACAGCGATTTAGCAAGAATTGATGGTGGTCGAGTCTCTGGAGAGGTGCGCTTCACGCCCACGGGATGCTATGACCTCGCGAGTTATCAGGATGCACTGCTCTGTTTTGTGACCGCAGCGCTCTCTTCGAAGCTCGATCCCGAAGTAATAGCACACAAACTCGCTCACTTCAAGGGAGTCATGGGGCGGATGTCTGCCGCAGTAATCAAGAAGAGGCTTCTCGTCGACAATTCAAATTCCGGCCTCGAAGTGACGTCGATCAAGCGGGCCATACGTTACGGGTTGACGTTGAAAAAGGCGGGTCACAAAGCTGTCCTAATTATAGGAGTAGAGGCAAAAAACGTGTGCGACGGGATCGCTCCGGAAGCGCTCGCGCCATTAGCTGAAGAGGCGGCCCTCGACGATGTGGTTGTCGTAGGCGATCAGATGCGCACGTCTCGGGCGAACGTTGTCCGGTCAAACGACTTGGAGAGCGCGCTACGCGCGGCGCTTGCACTGACCAAAGAACGTGACGTCATTATTTCGTGTGTGAAAATGTGGAGGTAGCATGGCATCCAATGTGCCCGTAACTGACGCAGGCGCGGAGCAGATAATCCATCCTCGACCGAGTTCGATCGTTGCCGCGCTCTATACGCTAAGAGATCTTGAGACTGACGCGGTCATAATGCACGGACCATCAGGATGCTGCTTCAAACACAGCAGATTGCTTGAGGAGGATGGAATTCGGGTGGTCACGACGGCGATGGATGAGACGAACTTTGTATTTGGGGGAGATGAAGTTCTCACGAAAGTCATCCGGCGTGCTGTGGAGCTTTTCAATCCGAGCCTTCTGGGAGTTATCGGCTCCTGCGCGAGTATGATAATTGGTGAGAACATCCACCAAGCCGTACTAGATGCAAACCCGCCGTGTCCAGTGATCGAGGTAGAGATTCACGCTGGATACCGAGACAACACGTACGGGGCCATTGCGACGCTCAAAGCAGCCGCTGATGCAGGAGTGCTTGATCCCTCGGAATACCGGCGGCAAAAAGAGCTACTCATCATGGCGACAGATCTTGAAAAAATTTCAGGGGTGGCAAGCAAGGAGTATATAGCGCCGTCTCGAGGCGACCTCAAGTACGTAACTGCAAAGAAACTGCTAGAGCTCTTAGAGCGCAATAAGAAAGGCGTCGTCGTGTTAAACGCCAAAAAAGAGACGGCCTATCAATTCGCAGACATACTCATCGCGCTCTCAGCCGTTGCCGGCGAACTCGGGAACGAATACCTCAAGACCTTTGCGAATCTCGACGCAGGCGTTGGCTTGCCGCGACTCCGAAAGCACGCCGAAAACATCCTGAACGACCTGAAAGAAAGTGGCGTCGCCATTGATCACATCACTGGCGGATTGGACGAGTACCCAATAACCGGCGTCAATGCCGGAGCCTTAATCGAAAGCTGTTACAGCGATTATGACTTCGTAGTCCTGCTCGGCGTTCCGCACGCCGTGCCAATGAAGAACGTTAGCAAGAAGACCATCTTCTCCGTCACTAACGGACCTCGGCAGGTGCTGCCCCTAAAACAATTGGGTCATACGCACGTCACGGTCGAGATCGACCTACATCCAAAGACTCTGGGGGTCAGTCACGTCGTCCCGTCAGAACTCGGCGACACGTTGCGAGCGGTGTTCCAAGAGAACCACCAGAAGACATGCTAGATACTCATAGATAATGCAGCAACGAAATCTCGACGTGCCCCGCGTGCTCATCACAGCTGATAGGAGTTCAGCGGGAAAAACGACGATCGCCGTAGGACTGATGTCCATTCTCAGCAAAGAGGGACAGGCCGTTCAGCCATTCAAAGTGGGCTTAGACTATATTGACCCGAGTTACCATTCTGAGGTCACGGGGCGCTTTTCCCGCAACATCGATGGCTACTTGATGAGCAGGCAAGCTATCGTTGAGGTTTTTTCGCACGCGAGTCGCGGTGCCGATATATGCATCATAGAGGGTGTTAGAGGTCTTTACGAGGGTCTCGAAAGCTTAAGTGATATCGGCAGCACGGCACAAGTCGCCAAGATTCTGCGTTCACCTGTCATCTTGGTCATTGACGCACGGAGCATCACAAGAAGTACTGCAGCGTTAGTGCAGGGCTACCGATCATTTGACAGACGAGTTGACATCAAAGGAGTCATACTCAACAACATAGGAAGTGCGACGCACGCAGCCAAAGCGAAAGAGGCTATTGAGCACTACACTCGCATCGACGTGATTGGACAAATCCCGCGTGACGATTCGATGCACCTGGCAATGCGCCACTTAGGACTCGTGCCCGCCTCCGAAGGGCTTGTTCGAGACCATGCTTTTCGAAAACAGCTGGAAAACATTGAAGATATGATCCGCAGCCACGTTGACGTCGATAAGGTAATTCAAATTGCGGAGAGCGCCCCCCCGATGCCGCGCGTTACGCCTAAAGTGTTTGCACCGTCGAACGAGGGGCAGACAAGCAGAGACAAGGTGCGCATCGGAGTGGCGTACGACGAAACTTTCAACTTTTATTATCACGACTTGTTTGATTTATTTTTCTTAAACGCCGTTGATGTTGTATTCTTTAGTCCTTTACGCGATAGAGAGATCCCGAACGTTCACGGTGTCTATCTGGGTGGCGGATATCCGGAACTGTTCGCTCACGAGCTGGAGCGAAACCGCTCAATGCGAGATTCTCTCGCCTCAAGCGCTCAAGAGGGGCTGCCAATTTTTGCAGAGTGCGGCGGCCTCATGTACCTCACTGAATCACTAGAGTATAAAGGACGAACCTCAAAAATGGTCGGCGTCATCCCCGCAAAAACGAACATGATCCACAAACGGGTAATCGGTTACGTCGCGGGCACAACTATTCGCGACACCATCATCGGGCGCAAAGGGACCAGGTTTCGAGGACACGAATTTCACTACTCAGAACTCACAGATCTCAGCGACAAACTCGAGTTTGCGTTTAAGCTGCAAAAAGGAACGGGCATTTTAGACGGATGCGATGGCATACAAGTCGAGAAGGCCCTTGCCTCGTACTCCCACGTTCACCCGCTATCGTACCCCGGCCTTTCAGCAACCTTTGTGCACTCGTGCGCGGAGTTCAAGGACCAAAAAGCTCACAGCACGCAATCTCTCTAATGAACGCGGTGTTGAACTCCGCGATCGCACGCGGATCGGTTGCTGTTGTGATGCTGCCATCACGCTCGACTGGCCTGCCGGTGTAGTTTGCTCCCGCTTGCTCCAACTCTGCCCTCACTGCCGGGTGCGATGTCAAAGTCTTGTTCCTCACGATTCCAGCCGATATGAGCACCTGTGGGCCGTGACAAACGGCGCCGATCCGGAGTCCTCCGTCATAAGCTTCTCTAACGACTTTTTGAACGTCTGGATCGTCGCGGATCTTAGACGGCGCTCTCCCGCCGGGAATATAAAGCGCCGTGTAGTTTCTAGCTTCGACGTCACTGACTAACCTATCGGGAATAACGGCCACTTCACCGCGCTTTCCGTTGAGGACGTCTCGCGAAGTACTAGCTACAGTGACAGTCGCGCCTTCTAGCATCAGCGGTCCTGCAACATCGCGAAACTCCGCGTCCTCGAATTCTGACGCCAGCAAAACGAGCACGTGTTTTCCTTCTAATCTCTTGATAATGGGCATAAACCATCGTTGGAGTTTCTTGAGAAATACCTTGCCCCGTCTTTGCCCCCGCCCGCGTCAAGTGCTCTGCTGAGATTCTTGCCAGAACGCAGACGCTAATAACCTACCGGCGGTGTCGCGGCGACAAACCGCCAACCGGGAAAGCCACGACTATCTGTTCTTAGCCGAGCAAGAACTTTGAAAGCAGTGCAAGTGGCTGTGCGCTCGAGCCTGCGCGTGGCCTTGCTTGTTGGAAAACGATGCGTCTCTACCTCATCAACAATCATCAATCTTTTTTATTTGGACGCTGTTAAGCTACATGAGAGTTTTATCTCGTTGGTGAGTAACGCATGCACTTTACGCATATTCAGAACGGTAAGGCACAGCAAGTGGATATCTCTAATAAACCAGTCGCTTATAGGCGCGCGCTAGCTGAAGGGACCATTGAGCTTAAATCCGAGACTGTTGACGCAATAAAGCAGGGCTCAATTGAAAAGGGGAATGTACTGAATACCGCGACGGTTGCCGCTGTGTTGGCGACTAAGCAAACGCCCTCTATTATCCCACTTTGTCATTCGATCCCACTGACAAGTATCAAAGTAGATTATTCCGTGCTCGACACAGCAATAACTGCGACCGTTGAGGTGAAATCGGAAGGTAAGACAGGAGTCGAGATGGAAGCACTCACGGGCGTAAGCGTTGCACTTTTGACTATATGGGATATGGTCAAGAGCATCGAGAAAGACCCCACGGGCAACTACCCCGTCACAAAACTGCGTGACATACGAGTCTTACACAAGAGCAAAAATGAGAGATAAGTTCTTATCAAAGAATCAACCGTATCTAGCGCAACGTTCGTCACGCCGGTGTTGCCATGCGCTACAAGCGAAAAAAGCGGCCGTTTTAACGTTCGCAAGTCTATATACTACGTAAAACAGTGGAGCATAGGATGATACGAGCGTCAACGTACGGGGCCGGCACCGTCATCAACGCGATCGCAACGCTCAAAGGATCTGCTTTTGCTATCGGGCTGAAAACTCAGGCTGAGGTTGAGGTCGTCGACAGCGGCATCACGTGCGAAATTGCCGATAATCCCTCTGCGGATACCTCGCTCATCGCAGAGTGTGGGCGGTTGGTTGTCGAACGATACGCCCCAAAATCCGGCGTCCACATTGTGACGAGAAGCGAAATACCGATCGCAAGTGGTCTTAAAAGCAGCAGCGCAGCAGCGAACGCAGCGGTGCTCGCACTAGTCGAAGCCCTTGACGTTGAACTGGAACCGCTCGACATCGTCAAACTTGGCGTCCTCGCAGCACGAAGGGCTGGGGTTACCGTTACGGGGGCGTTCGATGATGCGTGTGCCTCATTTTTCGGAGGGCTTGTATTCACTGACAATGAGAACGACGTGCTTCTAAAGCGCGTTGAAATAAACGCCACCGTACTAGTATACATCCCGCGAAGCAAAGCGTTTTCAGCGAAGGCGGACGTCTCGCGAGCAAGACTGCTCGCACCGTGGGTCGATTCGGCGTATCATTTGGCTCTCAATGGCGAATATGCGAAGGCTATGGTGTTAAACGGCGTGTTATACTGC
>Ga0255360_1000210_pt1 | contig 16064 bp, 16 predicted proteins | sample GFST50metaG_FD_186004 | JGI IMG/M metagenome (GOLD analysis project Ga0255360, IMG submission 186004) | Peat soil microbial communities from Stordalen Mire, Sweden - G.F.S.T50 | ecosystem: Environmental > Terrestrial > Soil > Wetlands > Peat | place: Sweden: Norrbotten County, Stordalen Mire... | reverse complement strand
AAAACAATGCTATTCTAGATTTACACACAGGAGCAGGTGGTACAGATGCACAGGACTGGACTGAAATGCTTTTAAGAATGTATACAAGATGGGCTGACTCCAAGGGATTTAAAGTGGAAACAATGGACTTATTACCAGGGGATGAGGCAGGGATAAAGAGTGTTACACTTAAGATAACTGGTGAATTTGCTTATGGATATTTGAAAGCTGAAAGAGGAATTCATAGATTGGTAAGGATATCTCCGTTTAATGCAAATGGAAAGAGACAAACTTCTTTTGCATCTGTTGAAGCTTTGCCAGAGCTTACGGAAAAACAGGATATTGATATTATAGCTGATGATCTTAGAATAGATACTTATAGATCAAGCGGTGCAGGTGGTCAGCATATAAACAAAACAGAATCTGCAATAAGAATTACTCATATTCCAACAGGGATAGTTGTACAATGTCAAAATGAAAGAAGTCAACATTCAAATAAAGAAACAGCAATGGCTATGCTTAAGGCTAAACTTGTAGAGCTTAAAGAGAGAGCTCATAAGGAAAAGATAGAGGATTTAACTGGTGAACTTAAAGATATTGGTTGGGGAAGCCAAATTAGATCTTATGTTTTTCAACCATATACCATGGTAAAGGATCACAGAACAGGTGCAGAAGTTGGTAATATAGATTCTGTAATGGATGGCGAAATTGATATTTTCATTAACGAGTTCTTAAAACAAAATAATAAGCCATAAAAATAAAAGCCTTATAGATAAAGGCTTTTAACAACATATAAAATGTGATAAAATAAAAATCAATCAATAGATTGGTTTTTTATTTTATCATTTTAAATTAAAATTTAAGAATAGATGAATTTACCTCAGACAAATTTGGGATTGTTTTATCTGCACAGTTGAAAGGAATATTAGTACCTACACCTATACAAGACATATTTAATATTTTAGCTTCATTAAGCATATCACTTGAGTTATCAAATATAACACAATTTTCAGGAGCTAAACCAAGTTCCTTGGCTGTTTTCAAAAGTAGTGGTACTGAGTTTGTAGTTTCATCCTTGGAGTCCAAAATGACATCAAAGAAGTTTTCAATATCTAAAACATTTAAAATATTGTCAGCATTATCTTTGTTAGAAGCAACTGCTAATTTCATACCAGAAACCCTAAGGTTAATTAAAAATCTTTTTACCCCCGGTAAAATAGTTGAACCTTTAGAATCAACCAAAATGTTGTCAAGGTCGAAAATACATCCTTCTACTTGTTTCAAAATTACCCCTCCATATAATAAAAAATTTTATGTAAAGCTTTTATACTTTTATTATAATACAAATTAATATAAACATTACATATGTTAAAAATAATTAACATAAAATTTTATGGGAAAGGCTGTAAATAATGAATACATATTATCCTATTATGTTAGATATAAAAGAAAAAAAGTGCGTAGTAATCGGAGGTGGAAATATTGCATACAGAAAAATCCTCTCTTTACTTGAAAGCGGTGCAAAAGTTACTGTATTAAGTACATTAATAAATGAGGAAGTTGAACTACTAATAAAAAATAAAAAGATAAAATTTGTGAAGGAAAAATATAATTTTAAATATATAAAAGATTGCTATCTTGTGTTTGCGGCTACAGATGATAGAGAAGTAAATGAACTAGTATATAAGCAGTGCAGTGAAAAAAATATATTAGTTAACGTAGTAGATAAACCAGAAATTTGTAATTTTATTGTACCGTCAAAATTGCAAAAGGGAGATTTAACTATTGCAATATCAACTAATGGAAAAAGCCCCATGCTTGCAAAAAAAATAAGACAAGATTTAGAAAAGGTTTATGATTATAGATATGAATTGTTTTTAGATATTATGAGTGAAGTTAGAAAAGAAGCTTTCACAATTATAAAGGACGGTAAAAAACGCAGTGAATTTTATAAGGCAATTGTATATTCTAATTTTAGTGATAGACTAGAATGTGAAGATAAAAATGAAATACAGAAGGAAATAATGGATATCCTATATGAATATGAGAAGGTGGACTAAATGAAATATTTAACTATGGCAGGAATAGATTATGAAAATAGTATTATAGGAGTAAGAGAAAAAGTTAGCTTTACACCAAGTGCTATAAAAAGAGCTTTTGAAAAAATAAAGGCTGAGGGTGTTTTAAAAGAGGCAGTAATAATTTCAACTTGTAATAGAAGTGAAATATATTGTATTTCAGAAGAAGAGAACGGAGAAGAATACCTTAAAAATTTTTACTCTTCTTTTTTCAAAATAGACCAAGAAGAAACTCAGGATAATGTTGTCTGCAGAAGTGGGTTTGAGGCACTGTATCACCTATTTCAAGTTACAAATGGGTTTAAATCCATGGTTCTTGGAGAAGACCAAATATTGGGGCAAGTAAAAGACGCTTACAAGCAGGCACTTTTAAATAAGAGCAGTGGCAAAATATTAAATAGACTTTTTTTAAATTCCATTACAGATGCAAAAAGGGTCAAAACAGCAACTTCCTTAACTAATACTTCAGTATCTGTAAGTGCCATAGGGATAAAACTTATTCATGAGCATATAAAATCATTTAAAGGAAAAAAAGCATTAATTATAGGCTTAGGTAAGATGAGTAAACTTGCCTTGCAGTACCTTTTATCTGAGGAAATTGAAAAAATATATGTTACTAATAGAACTAGAACAAAGATACTAGATATTGAAAGTGTTGGCAATAATATTGAAGGTATAGACTTTAAAGATAAGCATAGAGTTTTTAAAGATGTGGATATAATAATAAGTTGTACTAGTGCTCCTCATTTTGTAATTCATAAAGATGAGTTTTATGAGAACTATAATGGGAAAACTTTATGTATGCTTGATTTAGCATTGCCAAGAGATATAGAACCACAAATAGGAGAAATTAAAGGAGTTACTCTTTATGTAATAGATGATATTAAAAAGATAGCGGAAAAAAATGCACAAAAGCGTGTTGTTGAATACAGTAAGGGTATGGAAATTGTTAAAGAAGACGTAATAAAATATATAGACTGGATAAACAATGAGGGCATTGAACTTCATGGATGTAATAATGTAACTATAGATATATTTAAAGAAGAGGTAAGTGTATGATGTCAAAAATTATAGTAGGAAGCCGTGGAAGTAAGCTAGCAATTCTGCAAACTAATATGGTAATAGAAAAATTAAAAAGTATTAATCCTTCCCTTGAATTTGAGGTCAAAATAATTAAAACAAAGGGAGATAAAATATTAGATAAAAGCCTAAGTAAAATTGGTGGTAAGGGTTTATTCATAGAAGAAATTGAAAATAGATTAAGAAGTGGAGAAATAGACCTAGCTGTACACAGTATGAAGGATGTACAAAATTCTGTTTCAGAAGAATTTTGTATTTTGACTGCACTTGAAAGAGAAGATCCACGGGATGTACTTATAAGTAGAGACAATGTTACACTTTTAAATCTTCCCAAAGGATCGGTTATTGGAACAAGCAGCCTAAGAAGAATTGTACAACTTAGAAACGTTCGGAAAGATTTGGAGTTTAAAGCCTTAAGAGGTAATGTGGATACTAGGATTAACAAGCTTGAAGCTGGAGAAGTGGATGCAATAATACTTGCAGCAGCAGGACTAAATCGAATGGGACTTCAGGGTAAAATAACTGAATACCTTGATTTTGACAAGTGTATTCCTTCCGTTGGACAGGGAGCTTTGTGTATTGAAATAAGAAGGGATCATGAAGAAATTTTTAATATGGTAAGTAAACTTGCAAATAGCAGTGAGCTTAGATGTGTTTTTGCAGAAAGGGCATTTTTAAAAGAAATGAATGGAGGCTGTACTATTGCCATAGGAGCTCATGCCGTGGAGACAGAAGGGGAAATTGAATTAGAAGGCTTTGTATGTGATGATAACAATGAAGTGATTTTTAGAGATATTGCATGTGGAAAATCAGAGGAATATGAAAATATAGGAATAGAGCTTGGAAAAAAACTAAAGAAACAAAAGGCTGGTGAATAAACTTGAAGGGAAAGGTATACATAGCGGGAGTAGGTTCAGGAGATGAGAAGTTAATAACTTTAAGAGCAATGGAATGTATTAAAAATGCAGAAGTTATTGTTTATGATAGACTTGCCAATGTGAAGTTTTTAGCCTATGCTAAAGAAAATTCAGAAAAAATAGATGTAGGTAAGAGAGCTAATAGTCACACCATGCCTCAATGGAAGATAAATGAACTTTTATGTGAAAAGGCAAAGGAAGGAAAAACTGTGCTTCGATTAAAAGGTGGAGATCCTTTTGTATTTGGAAGAGGCGGAGAAGAGGCATTGGAGCTTTTAAAGCAGGGCATAGATTTTGAAATTGTTCCTGGAGTTTCAGCAGCAAATGCAGTTACAGCCTTTGCAGGAATTCCTCTTACACATAGGGGCATAAGCAGTTCTTTTCATGTAATAACAGGGCATGAAGATCCAACCAAAAATGAAAAGGTAATAGACTATGCTGTAATTGCAAAATTAACTGGAACACTAGTGTTTTTTATGGGGTTAAATAATTTAAGCAGCATATGTGAAAATTTAACGAAACATGGTAAAAATCCCAATACACCTGTGGCGGTAATCTCCAATGGAACATTACAAAATCAGAAAACTGTGTGTGGTACTTTAGAAAACATAGTCAACTTAAAAGATGAAATGGAATCACCAGCATTAATTGTAATTGGCGATGTGGTTTCACTAAGGGATTCTTTAAATTGGTTTGAGCACAAAGATGATAAAGTTAAAAGGGTACTTGTAACAAGATCCAAAGAGCAGTGTGAGAAGCTAGAACTTGCCATAAAAGAAGTTGGAGCTAAACCAGTGTCTATGCCAATGCTAGAAATAAAGGATAACCTATTAAAAACAGAGATCAAAGACATGTATAAAAATATAGATAAATATAATTGGATTGTATTCACCAGTGAAAATGCAGTAAATATATTTATGAAAGGGCTAATGGATGAATTTAAAGACATAAGAGCTCTAACTGGATTAAAAATAGCTGTAGTTGGGAGTGCAACAAAGGTAGCTCTTAATAAATATTATTTAAAGCCAGATATAATGCCTAAAGAATTTGAAACTGAAAAGTTGGCTGAGGAATTGAGAGATAAAGTTAAGGCAGGAGAAGAGGTTCTTCTTCCAACTTCAAACATTGCCCATAATTCCATTGCAAAGACTATAAAAGAAATTGGAGCAAGAATTGATACTCAGTCAATATATGACGTGGTGACTCCAATTTATGATAAGGGACGACTTTTAGAGGTTCTATCCAGTATTGATGTTATTACATTTACAAGTCCTTCTTGTGTTAAAGGGTTTATCAGTATACTGAAGGCTGATGGAGAAGATATATCATTACTGAAATCCAAAGAGATAGTCTGTATTGGACCAATAACCGGAAAAGCTTTAAGGGAAGTAGGTATAGAGAATTTTAGGCTTGCAAAGGTACATAATGCAGAGGGAGTTGCTAGAGAGATAAGTGAAATTTAGTTAGTTATTTAGGCATGTTCAAAAGATTATTGTTTTTGAACATGCCTTATTCTTTGAGAAACAATAATCTTGACAACTATCGCTAGAAAGGAATAAGATATATAAAAAGAAATGGTATATATTTACGAATTATACAACCATTATAAACAATATGGAGGGGAAAAATGTGATTTGGACAATAAAAAAATTATATTATAGAACAGTGCAGTCAGCAGTTAAAACAGGAACTAAACTTGTAAAGTTCAAAGAACCTAAATTGGTGTCTGGTGCAGGGAGTGTAAATAAATTATTAGATATAATGAAAGAACAGCATATTGATAGGACGCTGATTATAGTAAGCAAGACTATAATGAAATCAGGATTATTGGATGATGTTTTAGAAAAGCTAAGAGAAAATAAGATATTCTATGAAATTTATGACAGTGTAAAACCTAATCCTACCATAGAAAACATTGAAGAATGTCTGAAAGTTTATCAAAATAGCAAGTGCAATGCTATAACTGCAATTGGAGGAGGGTCTCCAATTGATTGTGCAAAAGTGGTTGCAGCAAGGGCTACTAATAGTAATTTACAAATTAAAGATTTAAGAGGTTTTCTAAAAGTAAAAAAACCTATACCACCTCTTTTTGCAGTGCCTACTACAGCCGGAAGTGGTTCAGAAGCTACCGTTGCAGCAGTAGTAACAGATTCAATTACACATGAAAAATATGCAATTGCAGATTTTAAACTTGTACCGGATTTTGCAATATTGGACCCAGAATTAACTGTTGGGGTGCCACAGCATCTTACTGCTTCAACTGGAATGGATGCATTAACTCATGCTATTGAAGCCTATGTGGGCAAAAATGGGACAAAGTATACTAATGACAAAGCACTGAAGGCATCAAAAATGATTATTCAAAATTTAGAAATTGTATATAAAGATGGAACTAATATTGAAGGTCGTAATTCAATGCTTGTGGCATCAAATTATGCTGGAGAAGCATTTACCAGAGCTTATGTGGGATATGTACATGCAATAGCTCATAGTATTGGTGGCTTGTATGGGGTGGCTCATGGTCTAGCTAATGCTATAATACTTCCTACGGTATTGGAGTATTATGGAGAAGCAGCTTATGGGAAGTTATCTGAAATTGCCATTTATGCAAATTTGGGAAACAAAAATGAAGCACAAAAAGATTTAGCTCTAAAATTGATAAAAAAGATAAAGGATATGAATAAAAATATGAATATTCCTTTAGGCATTAAAGAAATAAGGGAAGAGGATATACCTTTAATTGCAAAAAGAGCTATGAAAGAAGGAAATCCAGGATATCCAGTACCTAAAATAATGAGTGTTGATGAGTGTGAAAAACTTGTAAGAAGCTTAAAGTTGTAACAATTTAAATAAAATTACTCATTTTCAAAAAACTACGCTGTGACAAAAATTAGTTATAAATCAAGGCTTTTCAACCACGTTAAGCCAAAAATATTTTTAAATAAGTGCCATAAACAAAGGTTTATGGCACTTATTTTCCTTATTATCAAATATGGGCACACACATAAAGTATTTCTTTTAAAAATATGTAAAATATATTGACTTTATTACATATTTAACATAAAATTGATTTAAGGAATACAGTTGTAATCGGAGGTGGTAATAATGAAGAATCTCCCTAAAATATCAGATGCAGAATGGCAAGTAATGAAAGTACTATGGGAGAATAGCCCTTTGAGGGCAATAGACATAATTAATAGACTTGATAATGTGGCAAACTGGCAGCCTAAAACTGTAAAAACACTTATTAGAAGATTGGTTGAAAAGAAAGCTATATCCTTTGAGGAAAATGGAAAATATTACCTATATCGTCCTATTGTTAAGGAACAAGAGTGTATTAAATTAGAAAATGATTCATTTCTAAATAGAGTCTACGGAGGATCACTTAATTTAATGTTTTCAAATTTCCTAAAAGCAAGAAACCTAAGTGAAGAGGAAATAAATGATTTAAAAAAGATTTTAGAGAAAAGTATAGATGAAAGTGAGGAATAATCATGTTATATTCTATTGTTTATAATCATGTTTTAATTCCATCGCTAATTTCAATTGCAGTTGTAATATTTATTTTGTTAATAAAGTCAATATTAAAAAAACGCTTGAGTGCAGAATGGCACTATTATATTTGGTTTTTACTTTTAATTAGGCTACTATTGCCATATAATATACAAACAAATTTTAGTATATATAATTATATAAAGATGCCAACAGAAAATATAATTAATCAAATTCCAACAAGTCCCAATGTAGAGACTACTAAAACTGTTAGCAGTTCATCAGTTAGTAAAGTTCAATCAAATATGATTATAAAGAAAAATGAAGAATCAAACAACAAATTACAAAATGATATAGTTAGTGAATCAATAAATATAATTTCAATTATATGGTTAGCAGGAGTTACATTAATCTTAACCTATGTTTTCGTTGTAAATATAAAATCATACAGTCTTTTAAGAAAAAACCCATTGTATAAAAATAAAAAATTGAATGAGCTTCTTAAAGAATGTAAATATGAAATGAAAATTAAGGCTGAAATAAGTATAGTAGCAGCAAATAAAATTGTTAATGTTCCTTCATTGTGGGGAATTTTGAAAGCACAGATTGTTATTCCATTAGCGTTAGTTGATAAACTAACAGATCAGGAATTGAAGTATATAATATTTCATGAACTTTCTCATTTTAAAAGAAAGGACAACATAATTAATTTGTTTCTAACTGCTATAAAAATTGTAAATTGGTTTAATCCATTTATTTGGTACGCTTTTTATATTATGAATGAGGACTCTGAAATTGCCTGTGATGCAATAGTTTTAAGGCATATACAAAAGGAGGAAACGCTTAAGTACGGAAATACGCTTATAGCATTATATCAATTGACATCTATACCAAAAGAATTGGTAGGTATAACTACATTGTTTAAAAATAAATCGCAACTTAAAAGGAGAATTAATATGATTACTAAATTTAAGAAAAAATCAATTACCTGGTCAATAGTTGTTATTGTATTTGTTGTTTTTATTGGAGTTTTCACTTTAACAAATGGAAAGAAACCAAGTGAGCATAAAAAAAATTCTGCTATTGCAACAACTAAAAAGGAAGTTGCAACAACTAAAAAGGAAGTTGCAACAACTAGTGTACAAAAATCAGATAAACCTACGAATAATACAATTGCAAATACAACTTCAAATAGCAACGCTACGGTTAGCAATTCGAATGCTAATACTAATACAACCGCAGTTAAGCCATCTAGTAATACAACTAAAACCTCTAGCACAAATCAAGTACAACAGCCACAGCCACAAGCGCAACAGCAGCCACAAACGCAGCCGCAGCAACCCAAAGCACCTCAGCAACCAGCAGTGAATAATCAAAATCAGCAATCAAACAATACAAATCCTCCAGCATCGCCACAGCAGTATGTTAGTACTAATCTTGGATTTTCTATAACATTCCCAGCATCTTGGCAAGGTAAATATACAGTTCAAGAAGATGGAAATGGTATTAAAGTTTGTTTTAAACCAAAACAACAACAACAAATACTACAAGATAGTGACTTTGGTTTACTTTTTAAGATTGTTAAGAGAGGTCCAGGTGTTGATGAAGGTGTAATAGATGGTATTCCTGGTGCTGAAAGGTATTTTACTGCAAAAGGAATTTCTTATGTTATTGGTTCAGATACGGATATAAGTTTTCCAGATGATAGTCCTGAATTTAATAATTATTTACAACTTAGTAAGGATTCGCCAACGGTAATAAATACACTTAAAAGTATAAATTTTTAAAATAATCTTTAAAAAGTGAAAATAAGCTAGAGCATGTTATAATAATTACAAGAGGTGATAAAATGGATAAGGAGATTTTACAGGCAATAAGAGAACTATTAAGGGAAGAATTAGAGCCAATAGTCTCTAAATTAGACTCGATAGAGCATAAACTAAACTCTGTACATGACCAAACAGCTAAGTTAACGGAGTTTAGAACAGAAGTAAATGTTAAACTAGAGTAATTAAAAGACCTGAAAGAGGTAACTAAGGAAAATTGATTTTACATGGAATATAATAATAGTAAATTAATTCAAGGAGGGTATTAAAATGATATGTTGCTGTTTTAAAAATATAGAAAAATTAAAGATAACGGCAGCACTGTGTTCATTTTAATATTTATATAATTACAGAACGAATTATATGATTAATAATTATTAAAAATAAACTGCAGGCTGATGCTGCAGTTTTTTATTTTTACAAGCATATGTTTGAAGTATTGTATATGGTACAAAGTGTATAAAACTAAGGGAGGCATAGAGATGTCATTAAAAATTTATAATACCATGAGTAAAAGAGAAGAAGAATTTAAGGAAATTGAACAGGGTAAGGTAAAGATGTATACTTGTGGACCTACAGTGTATAATTTTGCGCATATAGGTAAGGCATATTCAAAAAAATAACTAGTCAGTATGCTAGTCTATTTTGTGCCATGCCGCGTCGGCAGAACCCTTAGATAGCTCACTATCTGCGGAACCTACCTCCTTGCCTGACACAAAATATCCGTCGCATCTTTGACTTGTTATTTTTTTTCATATGCCTAACTTAAGAACCTATATATTTGAAGATGTATTAAAAAAGGTACTAGAATATGGCGGATATGAAGTTACGCATATGATGAACATAACCGATGTAGGTCATTTGCAGTCAGATGGAGATACTGGAGAAGATAAGATGCAGATAGGAGCTAAGAGGGAAAATAAGAATGTTTTACAATTAGCTAGATTATATGAAAATGCCTTTATGTTAGATTTAAAAAGATTAAATATAAAAATTCCAGGTATAATAGCTAGGGCAACAGAACATGTTGAAGACATGATAAATTTAATAAAGATACTAGAGGAAAAAGGTTATACATATATAGCAAATGGAAATGTTTATTTTTCTATAGATAAATTTGATGATTATTATAAATTAGCAAATTTAAATATGGAACAGCTTCAGGCTGGAAGTAGAATAGAAGTTGATAATTTTAAAAAGAATCCATTTGATTTTGTATTATGGTTTGTTAATTCTAAATATGATAATCATATACTACAGTGGGAATCTCCATGGGGAACCGGATTTCCAGGATGGCATGTGGAATGTTCTGCAATGGCTATAAAGTATTTAGATGAAAATATAGATATACATTGTGGAGGAGTAGACCATATACCAGTGCATCATACTAATGAAATTGCACAATCTGAGTGCTCACTGGGGCATAAGTGGGTGAATTACTGGATGCATGGAGAATTTTTAACAATAGATAATGGAAAAATGTCCAAATCAGATGGAGAATTTTTAACTCTAGAAAAATTAATAGAAGATGGATTTTCACCATTAGATTACAGATATTATGTATTGCAATCAAAATATAGAAAACCATTGGCATTTAGCTATGAAAGACTTGTGGAATCTAAGAAATCTTTAGAGAGTTTAAAGAAAAGAATATCAACTATTGTTAATAATATAGATAAAGGTGAAAAATTAAATCAAAATATAATAGGCCAATATAAAGAAGACTTTAGGCAGTGCATAAATGATGATTTAAATATAGCAAATGCATTTACAGTTTTGTTTAATGTTTTAAAAGCTGATAAACTTAATAATGCAGAGAAGAAAATTTTAATAGAAGATTTTGATGAAATTTTTAGCTTGAATTTAATAGAAGAAAATCAGGAAAATAAATTAGATGATGAAAAAGTTAAATATATAGAAAAGCTTCTAAAAGAGAGAGCTATAGCAAGGGCTAATAAACAATGGGAAAAGTCTGATAAAATAAGAGCTATATTGCTTGAAGAAAATATAGAAATTGTTGATACAAAGGAAGGCTGCACTTGGAAGTTAAAAGAATAGAGAACATAGTGACATTAAAAGAATTTAAAGGTGTGAAAAAATACATTAGCATTAGATTATAGATTAAACTATAATTATATGTTACATTGGAGGTGAAACATGAGCATTGGATTTTACTATGAAACGAAAATCGGCAAGATAGGAATTGTTGAGAATGGCACAGCTATTACTCATCTTTATTTTGGTGAAATTATTCTTCAAGATATAAATATAGTTGAGACACCGCTTATTAAAAAAGCAAATGAACAGCTTGAGGAGTACTTTATTGGAGAAAGAAAAATGTTCAATCTGCCATTAGCACCACAGGGTACAGAATTTAGGCAAAAGGTGTGGAAGGCGTTACAACATATTCCCTATGGTAAAACCTGTAGCTATAAAGATATAGCAAAAGAAATCGGGAATATAAAAGCTTGTCGTGCAGTAGGCATGGCAAATAATAAGAATCCAATTCCAATTTTCATACCTTGTCATCGTGTCATTGGCACTAATGGCAAATTGGTTGGTTATGCAGGTGGTTTGGATTTAAAAGAGAAGCTTTTAGAATTAGAGAAATAAAATGGGAAAAGGGTTATATATGAATGAGAAAATTTTAATTGTAGATGATGACAAGGAAATTTTAAATTTAATTTCAATATATTTAACTAATGAAGGGTATAAAGTTATTAAGGCATCTAATGGTTATGATGCTTTAAAGATTCTAGAGGCTGAAAAACCTCAGCTTGTAATTTTAGATGTTATGATGCCAGGCATAGATGGTATTGAAGTCTGTAGAAAAATTCGTCAAAGCTTAAATGTTCCAATTATAATGCTCAGTGCAAAGGTTCAAAACAATGATAAAATTGCTGGACTTTTAACAGGTGCAGATGATTATATAACCAAGCCCTTTGATGAACTGGAATTTATTGTTCGTGTAAAGACATTACTTAGAAGGACTTATTTTTTTGATAGAAGGGAAGAAATCAGTAAAGACCAAGATTTGGTACAATTAGGAGAATTGTCTATAAAAAAATCTACTCATTTTGTCTCTGTAAATAATAAGCCCATCACATTAACTGCAAGGGAATTTGAAATATTATTTCTTCTTGCAAGTAATCCTGGTAGGATTTTTAGTGCGGAGGAAATATTTGAAAGAGTGTGGAAAGAAAAATATTTTCAATCAAATAACACAGTAATGGTCCATATTAGCAACATAAGGGATAAAATTGAATGCTATCTTGAAGGAGAGAAGTTAATTCATACTGTTTGGGGGGTAGGGTATAAAATTGAAAAAAAGTAATGTTTATAAAATTGAATTGAAAATCTTAATTTTATTTATACCTGCAATAGTACTTACAGTTGCAACTGGGCTTGGAATTTATACTGTTAAAAGAATTATAGAAGAGATACTGATGTCATATAATAAAACAATTTTACTAATACCTATAGTAAAAATTATATTATATGGAATAAAACAATTTTCAATAGTTGAATATTTTGTGATATTTGTTATATGGTTTCATATAACATTTAAAAAAAAGGTAGTCTATTTTTTAGAAATAAATAATACTGTTAAAGATATATCAGAAGGCAATTTAGAAGCACGTATTTATAGTGATTTGAAAAATGAGTTTGGCATTCTTGGTAGTCTTGCTAGAAATATCAATGAAATTATTAATAAATTTAACTCTTCTATAATTGAAGAAAGAAGAACAGAACAAACTAAAATAGATCTTATAACCAGTATATCTCATGATCTTCGAACCCCCCTTACTTCTATTCTTGGCTATTTACAACTTATAGATAATGACGAATATGAAAATGAGTTTACGCTTCGGAGTTATGTGAATATAGCTTTAACCAAAACCAAAGGGTTAAAAGTTTTAATAGATGATCTTTTTGAACTTACAACATTAGGTAACTATGGAATAAAAATTCCGAAGAATAAAATAAACATTGTAGAACTAGTTAAGCAGCTCACGGTAGAACATAGGCTGAATTTTAAAAAGGCAAATATTGAGTGCAGACTTAATTTGATGGATGAGAAAATATACGTTTTAGGAGATACCAATAAACTTGTAAGGGCATTTGAAAATTTAATTTTTAATTGCATAAAGTACTCAAAATCCACCAAGTTTATGGACATAGCAGTAAGCAAAATTGGCTCTAAAGTAATTTTAGAATTTGTAAATTATGGAGAGCAAATATTGCCTATGGATATACCATATATTTTTCAAAGATTTTACAGAGTTGATAAAGCAAGATCACAGGAGACAGCAGGTTCAGGACTGGGGCTTGCAATAACAAAAAATATAATAGAACTACATGGTGGAGAAATAAGTGTAGCCAGTAATTTGGAAAAAACAGTTTTTAAAATAATGCTTCCTAATTGTTAAGGAAAGCATTATTTTTTTTATTCAAATCAATGTAATCTTTATTTTTCTTAAGATTTAATTAAAGATATTTTAAACAAATAATTCTAAAATTATTATTAAGGAATAAATACGAGGAGGAGAAAAAATGAAGGTAGTTGAAAAAAATAAAATTCTTATAATTGCATTATTTGTGGTATTAAGCTTTGCAATTGGTATGTATCCTATTGTCATTAAAAATAAAATTGGAGATAGTGAGAAAAGTGCTTCAAATACATTGAAGGTATATGTTTTGCAAACACAAGGGGAAAATTATCCATTGCTTCAAACTAGTATTGATGATTTTAAAAAAAAGTATCCAAAGATAAATATTGAAGAAGTACCTATTAGTTCAGATAATGATGAATACTCTAAGAAATTGCTAACTGACACTTTAGCAGGGAATGGTCCTGACATATTGTATTTTGATCCACAAGAACTCAATGTATATACTATACAAAAATCTCAAACATTACAAGATTTAAAGTCATTTATTGAAAAAGATAAAGATTTCTGTGGAGATAACTATAATAAGGCTGTATTAAATGCAGGAGAATACAATGGGCAAATGACATTTATACCATTAGACTACTATGTTAATAGTTATATAACTACAAGTCAGTTATTAAAAGAAAATAATATTGAATTAAAAGATAATATTTCACAAAATAATTTTATATTAGCAATTAATAAATATGTGTCATTAATAAGTGGTGATGAGAGTAAAACACTTTTTGCTTATCCAATAAGTATTACTGATTGGATTGGAAGCAGTGGAATTAACTTTATTGATTATGAAGATAAAAAAACATACTTTGATAAACCAGAATTTAAAAATGTAATAGATAATTATAAGATAATTTATAATTCTTCTCCAAAGGAAGCGGATATAATGTCAACTTCAGGAAATGAAGGCTTTAATGCAATTAAAGCAGGAACTACACTTTTTTCAGATGATAAATTATTTTTAAGTGATATGCTTGAATCTCAATCTAAAATAAAAGCTGTAACTGGAGAAGATCAAGTTATAAATTCCTTACCAACTTATAATGGTGGAAATAAAGTAATTGCTATGGTAGGAGAATGCATGGCAATTAATAAAAACTCTAAAAATAAATTAGCAGCTTACAATTTTATAAAAACTGCATTGTCCGCAAAAATGGATGCTAAGGATTATGGTGTTTATATTCCTCTACAGTATATACCAATAAGTAAAAAATCTAGAGAAGCAATAGTAAATCAATATTTTGAAAATGAAGTTGGTAAAAGTGAAAAAATTAGTAAGCATGGAGAAAATGTAATTATGGAGAAACCTAGTGATAAATTTGAAAATTACTATAATAAAATAACACAAAATATAGAAAAAACTGAAACTACAGATAATACATTAGATAAGTTAATGATGCAGTGCCTAACACCGTATTTCGAAGGTAAAGAGTCTTATGATAGTGTAATTAGAACATTGGATCAAAAAGTCAAATTATATTTGAACGAGTAAAAATACTTTTCATAAAAAGGGGGTAAAGTTAGTATGAAGGTAAAATTTGGTTTAATAGTATTGTCAATTGTGGTAGTAATAGTGTCTGCATTGAGCATTTTCGGATATAGCAAATATAAAGATTATAAAGGACAAGCTGATTATATTACAAAAGAATATGGCAACTTGGAAGGGTTTGTTAAAGCTACAAATGGAGAAATATTTACAGTTGATAAAATAACGACAACTAAAGCAGGAAATGGATATGTTAGCTCAGATTCAGGACAACAAGTAAAATTTCAATGTACTAAAGATACTAAAATTATAATAAGAAACACCTATGATCATGGAATTAAAACTAAGGATGAAGGTGGGAATGTAACCGACATTAAAAACGATAAGCTTGTAAGCGTGTGGGGACAAAGTCAAGGTGGTACTATCATGGCGGAAACTGTAGTTGTATTTAAATTTAATTAAGGAGTTGATAAAAATAGAAAATGTGAATTCAAAGAAAAGAGAAAATATTGTAGGCTATATTTTTGCAGGACCTTCCATAGTAGGATTTCTATTATTTTTCGTAATACCTTTTTTAATAAGCATAGTGTATTGCTTTACCCAAGGTGTTGGAGACTTGCAGTTTGTTGGATTTCAAAATTTTGTGGATTTGTTTCAAAACTCTGCATTTCAATTAGCTGTTAAAAACACAATATTATTTAATGTAATAAGCGTTCCTTTAGTTATTGTTGTTTCACTTGGAGTTACACTTATAC
>Ga0255360_1000208_pt1 | contig 16114 bp, 15 predicted proteins | sample GFST50metaG_FD_186004 | JGI IMG/M metagenome (GOLD analysis project Ga0255360, IMG submission 186004) | Peat soil microbial communities from Stordalen Mire, Sweden - G.F.S.T50 | ecosystem: Environmental > Terrestrial > Soil > Wetlands > Peat | place: Sweden: Norrbotten County, Stordalen Mire... | reverse complement strand
GAGCATGGCCGCAAATTTTTATACATTTGTCAAGTGTTTTATGCAAAAAAAATGGGAGAATTAAGAAAAAGTAAAATTAATAAAAGAGAGTAATCACAGGCTCTAGCGAGTTTCCGTGATAACTCAAGAAGTTAGAGGGAGAAACATTGAAGACTAGCTTAGAAATGCTAGATGAAGGAAGTAAGGAAATGATTGTTAGACGTTATTTTAAGGACCAGAGTCTAGAAGAAATAAGTTCTAATTTGGGGATAAGCAAAAGTGCTGTAAGTAATAGACTTTTGAGAGTTAAGAAAAAGCTAAAGCATATATTTGTAGGGGAGGATTTATAATGGGCGATGATTTTAAAAATGTGAATTTAGGAGACATAGATTTAGATGTGTATAATTCTATGGAGATAAGATTTACCAAGGAGGAAAAGGAAGGTATAAAGAAGAGGCTAAGAAACAAGATTGCAAAAAGAAAAAATAAAAGAAATGGTTTAGCGGCTGCTGTAGCTTTAGCGCTAACATCAGTATTATTAATTTCTAATGGAAATAGTGTATTAGCCAATATATTACCTACATTTAACAAAATATATGAAAGTATTGGTTTTAAGTCAGATTACTTAGCACAGTCAGTTTATATAGGTAAGACCTATGAAGAAAACGGTATAAAGGTTACTTTGGAAAATTTAGTAGGAACACAGCATGTGATGAAGCTGGCTTTAAAAGTGCAGTATAGTGATAAGTGGACAAAGGCAGACAGACCACTAGTTCATTTTGCCTATGACTTTCAAGGAAAACTAGATACTGGTTCATATGGAGGAGCAAAGGACATTAATGACAATACAGAACTTTGGGTTCTTGATTTTATTTCAAATAAGGAGCTTCCAAGTAAAGGAGATTTTAAAATTCAAGCTTTCAGCGATGGGTTTAAGAAGCCATTGGCTTGGGATATGAAGGTGGATTTTTCAAAAAATTTCAACGAAACCATTGAAAAACAGGTAACTATGTCTAAAAATATAGGAGTTACTATTAATAATATTGAAGTTAATACATTAGGTATTATTATTAGTAGTAACAATATGATAAATGCTCTTCCAAATGGTGATAACTATTATTTAAAAGTAGATAATAAGATTTATCCTATCTGGGGAGGGTCCTGGGGCAGTAGTGAAGGTGGAATATTTACGGATATGGAGAACATTCCTTGTAATGTTGCTGAAAATGCTAAGAATCTTTCACTTATAAAGCATAGTACAGGAAGCTCTGAAAAAATAGATGCTAAAGAAACGACGAAGGAAGAGAGCATAAAAAATGCTGATAAAATAGAAAAGCAATTAGATAACCTTCCAAAAGGAGAGATTAGCGGAATAGCCTACACAAAGGAAATTACGTTTAATAATGGGAATAAGGCTCAAATCTATAACGTAGACAGAAAGGATGGAAAGATTCGCATATATATTAAAGGCGATGATAAGAAACAGGTATTCAATATGCTTTCAAGTTTATATACTAGTACAGGTGAGTTAGTTCAAAGCATAGAGGACACTAGTGTTGGATATGTTGCAGAATTTGATGATATATCAAAGGATAAGGTGACTATTAAAATGACTCCTGGCATATTAGACTGTAAAGGGGATTACAATGAAGATGAGTCAGTGCTTACATTAAAATAGCTCTAAGAAACTAAAATAGAAAGTTTAATAAGGCTGTGTGAAAATAATTAAAAAAATCATTTTCACACAGCCTATTTTTTTTATACCCCTCTTAAATCAAAGTGGGGTACAAAACTTTCTTTAACAGTGCCTTCTTCTTGGATAAAGGCATTTTTTATACCTATATCTATACAGTGGTTTACTAAGCTGTCATAATGCTTTGGATTTAAAGGCTTATTTATCTCTGGGTACTCTGTAGCATTGAACAGCGGAGTATATTGATTCATAAGACTTATATAAACATTATCCCCATATTTATTATATATATATTCAACTATTTTCTTAGAGTCAAAGAGTAGCCCTGGAAGCATAAGGTGTCTTATAATGACCCCGCTAAGAAGAAGACCTTCTTTGTTAAAAATTGGTTTTGGAGCTTGTTTAACCATTTCATCTATAGCTTTAGAAGCAAATTCAAAATAGCTTGATACTTTTGAATATTTTTGTGCATATTTATCATTCATATATTTTAAATCTGGTAAATATACATCAATATAACCATTCAAGGCTTGTATAGTTTCTTGATTTTCATATCCATTGCTGTTATATACAATTGGTATGTTTAGCCCCATATTTCTGGACAACTTTATAGCTTCTATAATTTGTGGGACAAAATGAGTAGGGGTTACAAGATTTATATTATGAGCCCCCCGTTGTTGCTCCTCTATGAAAATTTCTGATAATCTTTCTATTGAAACCTCTTTGCCTATACCGTCTTGACTTATCTCATGATTTTGGCAAAAGACACAATTTAAATTACAATTTGAGAAAAATACAGTTCCTGAACCCCTGGTTCCTGAGATGCAAGGCTCTTCCCAGCTATGAAGAGAAACTCTTGCTATATTTAATTCAAATTTGGATTTACAGAATCCAAGTTGTTTATTGTTTAACCTGTCAACATTGCAATTTCTTGGGCATAGCTTACAGTTTTCTAGCATACTTAGCATAAAAATAGCACCTTCCAAACTAAGACATCTTTGACTTTTTAATATGCCTTAGATGCCTACTTATCTGTTACGCTTATAAAATATAACACATTGAATTATAAAAATAAAGCTTATAATCCCAAAAGCAGGATATAAAAAGTTTATTAATTTCTTGAAACCTATCTGTGAAATTGGAAGTGCTATTAGTAATATACATACTATTGCCTTTTTATAACTTATATTAAATGACTTTTCTGCAGTTTTTGAAACACTATATATATTTGACACTGCTGTAGAAAACATTTCAAACCAAATTATTGTAAGCAGTAATATTTGAATAGTTTTTCCAAAGCGGTGAACAATGTATAGAAGAGGAATATCATATTTGTATATATAGGGCACATTCATTAGTAACATAAAATTAATCATTAGTGAGAGTAATGTAAGAATTATAGCACCAATTACGATACCCCAAAACAGTTGTTTTTTGCTGTGAATTTCCTTTGTAAAGGGAACCAAAACTCCACTGAAAGATATTGTATTAAAGCTGGCATAAACTATAGCGGATAAGAACCAATAATGTTTTTCATAGGGAATATTTCTTATTTGTTGTCCTGTGATTACGGTGTTTGAAAAGAGTACAAAAAGTATAAAAATTGAAGTTATAACTAGTATTAAAGAGGGTACAATAACAGAATTAATCTCTATAAGTCCATCTGTACCCCTAAACAATACCATAAGAGTTATTATGGACATTACAGCTATACCTATCCAATTTTGAAGACCAAAATATTGATGAATTAATGAACCACTTCCAGCTAATATTATTGCAGTTCCACTTAACATAAAAAAGCTTGTAAGTAAATCAGTTATTTGTCCTAAAAACCCTGAGTTTACAAGAATTATTAGCTCTTTATATGAATTTAGTTTATATTTTGTACTTAATTCTATAATGATAAAACTTATACCAATATATACAAAAGTACAAATGAGAATCCCCCAAAAACTATTAGAACCAAAATTTGTAAAAAATTGTGTTATTTCCTGTCCTGAAGCTAGTCCAGCACCAACTATTGTGCCAACAAACACTGCTGCTACTTGTAAAACTGTAAAAATTGATTTTTTCAAATTATCACTTCCATTAAATGCTTGTACTATAATATTAAAATTATGGAAGATATATGATATCACAGAGCTAAAAATATATTTAATTTTTTTGTATAAATGAATTTTATGTTTTGTGGGAAACTAGTATAAAATTTATTTGTATAGGAGGGTAAATATATTATGAAGAAAGCTTTAAGTGTAATTTTAATGATATTTTTATTATTAGTGTCTATAGGCTGTGGCAAAGAGACCGTTAATCAAAGTACTGTATTAAAAAATTTTCACATAAACGCTGCTATAAAAACAGTTGATTCTTATATGAATGCAGTTATGAAAAACGATGTTAATGCGGAGAATAAGTTATATGCAAGTAATTTTAAGAAGACGAATAATAATAATGTGAAAGTACAAAACTTGATTGTTAATGGATATATACTTGACGAAATAACACAAGCTGGAGACATGGGAGTAATAGATGTAAAAGTAAGTAAAATAAACAGTAGTGTACCTTATGCATCACTTGAAACTCAAACATTTAAAATAATAAGGGAAGATAATGCATACAGAATTAAAAGTATAGATATAAAAAATGAAAAGGAGATATTTGCATCAGGAATTAATAACCAACAAATAAGAATGAGAATTAAAACTAATGTTAAAACAAATTTGGTCACAAATTTTGATGGTATGCCCAAATACTATTATACTCAAGATGACCATGCTAAAAATCATAAGATACCAATATCTATAGGGGAATTCGGAATAATAGGTTTAAGTTATGATGGAAATTCTGGATTCATAACTACAAAGGGTAAAAATCCGTATATTGAGGTTGTTAATTTTGATGAGTCACTGGCTACTCAAGGCGGTACGTCATCAGGTGGAGATCAAGAAGGCGGAGATTCTTCTGGAGCTGGTGGAGGAGGAGGTACTCAAAATAACGTTGCACCAGAAAAGCCAATATCTAAAGATATGGTAGCATTAGAGGTAATCCCAAATGCAGTTATAAACAATTCCATATATTCTCAAAATGGAAGATTTCTTGTAATACAATATACAAAAAATAGCTCAGGGAATACTTTGAAAATGTATAAATGTGAAGATGGAAAACAGATATCTTTTGATTTTGAAAAAAATTATCCTATAGATAAAGTAGATGTTACAATAGTTAATTTTGTTAAAAAGGGCTTAATATATAGAGTGACACCAAGAGCTGAATATGTTAATGATAATAGCTTAAAGGATATAATTGGTACATGGGAAATTGACACTGATAAATTTAAAACTAAGGCTGTAAATGAAGCTAAGGCGAATTCTGAACTTTGACGGGTATGATATAATAAGTTAAAGTTGAAAAGTGAGAGTTGAAAGTTAAGGATGTTTTTCTTCACTATGTTTAGAAAAACTAAAATTTAATTAAAGATTTTTCTTAGTGTAGCGGAGAAAAACCAACATTAACTTTCAATTTTTCATTCTCTACTTAAGAAATTTTGGAAGGGTAATATAATCATGGAACAAAACATAACGTGGAATGGAAAAAGATATCATAGTTTAAATAGTTTTCTTAGAAGGAAATTTGGACAAAAGGTATTTAAAATATCTCTTGATGCAGGTTTTTCATGTCCAAACAGAGATGGTGAAATAAGTGAGCTTGGATGCATATTTTGCAGTGAACGTGGGTCAGGAGATTTTGCTGGTAGCAGACAAGTCTCTATAACTAAGCAATTTGAAGATATAAAAAGTATTATGAATAAGAAATGGAAAAATGGTAAATACATAGCATATTTTCAGGCATATACTAACACTTATGCAGATGTAAGCATATTAAAGAAAAAATATGATGAAGCTTTAATGCAAGAAGATGTTGTAGCAATGGCAATAGCTACAAGACCAGATTGTCTGGGTGATGAGGTGCTAGAATTATTAGAATATTACAATAAAAAAACATATCTTTGGGTGGAACTTGGATTGCAAACAATAAACCGTACAACTGCAAAAATAATTAATAGAGGTTATGATTTAAATGTATTTGAAGAATCCTTAGAGAAATTAAGAAAAAGGGGAATTGATGTAGTAGTTCATACAATTTTTGGACTACCTGGAGAAGGTGAAAAGGATATGCTTGATACCATAGATTATATAGCACATAAGGATATAAAGGGAATAAAAATGCATCTTTTGCATCTTATGAAAAATACGCCTTTAGTTAATTTATATGAAAAAGGTGAACTTAGTTTTTTAAAGGAAGAACAATATATTGATATAATATGTAAGTCAATTACAATGCTTCCTAAAGAAATGGTTATACATAGGCTTACAGGTGATGCTCCAAGGGATCTTTTAATTGAACCTAAGTGGAGTCTTAAAAAATGGGAGATTCTAAATGAAATTGATCGTAACCTTGTAGAGGAAAATTTATATCAAGGTTTGTACTTTCATACAAATTAAGTATAGTACTTTTGTTAGTTTTACAAATGGATAAAATAGATGTAATGGTTTAGAATAAAGACATAATAAAGTTAGGAGGAGTTGTAAATGGCAGGTTTATCATTAAGACATATATATAAAGTATACTCAGGAGATGTAGCAGCAGTTAAAGATTTTAACTTAGAAATAGAGGATAAGGAATTTATTGTATTTGTTGGACCGTCTGGTTGCGGAAAATCAACTACATTAAGAATGATAGCAGGTCTTGAAGAAATATCACAAGGAGAATTGTATATCGATGAAGAATTAAAAAATGACGTGTCACCTAAAGATAGAGATATAGCTATGGTATTCCAAAACTATGCTCTTTATCCTCATATGACAGTTTTTGATAATATGGCATTTGGGTTAAAACTAAGAAAAGTTCCTAAGAAAGACATAGAACAAAAAGTTAGAGAAGCAGCAAAAATGCTTGATATAGAGCATCTTTTAGATAGAAAACCAAAAGCATTATCAGGTGGACAAAGGCAAAGAGTTGCAATGGGAAGAGCTATAGTTAGAGAGCCAAAGGTATTCTTGATGGATGAGCCTTTATCAAACCTTGATGCAAAGCTTAGAGTTCAGATGAGAACAGAAATAGCTAAAACTCATAAGAGATTAGGTACAACTTTCATTTATGTTACTCATGACCAAACAGAAGCTATGACACTTGGAACAAGGATAGTTGTTATGAAAGATGGTATAATACAGCAGGTTGACTCACCTCAACATTTATATGATCATCCTGTAAATGTCTTTGTTGCAGGATTTATAGGAAGTCCTCAAATGAACTTTATTGATGCTAAAGTTGAAGAAATTCAAGGTAAAATATATGTCACTTTTGAAGGTGAAAAAATTCAATTAAATGAAGAAGCAAGTAAGACTGCTAAGGATAAAGGATGTTTGGGAAAAGAAGTAATAATGGGTATAAGACCTGAAAATTTAGATGATGACCCTGAATTTTTAGAAAAACATAAAAACTCTATATTGAATGCAAATGTAGAGGTTATGGAACTTATGGGCTCAGAATCATACTTATATTTGAAGAAGGGTAAGGCTTCATTTACTGCAAAGGTAAACGGAACATCTAAAGCAAAAACAGGGGACACATTAAAGATAGCATTAAACCCTAATATGATTCATATATTCGATAAAGAAACAGAATTAACTATACTTTAAGGTGATTTCATGAGAGAAATTAGGAATTTTCTACAAGATCTTAGCCAAGAAACGGGTATTAGTTTTAGTATAATTAATGAAGATCGAGTTGCTGTTTTTACAAGTAAATCTTTTGAAGAAAATTCTAATGTTATGTATGTCTCTCTTAATTTAGGAAGAGAAAAAGTGAAGATGTATTTGAACAAACAATTTAAAGAATGCATTCCACTTTTAAAGTACACTATAGAAGACAAATATAGTGAAATATACTCTGAAAATGAGAGAATCCTAAGGGATATTTTAGATGGAAAAGATGTATCAGATGAAAAAGTAAACAAATGTATACCATTTTTAAAAGAAGGATGCATATTATTACTTGTAAAGACTGAAGGAAATATACATGAAGCAATAGATATTATTAATCAAATTTATAAGAATAATGAGCTTATAACAATTATTTGTGATGACTATATTATTGTTATGGTTGATTTTAATGAAATAGGAGAACATGCAAAGGCAATAAAAGAAGCAATTAATTCAAATCTATATTGTAAATGTGTTGTTAGCTTCAGTGATGAGGCTCATGATAAATATGGAATTAAGAAAGCTTTTGATGAGAGCAAGGAAAGTATGATGTTAAGTGAGAGATTTTCTCTTCGAGAAGATATTCTTAATTATAAAAAATTGCTCTTTGAGAAAATAGTGTATAGTTTAGAGCCAAAGTTTAAAAACCAGTTTTTAGAGACTGTTAATTCTAACTTTAACACATTTGATGCAGAAATCATTCTAACAATAGATGAATTTGTAAATAGTGGGTTAAATATTAGTGAAGCGGCAAAAAAATTATACATTCATAGGAATACTCTGATATACAGATTAGATAAAATAAAAAAGGAAACAGGCTTTGATATTAGAAATTTTAAAGAAGCAACAGTTTTTATAATTGGTTTTCTAATTTGGAGAGAGAGTAAATAAGGCATGTTCAAAAAAGTTTAATAATTTTGTTAGATTACCCCTTTTTATAAATAGACTATAGGTTTCAGAAATGAAATTTATAGTCTATTGTTTTTTGATTTGTAATTTTTTGTTACTAAGTAAAAATACTAACTAAGTGATATAATGGTACATGTAGAGGAGGGATTTGTATGAAAGTTGATGTAATAATATCTGCTGATGATATTAAAGAGGAAAAAATAAAAGGTAAGTCAGTAGTAGTAATAGATATATTAAGGGCTACATCTGTAATTGTAACAGCAATAAATAATGGTTGTAAAAAAGTTATACCAGTAGTCAGTGTAGATGAAGCAAAGGAGATAGCTCATAGAGATAGAGGTATGCATTTACTAGGAGGAGAGAGAAGAGCCGTAAAAATAGAGGGCTTTGATTTCTCAAACTCGCCACTAGAGTACAAGCCCAATATAGTTAATGGGAAAATTCTTGTAATGACTACCACTAACGGGACTAAGGCAATTAAGGGAAGTACTGCGGCTAAAAATATAATCATTGGAGCTATGGTTAATGCTAAAGCGGTTGCAAAAAGACTTTTAGAAATAAATAATGATGTTGTCATAGTAAATGCAGGGACCTATGGTGAGTTTTCAATTGATGATTTTATATGTACAGGTTATATATTAAGCCTATTAAAAGAAAGTGCAAACATAGAATTAACGGATATATCAACTACTGCGTTGTATATTTATGAACAAAATAAGGATATAACAAGTTTCATAAAATATGCAAATCATTATAATGTAATTAAAGATTTAGGACTTTTTGAAGATCTAAAATATTGTACTTCAAAGGATATAATAAATGTGGTACCAGAGTACAAAGATGGGGAAATAACAGCAGATTAGGATAAGGAGTATAAAACCTTTTTTGTCTTTGTTATGATAAAAAGGTTTTATTCATTAAAATTGTTGAAAATTTAGAAGTGTTTTTTGTTTGTGGATCGTTATATTAAGTGTAAGGATAAAAAGGCGGTGATAGTTATTGAAAAAGAACAGTTTGAAAATTACATAAGACAATATGAAAGATTAATTATAACTATTTGTTTATCCTTCACAAAGAATTATTTTGATGCTGAAGATTTGGCACAACAAACTTTTTTAGCTGCCTATGAGAATTATAAAAAGTTTGATGGTAAAAATTTTAAGGCGTGGCTTACAACAATTGCTGCAAATAAATGTAAAGATTACATTAAAAGTCCTAAAAGAGGTATGTACAGTTTGTCTCATGAGGAATGTGAGTCCATAGAGCAAGCTGGCAATTCAACAGAGGAGATTATAATTGAAAAACATACTGAAGAAGGAATACGGAAATTGTGCAGCAAGTTAAAGGAACCTTACAGAACGGTAGCGTTAAATTATTTTTGTGAAAATATTAAACTTTCAAGTATGGCTGAGGACACAGGACAAAGTATCAAAACGCTACAAACACAGCTTTATAGATCAAAAAAGCTACTCAAAATTTTGTGGAAGGAGGAATTTATATGAGCAGTAACCTATTTGATAAAAATGGACATTTATTAGATACAACAATAACAAAAATTAAAAATGGATTATTACAGGATAGTGATTTAATTTTAACATCAGAGCATATTTGTAATTGTGAAAAGTGCGCCGATGACCTTGCTAATAGTTTCAGTTTTGATGACCTTGCAGAAGCTCCTTTAGGTTTTGAAGAGGAAATAAAAAACAAGATAAAAAGGAAGAAAGAAAACAATATTCAATTTATGTTCTATTCATTTAGAGTTGCTATTGCGGCATGTATTGCTTTAGTTTTAGTTTTTTCTAACGCATTAAATTTTTTAGGAAGTGAAAATTTAAACAATATAAATTCCAAAAATTTGAGTATTGTAAGTTCTATTAATTCTGATCTTAATAATTTTTCAAAAAAAGTAACTGGGTCATATTCAAGAAGATAACTAGTTGGAATGCTAGTCTATTAAATGAATATGCCTAAAAATGGAGGTTTTTAATAATGGAAAGTAAGAGAAATAAGTTTTTAACTATTATCTTTTCACTGTTGCCAGGGGCAGGACATATGTTTATGGGTTTTATGAAAATGGGAATTTCACTTATGGCAGTCTTTTTCTTCACCATATTCCTATCAAGTTTTTTTCATACGGGTGAATTTTTACTTATTTTACCGATAATTTGGTTTTATGCTTTCTTTCATAGTATTAACATAGCATATTGTAGTGATGAGGATTTTTCACTTTTGAAGGATGAATATTTGTTTTCTTTGGATAAAATCATGAAAGTAGACAAGGACTTGTTTAAGAAACGTAAACTATTTGCAGGAATACTTCTAATACTTTTTGGAGCGTATGTAGTATGGGATAATATCATAGAAAATTTAAGCAATGTTATTCCACAAGCTGTATACTTACCAATCTATAATATATTACAATTTGCTCCAAAAATGATTATAGGTATTGCAATAATTTTCATAGGAATAAGACTTATTGTGGAAAAGAAGAGGGAGAGTGACATAGTATAATGAAGTTTTTTAAACAAAATTACTATAAAATAATCACAGCTGTGGGGATTTTATTATCCCTATTGTGGATTATTTTTGTTAATTCAAAACCATATTCTGATTTTAGTTATTATAATAATGTAGCAAATCAAGTTGCAAATGGAGGTCAATGGGGAGATACATATACATCTGTAGGCTATTCCATAGCTTTGGGCTTTGTTTATAAAATATTTGGTAGTAGCATAATGGTTGCTAAAATATTTAATATAGTGTTGACGCTTGTAAGTTATATTGTATTTTATAAGATACTAGTGAGGATAAACATAAGCGAAGGAAGAAGAAAGCTTATATATACACTGTTTGTATTGTTTCCATGTAACATATTTTTTAATAGTTTGCTTGGAACAGAAATACTATTCACTACAATATTTCTTATTATAACTCTAATATATTTTAGTGATGTTAGATATAAATATGTAATAATTGGAATATTAACGGGTCTTAATGGCATGATAAAGCCATTCTTTATGGTATTCTTTTTGGCTATATTCCTATTTGAAGTAATAGAAAAACGTAAATTTGTATTGCCCCTTAAAAATGCAGTAATAATTTTAATGTTAAGTCTAATAACAATTGCACCATGGTGCTATAGAAATACAAAGCTTGTGGGTGAGAGAACCTTTATTTCAAATAATGGGGGAATAGTATTATACATAAATAATAACTCACAAAACAAACTTGGACGATGGATGGCAGCTTCTGATGTGAAGGATTCTATAGTAAATAAGAAGGAATATATTAAAGCTAATGCCACTGAAAAAAATAATATGTTAAGTAAAGCAGCAAAAAAATGGATAATAAGCCATCCAGCTCAGTTTATAGAACTAGGCTTTAAAAGGCTTTTTAATACATTTTTAGTACCAGATGATATTTGTTTTACATTCTATGGAACAGGGCTTAGCAATGGAGCTCAATATATTTTACTAGCAAAATATTCTTTGATTAAATATATAATTTTCATTCCAGCTATAATAATGATACTTTTATCAAGTGTAAAAGTAATTTTAGATTTGATTAATAAAAGGGAAATTGAAAGATTTAAGCTTTATGGGCTTATATGTTTTTATATGGTAGCTTGTACGTATTTTGTTACAGAAGGACAAGGAAGATACTCTTTTCCGGTTATATTTATAATGATATATTTCTTTTCAGGAATTTTCTTTAGAGGGAAAGAAAGTTTTTAAAAATGGGATGTCTTGAGGCATCCCATTTTTTTTCATATGTCTTATACAACTTGAAATATATAAAATTTTAAATAGTAGGACTCACCTGAGGTCCAAAGTATTGGATGGTCCGGGGCTTGAGTCTTAAACTCTACTTGTCTTAAAAGTCTGCCAGCATCTTTTGCAGCAGCAGCTATGGTTTCTTTAAAAAGCTCAGGATTCATAAAATGAGAACAGGAACAAGTTACAAGGTATCCATTTTCTCGCACAAGTTTTATGCCTCTCAGGTTAATCTCCTTATATCCTCTTCTAGCACTCTTTATGGTGTCCCTAGATTTTGTAAAAGCAGGTGGATCTAAAATTACAACATCAAAGGTTTTGCCTTTATCAGACCACTCCTTAAGGAGATCAAAAGCATTATGACACTCAAATTTTACTACATCTGAAAGGTTGTTAAGTTCTGCATTTTTTCTACAGAATTCAACTGCATGTTCTGATATATCAATACCAAGGACACTTTTAGCACCAGCAATACCAGCATTTAAAGCAAAGGAACCTGTATGAGTAAAGCAGTCCAATACTTCTGCATCTTTAGCTATTTTATGAATTGCCTTTCTATTTTCCTTCTGGTCTAAAAAGAAACCTGTTTTTTGCCCATCAGCAATATCGACATAATATTTTACTCCATTTTCAACAATCTGAACCATTGTATCGAAAGGTTCTGTTAAGAAACCCTTTGTTAGTTCTAAACCTTCTTTTTCTCTAACCTTAGCGTCACTTCTTTCATAGACTCCCTTAGCGCCATAATCTTCTACTAATATATCTACAATCATGCTTTTATATTTATCAATGCCAAGTGCTAGAGATTGGATTACATAATAATCCTCAAATTTATCAATAATTAAACCAGGAAGAAAGTCAGCTTCTCCAAATACAAATCTACAGCTACTTGTGTCAATTACTTTCTGTCTGTATTCCCAAGCATTTTTTAGTTGTTTCTTGAAAAAATTCTTGTCGATTTCTTCATCTATGTTTCTTGTTAATAGTCTAATTGTAATTTGGGATTGGTCATTTATATAGCCTTTTCCCAGGAATTTACCGTCATATGTATATGCCTCTACTATATCACCATTTTTATATTCACCATCATACCCTTCTATTTCATTGGAAAATATCCAAGAATGACCGTTTTCGGCTAAAATATTCTTTCTCTTTATTAAATAAAATTTACAAGTCATAAATTACCTCCTGTATTAATCTTTTGATTACATAAATAAATATTACTACATCTAAAGAATTATAACACATCTTTAGATATATTCAAAAAAATGACCAGTCAGTATGCTGGTATGTTTGATTTGCAATTTTCGTTCATATGCCTTAAACTGTTACTTATATAGTACAATATATTATAAATTTGGAGGAAATAATGAGTATACTTACAGTAAAAAATATTAGTCATGGATTTGGAGACAGAGCCATTTTTGAAGATGTTTCTTTTAGATTATTAAAGGGAGAACATGTAGGACTTATTGGAGCAAATGGCGAAGGTAAATCTACGTTTATGAATATAATCACAGGCAAATTAATGCCTGATGAGGGTAAGATTGAATGGTCAAATAATGTAAGAGTTGGATATATGGATCAACATGCACAGCTTACAAAAGGTCAAACTATTAGGGACGTGCTTAAAGGTGCCTTTAAGTATTTATTTGATCTTGAAGCAGAAATGATGAGTGTAACGGATCAAATGGCAGAGGCAGATCCAGATACATTAGAAAAACTTCTTGATAAAATGGGAACAATTCAAGATTTATTGGACAATAATGGATTTTATATAATTGATGCAAAGGTTGAAGAAGTTGCGAAAGGTTTAGGTCTTACAGATGTTGGACTTGATAAAGACGTAACAGACTTAAGTGGAGGACAGAGAACAAAAGTCCTCCTTGCAAAGCTTTTATTGGAGAATCCAGATATTTTGCTTTTAGACGAACCTACAAATTATCTAGATGAACAACACGTAGAATGGTTAAAGAGGTACCTTCAAACTTATGAAAATGCATTTATATTAATATCACATGATATTCCATTCCTAAATAGTGTAATAAACCTAATATACCATGTGGAAAACAGGAAATTAACTAGGTATGTTGGAGATTATGATAATTTTATGAGAATATATGAGGCAAATAAGAAACAAGTTGAAGCAGCTTATGAAAGACAGCAAGCAGAGATAGCAAGGTTAGAGGACTTTGTTGCTAGAAATAAGGCAAGGGTTGCCACAACAGGTATGGCTAGGGCAAGACAAAAACAATTAGATAAAATTGAAAGAATTGAATTAAGCAAAGAAAAGCCAAAGCCTGAGTTTAATTTTAAAGCAGCAAGAGCTTCAGGAAAACTTATATTTGAAACTGATCATTTAGTAATAGGATATGATACGCCACTTTCTAAACCATTAAAATTAAAAATGGAAAGAGGTCAAAAAATTGCACTTGTAGGGTCAAATGGACTTGGAAAAACAACACTTTTAAAAAGCCTTATGGGACAATTGCCATCAATTTCAGGAGATGTAACTTTAGGTGATTATCAATATATAGGATATTTTGAACAGGAGATAAAAAAGGCAAACTATAATACTTGTATTGAGGAATTTTGGAATGACTTTCAATCTTACAGCCAATATGAGGTAAGGGCAGCACTTGCTAAGTGCGGGCTTACAACAAAACACATTGAAAGCAAGGTAACAGTTTTAAGCGGTGGAGAACAGGCAAAGGTTAGACTTTGTAAACTTATCAATAGAGAAACAAATATACTTATACTAGATGAGCCTACAAATCATCTGGATGTTGATGCTAAGGAGGAACTTAAGAGAGCCTTAAAAGAATATAAGGGAAGTATACTTTTAGTTTGTCATGAGCCCGAGTTTTATCAGGATGTTGTAACGGATGTATGGAATTGTGAGGATTGGACGACGAAAATTGTTTAATGGTTTATGTTTTGAACATGAGTATAGGATATTATGATATAGTAACATTTAGACAGCAGTAATATTAAAAAGTATTATTGCTGTTTTTTATTTACTTTTAGTTATGATATAAAGAATAAGTTTGGAAGCGGTAATACTAAACAAAAAAAATCATATGCTGTTGTAGATAAAATTATTGAAGGTATTCTTTGATAGGTCAACACCTTTGTGTGATACAAATGGAGGAACAATAATTTCAAAAGATAATATTGGAATTTCTGTCGCAGTTAGAACTGGTCAGAGAGTAGAAGAAAATATACATTTAGTTGAGGCTAATTAACAAGCTTCATTTTCAATTATACAATTCATATATAGTGTAGCTGCCATTTTTTCTACATATAGATAATGTGAAAATCTATTTGAATTATTTTTTCAATAGAATATACTAAATATATAAATATTCGAAAGTTGAAAATGAAGTTAAATTATATGAAGAATATAAAAATAATAAAGAAGAAGGAATTCCTTTAGAAAATGTAATAAAGGAGTTAAATTTAGATGCCAAATAGTTATAATATAAAATTAACAATTATAGTAATTGATATTGGAAATAGGGGTCAGATTTACAAATAAGAAGGCATCTGCTTTTGGTATAGCTAGAGTTTTGGATTAAAATAAAGATATATCTTATGAAGTCTTTATGCTATAGTATATTTGGAAGTATTTGAAGGAGTGGTTGCCAATGAATAAGATATTAATATTGCAGAATCTATATAAAACTGCTTCCAATATAAGAATTTAAGAATATTTTGATGTATAGTTAAAATGAATATTTAAGTATGTCTTCATAATTATTGGAGTAGTTAAAAAGCTATTTTAGGGTATAGTTATGCCCAGATTTTGATTTTATGGGGGCTAAGTAAAAATGAGTTATGAATTAAATAAAAGAAATGACACTATAGAGGGTAAAGACATAAACCATAGTTTGGAAACAGAAAGATTGAGTCTATTGCCATTGCAGTCACATCAACTTACATTATCATTAGAGGATTATGCAAAAATGCAGACTGATTTGGGATTAAGAGTAATTGAT
>Ga0255360_1000207_pt1 | contig 16318 bp, 17 predicted proteins | sample GFST50metaG_FD_186004 | JGI IMG/M metagenome (GOLD analysis project Ga0255360, IMG submission 186004) | Peat soil microbial communities from Stordalen Mire, Sweden - G.F.S.T50 | ecosystem: Environmental > Terrestrial > Soil > Wetlands > Peat | place: Sweden: Norrbotten County, Stordalen Mire... | reverse complement strand
TGATTTTTCATAGATTTTCGTAGCAAAAAAACATTTTTAACTCAAAAAAATATGCAAAGTCAAATTCTATGAGTTTTTTTATAAAAATACTTATAGAATTTGACTTCATGAATAATTCGGGATTAGAAAGGATGATTATAAATGAAGGTTTTAGTTACAGGTGGCGCAGGTTATATCGGAAGTACAGTATGTTCTGCAGTGGAGGACAATGGACATATTCCAATAATTCTAGATTCTCTTGTAGTAGGAAGAGAGGAGTTTACTAAAGGTAAAATATTTTATAAAGGTGACATTGCGGATAAGGGTTTACTAGAAAAAATATTTGCAGAGAATCCAGAAATTCAGTGCACTATTCACATGGCTGCATTGGCAGTAGTGCCAGAGTCAGTGGAAAAGCCTTATGAATATTACCATGAGAATGTTTTTAAATCAATAGAGTTGTTTAAAAACCTAAACAGTTTGGGTTGTAAAGATATTGTGTTTAGTTCTTCTGCTGCAATCTACGATGATGTGGAAGGCTTTATGGTATCAGAAAATTCACCAGTTAGACCAAGGAGTCCATATGCTCGTACAAAATATATGATGGAAATGGTTTTAGAAGATTTTTGTGAAGCTTATGGCATGAGAGGAATAGCATTAAGGTATTTTAATCTAATAGGGGCAGATCCTGAACTTAGATCCGGAGCTCATATTCAGTCCCCAAGCCATATACTTGGAAAGTTACTAAATGCAGCGTCAGAAGAGGGTTCTGTTTTTAAAATAACAGGTACAAATTGGGATACAAGGGATGGTTCAGCAATAAGAGACTATATTCACGTTTGGGATCTTGCCATTGCCCATGTTAAAGCTGTGGAAAACTTTGATAGAGCTTTTAATTTATCTAAAGATCAGAAAAGTTATCTGGTAATCAATTTGGGTACTGGTACTGGAATTACTGTTAAGGAGCTTGTGGAAGCTTTTGAAAATGTAATTGGAAGACAAATCAATAAAGAGAATGCTGAACCAAGATTAGGGGACGTAGCAGGAGCCTTTGCCAATGCTTGTAAGGCTAAAGAGCTTATCCAATGGGATGCAAGTTACACTCTTGAGGATGGTATTAGACATGCTATGAAATGGGATGAAATTAGAAAGAATATTATTAATTATTTTTAAAAGTTCGTGAACACTGAATTTAATAAAAAATCAAAAATAGACAGGTATGTGTGGCATACCTGTTTAGTTTTGAAAAAGTGTTGTGAAAATCACGTTCTTTAGTTAGGTGTACATAAATATTAAGTTGACATGTTTGTTTAATTAAAGGTAAAATGAGAATAAATGTAAGTTAAAATTGTGGAGGAAATCATAAAATGAGTGTAGAAAGGAAAAAGATAGAAGAATATCTCATTCCAGTTAAAGAAAGATCTAGATTGAAATGGACAAATCATCTATTATATATTTTTATGATAGGTTTATTTACAGCTTTTATATTTATACCTTTTGACAATTTAGTGGAGAATTTAGTATTAAAATCATTATTTATTCTTTTCGATATCTTATTCCTGATCGTTTGGTGGTATACAGGGATATTAAGAAAATCCTATGTTGAATTAACAGAGGAAAGTATAATATTTAAAACTGTGTTTAAAACTCAAATTGTAAAGTGGTACGAAATATATGATATTCAAATTTTTACTCAAAATAAAAATACTATGCTAGGCATCATCTTAAAGGAAAAAGTAAGAAAACGTAAAGAGTCCTTTGGAACACTACTAAGTGATATGTATGGGGGGATTTTTTCAGTTAGAATTCCATTAAGCCAGTTTCAAAATATTGATATTGAAAAAAATGAAAATTCAACAATCGGTAATTATATTGTAGCAATGCTAAAATCATTTATATTATCCATAATAGTTGGAGTAGCATATGGATTGTCTATCTATATATTCAAAGTAGATATTATTATTATACCTATGTTTGGCTCTATTGCTATCATATATTTTTATTCTAAGACTAATAAAAAAAGAAAAATTAATATATTTACAAGAATTATATTAGGATTAATTTGTGCTTTACAAGTGTATTTAGCTGTAATTATAGTAGTACTTTTAGGTAGTAGTGGTACTGAGGGCATAAGTTATCTGGATATAATTAAGCAGTATTTTGAATATCTTATAGAAAAACCAATGGATCAAGGAGTTTTCATAATAATTAGCATATTTTGTTTTTGGTGTGGAGCATTCCAAGGTTACAAATTTAAATTTCAAAAGAGGATTAAAAAGTTGTTCATGAAAAGATACGGAAAATACTTTTATGAAAAGAATGGACGTTTCATTACAATATATTTAATAGATCCAGTGCGTTTTGATGCAGAAAAAGATAAAAAATTTATTACTGAAATTGTACAAGGCTGTCTTATTGAAAAAAGTAAAAAATGTGTTAAGGGATTTTATATTCCTACAAATTATTTTGATGATTTAGGAATAACTATTAATCATGATGCTAGTATTAATATTAATGACACTTGTTATTATAAAATTGATTTAGGTGGTAATGGAAATTGTGAATCCTATGTTTTTCCATGTAGCTTGATTACAAATAGTAAAAAGCAAGTAGAAATTATTGAGATTGAAACTCCCTAAGACCTCATTTTAGATGGGAAAAAAAACATTGTTGTAAATGGTGGGGTTAGGCATATTCAAAAAAATAACTAGTCAGTATGCTAGTCTATTTTGCGTCATGCTTCGTCGGCAGAACCCTTCGATAGCTCACTATCGGCGGAACCTACCTCCTTGCCTGACACAAAATATCAGTCGCATCTTTGACTTGTTATTTTTTTTCATATGCCTTATTTAAATAACTCCCCAACATCTACAACAAATCCACTAATAATTTGTGATTTTATAATTCCATCATTTTTGGCAACATCAATTTGATCATACAAACCAGTTTCATTTATACTATAAACTTGAACAGTATAATTTATTGTTTTTTGAATGTGCCTAATATAAATTATACAGAAAGTAACTGTTGTTGTATATTATTATCTGTGTTTTGGATAGAGTGTATATTACCCTGTAAATATGATATAATTACCATTAGGTATAAATACAATTTATTGATAAAATGTTAATGTACTGTCATTGACTCTGGTGGACAATGAGGTTTTTAGGGGGTAAAACCAATGACTGAAGAAAAAGATAGAAGAATTAGATATGCATTATTATGGAGTTTTCGATTACTCAAAAAGTATAGATTAGGTTTTGAAATTGCGATGTTAAGTGGTATTATACTGAGCGCAATTAATTTAGCAACTGTTATATATATAGAACAGGCTGTTGAACAAATAACTCATAAAAAAAATAATATTATAATGATTGGTACTATATTATTATGTCTTTTTGTTGCTGGTACGGTGCTTACGTATATGACAGAATACATTAGTGGGAAAATAGGAAGCTGTGTAGCTCGTGATGTTCGAGACACTTTTACAGATAAGATTATGAGAATTAATCAAAAAAGTAAAGATCAGCTGAATTCAGGTGATATGATATCAAGGTTTAATTACGATTTAGGCATTATTACTGATTTTATTCCTGGTGGAATTACAAATTTTGTGTATCAGATGGTTATGGCGGTGACCGCTATAGTATATATGTTATATATCAATTGGCTTCTCCTAGTCATAAGTATTGCCATAGTTCCAGTGTGCATGATTATTGTAAATATACTTAGAAAAAGAATTAGTGATTCCTTTAAAGAAAATATGAAGAATATTGGACAGGCTAATAAAGTGGCCTTTGAAGCTATAAATAACATTAATGTTATCAAAGCATATAATCTGCAGGATATTATATTTAATAATATTAAAATGTTTTATAAGGGTAGCCTAAACTCATGGATTAAGATACATAAATTATTTTCACCAATGTTAATGCTTAATATCCTTATGAATGAATTTCCTAAGGTATTTTGTATTACAATGGGAAGTTACTTAGCGCTAAACCATTATCTTGTTATAGGAAAGTTAGTTGGTTTTGTTTTACTTCTTGATTATGTAGTAAATCCTATTACAAGATTACCAGACTTTATAACTTCTATTTCAAATACTGGTGCCGCATGTGAAAGGATAGCACAAACTTACGAGTTGCAGGAGGAGCGGCAGGATGGTATTGATTTATCAGATAATATTAAAAATCAAGTTCTTTTAGAAATGAAAAATGTTAAGTTTGGTTACAATGAAAGTAAAATTGTATTGGATAATATAAATTTGAAGTTAAAATCTGGTGAAAAAGTAGCTTTAGTTGGGAAAAGCGGCTGTGGAAAGAGTAGTGTAATCAAATTATTGAGTGGATTTTATGATTATAACAAAGGCGAAATGGATATTTGTGGCAGACCTTATCATGAAATATCTTTAAAAAGTATTCGTAAGCATATAGCCCTTGTTTCTCAGGAGGTGACCATATTTCCTTGGAGTGTTGCTGATAATATTGGGTTTGGAAGTAATAAAAAAGACTTAACAAGAGAAGAAATTATTGAAGCTGCTAAATATGCCAATGCTCATGAGTTTATTATGAATATGCTTAAAGGGTATGATACGGTTTTAGAGGAGAATGGTAAAAATTTATCTGGTGGACAGAAGCAAATGATATCTATTGCAAGAGCCTTTCTTAAAAATGCACCAATTGTTTTGCTCGATGAGTCAACTTCAGCTTTGGATGCACAATCTGAAGCAGTTGTCACAGAATCGTTAGACCGTCTAATTCAAGACAAAGGTGTAATTATTGTATCTCACCGATTTTCTTCAATTATAAAAGCAGATAGGATTTTAGTATTGAATAATGGAAAAGTTGTTGAAGAGGGTACTCATGAAGCTTTGATAGAATGGAACTCATTGTATAAAAAGTTGTATTTAAGCGGATTTAAAGATAAAGAAGAATTGAGGTTGTAATATGATTAAGAAAAAATATTTTCATGAATTAGGTCGCGTATATTCTTTAATTGATGATAAAAAACTTCAATACTTTTTTTCTATTTTTGTTACGGGAGTTGCTAACCCTTGTATCCAAATTATGTTTGCATTTGCATATAAGAATGCTATTAATGCAATTGAATATAATAATCGAACTTTATTCGGGAGAACATGTTTTTTAGTAATTGTATCCATTATCATTCAATGTATAATAGAACCTATTGCTAATTGCTATAATGGTTGCTTGGTAAACCGTATAGTGTGTCACATTAAGGAAACTGTTTTTCAGCATATTGAAAAACTTCCATTAGCCTATTTTGAAAATAACCATAGTGGTGACACTATGGCAAGGCTGACTTCTGATATTGAAAAGTTTGACCCAATTTACAGGGCAAACATCAGAAATCTTATGCAGTCAATTATATATGGTATTAGTGCCGTTGTGTGCATGTTTATCTTAAGTTATAAGCTTACTATATGTTCAATATTATTTTCTACTATTATATTTTTTAGTAATGTAGCTTTCACCAATATTTCAAGAAAGCTTGGAGAAAAAAATCAGAAGCAAGTATCTAAAGTAACTCAAGGGTTTATTAATATTTATAATGGTTGCTCAACGGCAAAGATGTTTAATAAGGAAGAAAAACTAAAAACTAATTTTGATAATGAAAATTACTTATTAGCCCAAATAGCTATGAAAACAGTGAAAATGAATGCTAAAAAAACTACCCTTAATTTTTCAATTTCTTTTCTCAGCAATATAGGAATACTCTTAGTTGGATTATTTATGGTATCTAGGGGGGAACTTGATATTGGTTCGGTTGTAAGTATTGTTTCATTGCAATCAGGCGTTACAAATATGTTTGTTTCAATTGGAGGATTTTTAGCATCCCTTCAAGTAAATCTTGCAAGTGCATCCCGTATATTTGAAGTATTGGATACAAAGTTAGAAAATAGTAGATATGAAATAAGTGCGGCTGATAATTTAGAAAATGACGAAATGATTGTATATGAAAACATATGTTTTTCGTATAATCACGAAAAAAATGTACTCAATAATATTAACTTAAGCATGAAAAAAAATAATGTCTATGCCATAGTTGGTACTAATGGAAGTGGTAAATCCACATTGATGAAGTTACTTATGGGCTTTTATGAGCCTGGTGGAAATATAAGTTTTTTAGGAAAAGCTTATGCTGATTATTCACTAACAGAGATAAGAGAGCAAATTACGTATGTACCCCAGCAGCCTTCATTATTCAGCGCAAGTATAAGAGAAAATATACGATATGGTAAATTTGATGCTGCAGAAGAAGAAGTAATAGAAGCAGCTAAATTGGCTGGAATTCATGATTACATTATGAAATTGGAGGACGGTTATGATACAAATATAGGTGATGAGGGTGTCTTTTTATCTGGTGGACAGAAGCAGAGAATTGTAATTGCTAGGGCTCTTATAAAAAAAGCCCCAATTATTATTTTAGACGAAGCTACTGCATCGCTTGATACAGAAAATGAAGTATATATTATTGATTCATTAAAGAAGATAGCTAAGGACAGAACAATAATAATAATTGCACACAGATTACAATCCATTCAAAATTCGGATTGGATTTATGTGATGAAAAATGGTCAGATTAGTGAGCAGGGAAAACACAATGAATTGATGGAGGCAAATGGAGTATATCGCAGCCTATACGACCTACAATTAATTGAAAAGATCCCTGGGGGCAATGCGTATATAAATGGAGGTTTAAGATGGATTGTGGATTCAAGAAAGAAAATGGATGGTTTAGATATAGAGCAGCAGCAATTATTGTGGAAAATGGATGCGTGCTTTTTGCAAAAAATGAGTTAGATAATTACTATTATTCTATTGGTGGAGGAGTTCATTTGGGAGAAAAGGCAGAAGATGCTGTAAAACGAGAGGTACTTGAAGAAACAGGCATAGAATATGAGGTTGAAAGATTAGCATTTATTCATGAGAATTTTTTTGATGGAACAGGAACATTAGATGGTTTAAAGTGTCATGAAATTGCATTCTATTTTTTTATGAAACCTAGAGGAACTCAAGAACTCAATAGTAATAGCTATAATACACAAGGAGTTCCAGAATATATGCATTGGTTACCTATTGAAAAACTTAAGGATTATGTAGCTTATCCAAGCTTTTTTCAAGAAAAATTATTAGGTGTTTGTGATTCGGTTGAACATATTGTTACATATGAATAATAAGGCAAAAAGAAATTGGATTGAAAGGCGGTAAAAAATGAATATTCCTAAAATGATTATTTTTGATTATGGACAAACTCTTGTTGCCGAAAAACCTTTTGATGGTTTGAAGGGGACTAAAGCCGTGTTAGCTGAGGCTGCTAACAATCCAAATAACATTACAGCAGAAGAGGTGCAATTCCTAGCTGATGAGCTCAGTAAAGATCTAGGGAAGTATAGCGTAGATTTTGAAAAACAATCGGTGATTGAAGTACATAATCATATTTTTCAAAACTATCTTTATGAATATTTTGGTATTAAACTAACAAAATCAGCAGAAGAAGTGGAAAGGATATTTGAAAATGCTGCATGCTTTGCAGAGCCAACAAAAAACATAGTGAAGTTTTTGCAGTTTCTTGAAGACATAAATATAAGGACAAGTGTAATAAGTAATATTGCTTTTAGTGGAAGTATGCTTAAAGCCAATATAAATAAATATATTCCTTCAAATAAATTTGAGTTTGTTATTGCAAGTAGTGAATATGCTTTTAGAAAACCACATAGAAGGATATTTGAACTTGCACTACGCAAAGCAAATTTAGAAGCAAATGACGTTTGGTACTGTGGTGATAATGCTGTGTTTGATGTGGATGGAGCTGAGACATGTGGTTTACATTCTGTTTGGTATAAGGGCGCAATAGAGAGGACTAATAAAGCCGTACCCCAAAAAGATCATATTGAGATTAATGATTGGGAAGAACTTATAAGCATATTAAAAGTAGAGTAAGGTATCTGAAAAAAACAACAAGCTGGCTTGTTGTTTTTTATATGCCTAAATTCTTTACAAAATAATATTACAGAATTATTTTTTCTTCCAGAAACCGTACTATATCATCTTTTTCTTTGGGATTAATAATTAACTTAATTTCATTATTAAATTTTAAACCAAATTTCTTTTGTGATATTTTCATTTTAAGCAGAACATCATTTTCAAATAAATATGAATTAACTTCATTCCAGCCATGAAATGCTCCCCAATATAATATACCATTTTCGCCAAGTCCATCCTTAATACTATTATGAACTCCATACATCAAAGCTAAAAATAATATCATAAAGGCAAGTAATAACGTACATAAGTCATGAGCAAGATAATATTACCATAATTTATATTTTATTAACACATACTTGACAATATAAGGATAAAGTATTATATTAAGTGTATTACATGATATAGTACACACAGTACACAATAGCGATAAAAATTTTTGAGAGGAGGTGAGTCTTTGATAACTATTGATAGCAGAAGCAGTAAACCAATTTATGAACAGATAATTGAGAAAATAAAAGAAAATATAATAAAAGGAATATTAAAACCAGGAGATAAGCTGCCTTCTGTAAGGGAACTGGCCTCGCTAATAACTATCAACCCCAATACTATAAGCAAAGCATATAATGAGCTGGAAAGAATGAATGCAATTGAGGTTATAAGGGGCAAGGGAACCTTTGTAGCACAGAATTTCAAACCTACCATGGATGAAGAAAGGATGAAAGAAATTAAGGAACAGATGAAGAATATAATTATAGAAGCACATTATATAGGCGTTGATAAGGATACGCTAATTGATTTATTTAATGAAATTTATAGCCAGCTGTAAATATATAAAATGGAGGTGTTGACTTGTTAGATATAAAAAATGTGAGTAAAAAAATAGATGATAAATATATTCTGAAAAATGTGAATTTGCATGTAAACAAGGGCAGTATATTTGGAATAATTGGTGAAAATGGTACAGGGAAAACTACATTGATAAAATGCATTACAGGTATTTACAGAGTTAATGAAGGACACATAGTGATAAATGGTGAAGATGTATTTGATAATAATAAGGTAAAACAGAAGATAGGTTATGTTTCCGATGAAAATCAATATTATTCATCCTTCAAAGTAAAGGAACTCTTAAAATTTTATAAGAAAACCTATAATGACTTTTCTGAGGAGAAATTTGAAGAACTTAATAAAAAGCTAAAAATTCCTCTAGAACGAAGAATAAGAGAACTTTCCAAAGGCATGAAGATGAGAGCTGCTATCCTTTTAAATCTAAGCATAAAACCAGATATTCTAATACTTGATGAGCCTACATCTGGCCTTGACCCTGTAATTAAAAACGAAATAATGTCCATTATTGTAGATGAAGTAGCTTCAAACGGCGTAACTGTATTTATTTCATCACACCATCTAGATCATATCGAGAGAATATGTGATAATGTGGCAATAATTAAAAATGGTGAAATAAAACTTACAAGTTCTATGGAAGAAGCTAAAAATAGTATAAAAAAACTCCAAGTGGTATTTAAAGATAGTGATGATGTAAATAAAGAGCTTTCTTCTCTTAATGAGGTAATTAAAATTGAAACTATTGGCAGAGTAAACTACATAATAATTAAAAATTACACTAAAGATTTTGAAAAAAAGCTTTATGACATGGGAGCTGAATTTATAGAAATTGTAGACATGAGTCTTGAGGACATGTTTATATATTTTGTAAAAGAGGTGGATAAGAATGAATAAAATTATAAATAAAGCTCTCTTCTATAAGGAATGGATAAATGTAAGATGGGTAACGCTTATAACTATTGTTATGCTTATATATTTTAAGGTTTACGGTGTTGTATCAGAACTAAATCAAAATGAAACATGTCTGAAACAGTATGGTAAAGTATGGACTGATAGATGGTTCAACAATGGAATTTATATAAAAAGTAATTATTATGTGATCATGGGGTTTATTATAATAATATTAGCCGTAATTTTGTTTATGGGCGAAAAAACCAGTGAAACTCAAGGATTTGTGGCTTCTATGCCATTTACAAGAAAAGAGATATTACTTAACAAGTGGATTGTTGGAGTCATAAGCATACTGATAAGTTTTGTAGTAACCTACGTACTATTAAGTTTGCTTTATGTTGTAAATATTACTAGATTGGATACTTCATTAAATCCATATTCTGATATAGTTAGATGGTTTTTTATGGACACATTTCAGTACATGTTCATTTTTACTTTTATTATGCTAGCACAGGGAGTTATGGGAAATAGCATAGTGTCCGGTATATTAGGTGGAATAATAATTGAAGTACCATGTGCTATAACAGCTATAGTACAGCAAATGTTTTTTAATACGTCAAGTATATTTTTGGGTAAAATCCAAGACTGGTTAAATATTTATGAATATAATGTACCCAGTCAGATGTGGTTTAACACAGAACCCAATAGTGGTAAGGATATGTACAGAACTTTTTATTATGATAATTTTGGATTAAAGTTATTAATATTTCTTATATTAACAAGCCTATTTTTGTATTTAGCCTATGTATCCTATAAAAAGAGAAACTTAGAATATAATTTAAGAATAATAGCGTTTAAAAATTTAGAACCTGTCTTTATTCTTGGCTTTGCAGTATGCTTAGGGCTTTTAGTAGGGGTGATCTTGGGAAGCCAAAGTATAACTACATTTGGAATTTACGCTGCTAGTTTTGCTGTAGCTGGCTATTTTATAGCTAGACAATTACTTAAGGTATTTTCATCAGGAAAATAGCAAAGGGTATTGGGCTACCAACACCATATAATGATTTAGTGATAAAGCTTGTAAAACAAGCGGAACAAACCAAATCTGTTCCTAATTTTGAAACAAATATTAGATTTTTTAAGGGACTGATTGAAAAGTTATAGTCCAATTATAAGTTGCATAAAAGTATACTCTATAAATCTAAGAGTATACTTTTTACTTTGTTATTGATTACACATTTTTTAATATCAGAGAGTATAATAGCTATAACTCAAGCAACAAAAATAGATAATTATGGTATAATAATTTGAGCAACTTATATGATTGCATTATATGGTATCACTTTCAATATTAAGGATACAGTGGAATTACATCATCCACGAAAATTATAGATACTGAAGAAAAATTATTAGAATATGGAGGACAAGTTATGAAAATTGATAAAATAGAGGTTTATGGTTGGGAAGCAGCTATAAGGGGTATGAGAAATCCAATGAATAGTTGGGCGAAGTCAGATAGTAAATATTTTGATGGGTGTGCTGAAATAGGCGTTAATGATTTAAATCTTATGCAAAAACTAGTTCTGGCAGGGACAGAGCATTGCAAATTTATGAGATATATTACAGTATATATGGATATTGATGCTCCATTATATTGGTGGAAAGAGTTTGATACGTATAAATTTTGTGAAAAAAATAGTACAAGTACTATGCACAAAATCACTTCAAGACCATTAACCTATGATGATTTTGACTTTGATTTCGAAAATGAACACAGAAATAATACAATAAATAATATTAATAATATGATAGATAGATACAAGAAAATGGAAAATGCTAGTGATAAAGAAGAAGCTTTTAGAGCAATAATTCAAGAGTTGCCAAGTGCATTTAAACAGACTAGAACTATTGTAACTAACTATGCAGAGCTTAGAAATATGTATTTTCAAAGAAAAAGCCATAAGTTAAAAGAGTGGAGAGAAATTTTTATTGATGCATTAAAATCTTTACCATATACAGATGAATTAATAATGATAAGAACGCACCATTAGGCACGTCCTATATAAGGGGAATAATAATAAACTTACATTTATAATTGTTGACACAATTTAGAAAATTAAACATATTAAGTATAAAAAATAAGTATAAAAAATTCAGTATAGTAATAATAATTTAAGAGACGAGGCAAATTAATGGATAGAATAGCAATAATATCTGATATTCACGGGAATATCCCCGCACTGGAGGCGGTTTTAGCAGATATTAAAAATAGAGGAATAAGTAGAATCATATGCTTAGGAGACATAGCAGGAAAAGGTCCTGATTCAGAAATGACAGTTGATATGATAAAAGACAATTGTGAAGTTGTTGTTAAAGGAAATTGGGACTATTTTATGACAGAGGTGAAGGATAATCCTGTTTTATTGTGGCATCAAGAAAGACTAGGGAAAGCGAGATTAAATTACTTAAAAACACTACCAAGTTATGCAGAATTTCTTATGAGTGGTAAACTAATAAGATTATGCCACGCCGCTCCTGATGATGTATTTCATCGTGTTCAATCCACAGCATCCCATGAAGAAAAAATAACACTTTTTAAGGGGCCAAATGAAGAAGATAAAGAATCAGATGTAGTTGGTTATGGAGATATTCACGGTGCATATATAGATAACTTCAGGGGAAAAAGTTTGTTTAATGTAGGCAGTGTTGGTAATCCTTTGGATATAAACCAATCATCCTATGGAATTATTGAAGGCAAATACGACAGTAAAGAAACTTCAGCCTTTTCTATAACTTTTGTAAGAGTTCCATATGACATTGAAAAAGCAGTTCAGCTGGCAACTGAAAGTAAAATGCCAGATCTTCAGGCATATATAAATGAATTAAGAACAGCTCGCTACAGAGGTAAAAATAGATAACCATTATTTACGCAAAGAAGAAAAAAGGCATGGTAGCCCCCAAGGTCGTGAACAATAAAAAATTCAAAACTAGACAGATACGTTAGGTATATCTGTTTAGCTTTGAAAAAGTGATGTGAAAATCTCTGTAAATTTTCACCCATAAAGTAAATACTTTATGATTTCACTAGATTTTTTTATCTATTAATATACCATGACCAATATCACCGTACATTAATACAGTTTTTAGTTCATTTACATAGTTACTATTGTTTTCTTCTACAGATGGCTTAACTTCCTTGTTTTCCATCTGTTTTTTCTTTTTGGAAAGAAAGTCACGTTCTTTAGGATCTTTCTGTATTGAACGGACTTGAGTTGTTGAAGTAATTCCTTTTACTATTTCATCTTTCATACATAACTACCCCTTCCTTGGATGTTTAATTAGTACTGTATATTATAATTATCGGAGTAACAACGAAATAATTAATATCTTTTGTTTTATATAAAATATTAATATTTATGCAAAAAGAGATTGGCGTTTTGACAAAGCTACTGGAATTGTAACCGTTTTTACTATTTTAGGGGAATAACTTGAACTTTCATATGCCTTATATTTATTATAATAATGTAAGGTCTGAATTGACCTTGAAATGTAAAAAATATAATAATAAAAGTAATATATATTTGGCATATATTAAAATATATATTAATATATACAAAAAAGAGGTGAGTAAATGGCAAAAAATTTGAAAATAAAAATTGCAAGAGCTGAACTGGATATGACGCAAAAGGATTTAGCTGAAGCAGTTAGTGTTACAAGACAAACTATGAATGCTATTGAAAAAGGTGATTATAATCCATCCATTAAATTATGTATTGCTATTTGCAGGGCCTTAGGAAAAACCTTAGATCAATTGTTTTGGGAGGAATAAGTTATGAAAGAAAATTGTAAATTTGATGAACGTCAATTATGGGGAAGAGGAGAGGTTTACAAACATATGATATTGGTCATGGGAGGTCTTTTGATATTAGACGGTATTTTAAAGGATGGCGGAGTGATTTGGGCGGGTAGCTTTGATTCAAGTATGATAATACTGATGATTTCTGGAATGGTAGGATCAGTGGAAATGATTTGTCGTAATGTTTATATGTCGAGAGGGAACCAAAATAAATGGGTTGTTTATTTAATGGGAATTATTTCTACAATTTCACTGGTTCGGATAGTAATCGAATTGATTTTTCAAAAATATTCGCTTATAGCATCCAGTCAATTGAATGACAAAGGTTTCCTGTTTGTAATAGATGTTTGTATGTTGGTGATTTTCGTAGTTTTTATAATTAAATCTGCTAATACCAAAAGAATTGAAAAGGAAGAAAATCTCTAAATTGTTCCGTGTATACTATTGAAATAATTTACCATATATGCTATAATCATCTTGTGCTAATAAAAAGGAGATGTTGATTATGTTTAAAAATAGTTTTTTTAATAAAATAAAAATTATAAATTTAAAAAAGCTTAAGATAATTTCAATACTTGCTTATAGTTTTTTATTTGGCTCAGTTAGAGCTGTCATCATGTATCCAGATATGATCTATTTTTGGTATATATGTGCATTAGCTGGTGGCATTCTATTACTGATAAAAAACAGAGCTATAACAAATAGGAAATATAAAAGTAAAATTATTTTTTGTGATATAGTTTTAATAATTGCAAGCGATATACTATATTTTAACATTAATTTACCTTTTTTTATAAAAGATATGTTTTTTTTAGTAGCAATAGTAATCTATTTTTCTATATATTTTAAATTGTTATTTGCTCATAAATTAATGAAGATTGAACACAGTATTGTATAAGGCATATAAAAAAAATAACAAGTCAGTATTCTAGTATATTTGACTTGTTATTTTTTTTATATGCCTAAATATATACATAAATCATCTTTTGTTACAGGTAAGAAAAAATTAACAATAAAAGATTGAAATTAATATGCTGTTGTATTATAATATACTTATAAATGGTAAATGTTTGATTTAATGTAAATGTTTACAAAGAAATTTAATCTTCCTATGTTTTATTCTATAATTATGCTTCGATGGACAGCTTTATGTATATTTAGAAAAAAATGATTTGTGGTATAAGATATATATGTCTAATTATCCTATAGAAAATTAGACTATAACTATCACTTATAAATGGGCACAACAGTAGGGGATTATTAACGAATTCAAAAACAATAGGCTTTTTATCAAAAAAATATTCAGAATATTCTAAATATTTTGTTAATATTAGTAAATTTGTTAAGACATTATATAGGTAAAATAATATATGAGGAGTTGGAATTATGAGTACAGGAAATTATAATTACGCAGATGCTTTTTCTAAAGCAATATTGTTTTATGAGGCTAATTGGTGTGGGAAAGATGCTGGGAACAATAGGTTTACATGGAGAGGAGCATGCCATGTACATGATGGTGCAGATGTGGGAATTGATCTTACAGGCGGGTTTCATGATGCGGGTGATCACGTTAAATTTGGACTACCTCAAGCTTACTCAGCATCAACTCTTGGTTGGGCTTATTATGAATTCAAAGACACCTTTGTTGAAAAAGGACAAGATAAATATATGCTAAATGTACTAAAGAATTTCACAGATTATTTTCTAAAATGTTATGCTAATACGACTACATGTTACTATCAGTGCGGAGATGGGAATACAGATCATGCCTATTGGGGACCACCAGAGCTTCAAACAACATCGCGTCCAACATTGTATGTAGCAAATACATCAACACCAGCTTCTGATGTATGTGGAGATGTATCAGCCGCACTTTCACTTATGTATCTTAATTATAAGGATGTAGATTTGAATTATGCAAACCAATGCATTGAGGCTTCTAAGAATATCTACAACTTTGCTAAAAATTACAAAGGACTTAGTCAAAGTGGAGGATTCTATACATCTTCAGGTTACTGGGATGAATTGTCATGGGCTGGTATATGGCTTTATGTTGTTACCAATGATAATAGTTATATGAATGATGTCAATTCTTTTATCTCTTCAATGGGCATAAATCAATATTATGAATATCATTGGACACATTGTTGGGATAATGTACTTGGTGGTGTGATTTTAAAGCTTGCGCAGCTTACAACTAACAATATGTATAAAACAATAATAGAAGAAAATCTTAACTATTGGATAAACAGTGTTACAACAACGCCAGGAGGTTTAAAGTACCTTGATTCATGGGGAACACTAAGATACACTGCGGCAGAATGTATGCTAGCTGAGGTGTATTATAAAACTTCAAATAATCCTGAATATTTAAATTTTGCTAAAGGTCAAATTGATTATATGCTTGGTAGTAATCCTATGAATATGTCCTATGAAGTTGGCTTTGGAGATAAGTATCCTCAGTTTCCACACCATAGAGCTGCCAGTGGATGGACTCAGCTTGAGACTGACGGTGAACCAGAAAAACATATATTATACGGAGGGTTGGTTGGTGGACCAGATCAAAACGATAATTATACAGACAATATAGAAGACTATCAGCATACGGAGGTAGCCATTGACTATAATTCTGGTTTTGTTGGGGCTTTAGCAGGTATGACTAAATATTATGGTCAAAATCAGACACCAGAAAAGATGTCAGATTTAAAATTGTGAGGCCAAAAGGTCATAGGAG
>Ga0255360_1000206_pt1 | contig 16319 bp, 14 predicted proteins | sample GFST50metaG_FD_186004 | JGI IMG/M metagenome (GOLD analysis project Ga0255360, IMG submission 186004) | Peat soil microbial communities from Stordalen Mire, Sweden - G.F.S.T50 | ecosystem: Environmental > Terrestrial > Soil > Wetlands > Peat | place: Sweden: Norrbotten County, Stordalen Mire... | reverse complement strand
GATATATTAGCATCGCATCTTAATGAACCTTGCTCCATTCTACAATCTGATATTCCACTGTACTCTAATATTGCCTTTAAGTTTCTAAGGAAGGTTACAGCCTCCTGTGGCGAACGCATATCTGGCTCTGAAACAATTTCAATAAGAGGTACGCCAACACGATTATAGTCTATAAGGGAATATGGCTCATACTCCATGTGAACTAGCTTTCCAGCATCCTCTTCTATGTGTATTCTGTTAAGTCTAACTGTTCTTTTGCCATCAGCAGTTTCAATTTCAACATGACCTTCACCACATATTGGCAAGTCAAATTGAGATATTTGATATGCCTTTGGTAAATCTGGATAAAAGTAATTTTTTCTATCCATTTTATTTAATTTATTTATTTTACAACTTAGAGCTGTTCCTGCTTTTACAGCTAAATGTACCACTTCTTCATTTAAAACTGGAAGCGTTCCAGGAAGTCCCATACAAATCGGACAAGTATTTTCATTAGGTTTTGAACCAAATTTTGTAGAACAATTACAGAATATTTTTGTTTTTGTGTTAAGCTCAGCATGTATTTCTAAACCTATTATAGTTTCGTAACTCATGTTCCTTCCCCCTCTATTTAAGTGCACCTTCAAGAGCAAATGCTGCTTTTAGTATTTTACTTTCACCAAAATGTGGTCCAAGTATTTGGAGTCCTATAGGCAATCCATTTTTACTTGTGCCACAAGGAATCGAAATTCCTGGTATACCTGCAAGATTAATATTTACTGTGTAAATATCTGCAAGATACATTTCAAGTGGATTATTTTTCTTTTCTCCGCACTTAAACGGAAGCACAGGCGATACTGGACTTATTATAAGATCATACTTCTCAAATACCTCTTTAAATTCTTCCTTAATCTTTTTCTTAAGCTTCAATGCTCTTTTGTAATATGCATCATAATATCCTGAAGATAGTACATACGTTCCAAGCATTATCCTTCTCTTAACTTCATCTCCAAAGGCCTCAGTTCTACTCTTTTCCATTAAATCATATACATCTTCAAATTCTTTTGCTCTATATCCATATCTTATTCCATCAAACCTAGCTAAGTTTGAGCTAGCTTCTGCTGAAGATATAACGTAATATGCTGAAAGTCCAGCATCAGTAATTGGCAGAGAAATCTCTTCAATTTCTGCTCCCAGAGATTTTAATTTTTCAATGCTCGTAAGAATTGCCTCTTTGATTTCAGCATCCAAGCCTTCACCAAAGAATTCCTTTGGAACTCCAATTTTCATTCCTTTTACGCCATCTTCTATTCCTTTAAGGTAATCAGTACTTCCTATTTTATTTGAACTTGTGTTATCTAAAGGATCCGTTCCTGCTATTACTTCAAGTGCCAGTGCGCAATCTCTAACATTATTTGCAAAAGGTCCAATCTGATCTAGTGAAGATCCAAAGGCTATAAGACCAAACCTTGAAACTGATCCATAGGTTGGTTTTAGCCCCACTACTCCACAAAAAGCTGCTGGCTGTCTTATGGAGCCACCTGTGTCAGAGCCTAATGAAAATGGAGCAAGTTTTGCACCTACAGCTGCAGCTGAACCACCTGAAGAACCTCCTGGTACTCTTTCTAAATCATGTGGATTTTTAGTAACTTTAAATGCTGAGTTTTCTGTAGAGGAACCCATAGCAAATTCATCCATATTAGTTTTTCCTATAATTATTGCATCTTCAGCCTTAAGCTTTTTTACAACCGTAGCATCATAGGGTGGTATAAAGTCCTCCAGCATTTTAGAGGCACAAGTTGTTTTTATTCCATCTGTGCAAATATTATCTTTTATAGCAATTGGAACTCCTGCAAGTTTACCTACAGCTTCTCCCTTTGATATTTTCTCATCTACTATTCTTGCATCCTGTAATGCTTTTTCTTCACATATAGTCAAATAGGAATTTATATTTCCGTCTTCTTTTTTTATTTTCTCAATGTAAAACTTAACTATTTCTTCTGATGTAAAAGCCTTATTTCTTATACCGTCTCTTAAGGCTTCCACTGACATGTTTTCTATATCCAAGGTTTTCTCCCCCTATTCTATTATCTTAGGAACTTGAATTGAAGTATCTCTAAGACTCTTAACATTTTGCATAAGTTTTTTCTTATCTTCAAAAACTTCCGAAATATCTTTTCTAAATTCTGTGTTTACCTCATCAAAAGCATTTATATCCACATCACTTAAATCCATATTATCTATAGTCTTAAAGTGCGTAAGTATTGCTTCAAATTCACTTGCCATTTTTAAGGCTTCCTCTTCTGTAAATGTTAACTTTGATAATTTTGCAATGTATTTAACGTCCTCAATGCTTACTTTTTCCATTGAAATCTTCTCCTTTTTTTAACTTATATTATTTATGGAGTTATCCTCTTCATATCTCTTGGAAGTAGTGATGCCTCTCTAATATTTTCAAGACCCAGTATTTTCATAGTAAGTCTTTCAAGACCAATTGCAAATCCTCCATGAGGTGGCATTCCATATCTAAAGTTTTCAGTATAAAACTCAAATTCTTCTGTTTTAAAGCCCATCTTAGCTATATTTTCTACAAGCTTTTCATAGTCATGTATTCTTTGTCCTCCAGTTGTAATTTCAAGACCTTTATATATAAGGTCAAAACTCTTTGTTGCTCCTTCTATTTCCTCATCAGGCATTGTATACATAGGTCTCTTTGATACTGGATATTTTGTTAAAAACACAAAGTCACTGTTGTATTTTTCTTTTACATAGTCACAAAATAATTTTTCGCCTTCAGCATCGATATTTCCCTTTGGTGATCTTTTCCCATATTCCTCAAAAAGTATGTCTTGTGCTTCAAATAAAGGTATTCTAGGAATTTTAACTTCGTCAGGAAGATCTATACCGTAAAGCTTTAATTCATATTCACATTCTTTTTTTAGATATTTAAAGAGGTAGTTTATGAATCCCTCTTCTAAATCCATAATTTCAAATTCATCTTCAATAAATCCCATTTCAAGATCCAGGCTTACATATTCATTTAAATGCCTATAGGTATTATGAAGTTCTGCTCTATATGCATGACCTATTTCAAAAATTCTTTCAAAGCCTGAACCTACCATCATTTGCTTATAAAACTGTGGGCTTTGAGCAAGAAAAGCTCTCTGATCAAAATAGTTTACAGTGAAAAGTTCACTTCCACCTTCTGTTCCAGCTGCAATTATTTTAGGAGTATATACTTCTGTAAAATTTCTAGCCTTTAAATAGTCTTTAAAAGCATCAGCTATTTTTTCTTGAACCTTAAATACAGCCGTTATTTTAGGCGCTCTAAGACTTATAGTTCTGTGATCAAGTTGAGTTTCAAGAGCTGCTTTAATTTTACCAGAGTTTATTGCAAAAGGTAATTTATCATAATAAGTTTTGCCTAGAACGTTTAATTCCTCTACTTGAACTTCTATTCCTTCTGGTGCTTTTTCACTCTTTACCTTTTTTCCTTTAACCGCTATACACATTTCAAGCCTTAATTTAGCATTGAAACTTTCATCTATAACAATTTGGATTATTCCCGTCTTATCTCTAAGCTTTACAAAACTTATTTTCCCTAAATCATATATTTTGTGTACCCATCCCTTTAATTCTACCTCTGTTCCATCTGTTAACGCTGCTACATCTTTTACATAAATATTTTTCATAAAGTAACCCTCCTATATATTCTATAACATAAAAAACCCCGTTCCTATATCTTTCGATATAGGAACGGGGTTAAACCTTCGCGGTACCATCCTACTTAACATATAAAATGTTCTCTCTCACAGGTACAAATAATTTTCTTATTAATACCCTGTCTTTTTAACGGTAGACACCCGTTTAAGCCTAATAACATAAATGCTTTCGGTTAACTGTTCAAGGATGTTCTTCAATATAATATTTATATCAGGTTTCCACCTACCCCGACTCTCTAAAAAATCAATTATATTTACTCTTCCTATCATCACCATTTTCAATGTTATATTGATTATATAACTTTACACGTATTAATTCAATAGTTTGTACTCATATATATGAATAATTTATCAAAATATCAACAAATCGTTTTGTGTTTTATTATATACTTAAAATCCAAACTCTACTAATGGGTACATTTATTAAACTAATACTCAATTATTTTTTTTATACTATAACTTAATTCCTTTAGTACTTTTTCTGCATCTTCCTCTTTTTCAGACTCAGTGTATACCTTACAAAAGGGTTCATTTAAGTCTGGTAGAATCAGAGCCCAACACTGGTCATAATTGAGCCTTACTCCTTCTGTTAAATTCACACTGCTAAAATCATTGCATTTTTCAATAATATTTCTCATAACCTTTCCTTTAAGCTCCCAAGGACAAGCTATTTCTAAATACTTCATATGATATTTAGGCACCTTTCCTATAATACCAGACAATGTTGTTTTAAATTTAGTAATTAAATCTATTAAAAGAACACTCATACTAACTCCATCTGTTATAGATAGATATGAATTTAATATATACTTTCTGTTTTTATCAGTTTCGTTTCTTATATATTCATCAATTACATTTCTTTCTTCAATTTTGGTTCTAATAAATTTTGCATTGTACATATCAGCTAACTTCTCTACTGAATATGATGCATCTACCGTGGTAACAATAGTTTTAAATTTGAATAGATTTAGAAGAACTAATGCTTTAATTGCCTCCTGCGTTTCATTTTTAATGATATCCCCTTTTTCATCTATAAAAACATAATTATCAGCCTCATCTGAAATCCACATACCTAGATTAGAATTTGTATCTTTAACAACTTTGCTTAAACCTTTAAGATCATTGTCATATTCATAAATAATAAACTCTATGTTTAATTGGTTAAACATATATATCATAATAGATTTTATAATACTACTTTTGGTAGCAAATATAATCTTATAATTTCCTTTTTTTATACTATGTATGTCTAATTCATTTACCATATTTTTAGTATAAACTGCAATGATATCGTTAATATTCATGACATCTTTAATATTTTCTGACTTTACTCTCCTAAAGTCCTCTTGTTTAAACTTATTTTCAATTTTTTTCTTTAGAGCTTTATCAATATTTAAACCATCTGCATCCATAAATTTTACATTTATAATTTGATAATCTATTTTGTCAGAATATATATGAATTGAGCCTTGAAAATCAAGAAATAATGCCGCCTTTCTTGTTATTTGAGTTGTAGTAATACCCAAATCATACACCTGTAATCCACTTGACATAAGTCCCCCTAATAAAGACTTTTTTAACATTTTAGCCGCATTATCATCACTGCAACTAAGTGCCACTTTTGAATGATTATTAAGTGTTGAACCATAAGCAGCTGCAAGCTTTGATGCAAACTCAGGTGTTATATCCACATTTACTTCCCCAATTATACCACTTTCCCCAAAAAAATTTTTTTGATACTTTCCTCCCCAAATTATATTGCCTCTAACTATTTCACTATTTCCAACTACTTTATTAGGCCAAATTCTAACTTTAGGCTTTACTATGGATTTTTTTCCAATTAAACTTTCATCACCGATGGCAGCTTCTTCAAAAATTGAAACCCAACTTTGAAGTTGAACTTTATTACATATAAGCGCTGCTCTTATTTCCACATTTTTACTTACATAACAATTGTCAAATACAACGCTTCTTTTTATTGTTGCTCTATCAGATATTATATTATCTTTGCCAATTACAGAAAATGGACCTATTTCAGCCTCCTCACACACCTGTGTATTATCACCTATGTATACAGGTGCATTTATTTTAGCGGATGGACTTATTATGCAATTTTCACCAATCCATATCCCTTTACTTATTTCTTTTCCAGATATTTTAACTCTTACTTTATTATTTAATATATCATAATTGCATTTTATAAACTGATCTATACTCCCAATATCACACCAATAACAGTCTGCAACATATCCATACAATGACATATTATTTCCCATAAGAATAGGAAATAAATCGTTACTAAAGTCAAATTTTTCATTTTTCTCATAGTACTCAAATATTCCTGGTTCCAATATATAAATTCCAGTATTTACTTTGTCACTAAAAACCTCGCTCCAACTTGGTTTTTCAAGAAAACCTGTTATTTTACCATATTCATCTGTTACAACAACACCATATTCTAAAGGAACTTCAACTTCCTTTAATATAAGCGTTCCAATTCCCATTTTTTTTCTGTGAAATTTTAAAGCATCATTCAAATTAACATCCGTAATAGCATCTCCGCTGACAACTATAAAAGTTTCATCTAGAAATTCTTCTGCATTTTTTACGCTTCCTGCAGTACCTAGTGGAGTTTCTTCTACAAAATATTGTAAGTCTACTCCCAATAAGCTTCCATCCCCAAAATAATTTATTATCTCATCTGCCAAATATTGTACAGTAATTCCAATTTCTTTAATGCCATTGTCTCTAAGAAGTTCAATAGCATACTGCATTACCGGTTTTCTAATTAGCGGAACCATAGGCTTTGGTATATTACAAGTTAAAGGTCTTAATCTGGTTCCTTGACCACCTGCCATTATTATTCCTTTCATAACAATCCCCCCAAATATACAATATTATATATTCTATGCTAATAAAATATTACAATAAAATTTTATTAGCATTAAATTTTATTGTAAAATATGGAACCCCTCAAACATACTAAATGTTCAAAAAATATAAAGTATACAATTATAAATCCTACTATTTCTATATTCCTAATGTTTGTACTATGTACTAAAAATAAACAATATTAAGGCATACTGACTAGTTATTTTTTAAATATGCCTTAAAACAGCTATAGTTTGTGCAACGCTATAGCTGTTCTATTTAGACATATTCTTTTGTTAATACTATATGATTAAAAAATGCGATATTCTTATATTCATCTATATCCGAAGCTTTCATTTCAACCATAAACATTTTTTCCATCCAGGTTTTATCATATTTTATTTTATTATTTTGCTGTAATACAAAAAATGTTCCCACTCCATATTTTTTTTCTATTGATACGTCAGTGTTATTTAACCATTGAGTGATATCATCTATTGTATAATAATTATCGTGTCCAAAATTTAAAACCTCCAAAGAATTTCCATCAAATAAAGATACCGCTTCGTAAATATTATTTTCAAATACAACCTTTTGCATAATCCTTCCAAAATGATTATACTTAACAATTGATATTTTTCCATTTGGTTTAACAACCCTACAAAGTTCCTTAAAAACTTCTTCTTGATTTTTTATATACTCTAAAACATTATGGCATAAAACAAAATCAAAGAAATTATCTGGCAACTGTTTAAGTTGTTCAGTACTGCCTATAATCTGATTATAGAGATGCTCACATACTCTCATTTTTACCATACGAGCATTAGGTTCAATAGCAGTAACATGATTTTCCTCTGCAAAATGGTTAGCAGTGATTCCAAATCCACTTCCATAGTCTAATATTTTTGTAGAATTTATTTTATCTAATTGTTTCCAAACTATTTTATAAAAAAGTTGTCCCCATGGCTTATTCATATTATCATAATATATTTTTAAATCGTCATTCATTTATTATCTTTAGTGAGGCAAGTTCACTAAAGATTCACCTTCCTTTCTATTTATGCTCTTTTCTATGTATAATGAATTCTTAAATTTATATATAATTTTAGCTTAATAGCAAGTCTCAAATTAATTTTGACAGTTAAATTATACCATATATTTAATGCTCTGTTACGTTTTAATTACTTTAATTTACTAGATCTACCCATGTATAAGGCACCTTTAAAAAAATAACAACTTAAAGTAGTCCATATTCATTAAATAAACAATATTCTTTTTATATTCCATATTTACCATTGTACTCTAAACTAAAACATATATATTCCGATAATTAAATAAATAACAAAAGATAAATATTCTTTAGGAGGAACAATATGAAATGGTATAAAAATTTAAAATTAGCTTCAAAAATATTGTCAGCTTTTTGGGTTGTCATAATTTTCATGGGAATAGTAGGATTCTCAGGATTTTATCACATTAATAAAGTAGAAACAAATATGGATAGTCTCTACAATAATGATTTAGTTGGAGTGGATTCAATTGATAAGATAAAAGCAAATTTAATACAGACAAGGGCAGATATACTTTCAATACTGAATCCTATTAATAGAAGCACTCTCAAACAAAATGAGGATGATATTTCAACCTTAAAAGCTACCAATGATAGACTTATTGCAAAATACAAGCCAACTATTACAACTGATGGTGATAAAGAACAATTCTCAGAGTTCGAAAAGTTACTTGATGATTATCGAACTTCCAGAATAGAATTGATAACACAAGTTGCTAGTGGAAATTATGATAAAGCAAATGAACTTTTTCCTGCTATCAACACTGCTCAAACAAATATGTTTACAATTTTACAACAAGAAGTGAAATCAAACAGTGCTGTGGCTAAATCAGATTATGACAGTAGTAAAATATCGTATGATAAAGCAATTATACAAATTGTTGTAACCATCATTGTTGGAATCTTGTTTTCATTAATTTTAGGCTTAGCACTTTCATCGTTTCTTTCAAAACAGATTAAAAAAGTGCTTATTGTTGCTGAAGCAATAGGAGAAAATGATTTGTCTGAAACTGTTGATATTGATACAAAAGATGAATTTGGTGCTCTAGCAACGTCATTAAATAAATCCATTAGTAATTTGAGAACTTTAATAGGAGAAATTATGGAAGGTTCTTCAGAAATTAGTGCCGCCAGTGAAGAGTTAAGTGCCACAACAGAGGAAATCTCATCAAGTATGGAACTAGTTAACGAAGCAGTTAAACAAGTATCACTAGGTTCACAAAATCTAAGTTCTACTACAGAAAAAGTAAATGCTACAGTAGAAAATATTTCTGTGAATGTATCTACGGTTGCGGAAAAAGCTAATGCGGGTAGCAAGGTTGCTGAGCAAATAGAAGGAAAGGCTATGAAAATTAAAGAAACTGCTATTAATAGCGCTCGTTCTGCAAATGATCTTTACTCTAAAAAGCAAACTAGTATTTTGAAAGCCATAGAAAGAGGTAAGGTTGTTAGTGAAGTTAAAATTATGACTGATGAAATAGGTGATATAGCAAATCAAACTAACTTACTTGCTCTAAATGCCGCTATAGAAGCAGCTAGAGCAGGAGAGCAGGGTAAAGGATTTGCTGTGGTTGCTGATGAAGTTAGACAATTAGCTGAGAAATCTTCTACAACTGTTGGAAAAATACAAGAAGTTACAGTAAAAATTGAAAATTCCTTTAAACATTTGTCTGACAATTCACAGGATGTTTTAGGTTTTATGGATAATGACGTAACATCTGATTACAATTTGTTTGTAAATACAAGTACCCAATATGGTGACGATGCCGCTCAGTTTAACAATTTGTCATCTAACATTGGGAAATCTATGAACGAAGTTAACGAAGCAATGAAAGAAATTAAAAATGCAATTGAAACTGTATCTACTACAGCAGAAGAATCTTCAGCAGGTTCAGAAGAAATACTAGCAAGTGTCACCGAATCTACTAAAGCTATTCATGATATTTCATTATCAGCTCAAACCCAAGCAGCACTTGCAGAAAAATTGACTGGAATGGTTCAGAAATTCCATTTGTAGACAGAATGTATTTTGGCATATTCAAGAAAATAACTAGTCATTATTCTAGCCTATTTTCTTAAATATGCCTTTTTACTACATCTTTAATACTTCTGACATTGGTCCTTCAATAATCACAGGATTTTCAGATGGATTTAGCCATCTCAAAGTGCTTATTACATTATCCTGAGCTGTTGCAGTACACCCAGCCGTTCCATTTCCTGGCCCTGACCATACATGAAAAAATATAGCAGAACCTTTTCCTGGTGTTCTTTCAGCAGTATTATAGTTTATTACAAAACCATAGTTATATTGAGGTATGTACATATTCTCAGCAGAAGCCCATCTCCCATTAACAGGACCTTCTTGCCATGTATTATATAATGATGAATGAGGATCATCTACCCAAAAATCATTTGGCGTAGATTGTCTATAATTCATTGCAGTACCTGGATTTGAATATCTACCAAAGGCAGTACCTATTGAAAATATTCCTATTGGTGAATGTCCATCACCTTCTACTTTATTATAGGCAAAGCCATTTACGCCTACATTACCTTCAAAAGAGCACACTTGTCTCCATGTTCCATTATCTTTTTCAAAAGTTGTTATTGTTGCACTTACTATACCAAAACCATTGGTAGTAACAACTATAGCCTGCTCTGCATTGCCTTTTCCCTTTATTTTGTCTATTAACAATTGAGGTTGTACTGGTGCTGGAACTGGTGGGGATGTTTGTTTTGGTATACTTGGTGTAGCAACTGGTTTAGCTACTGTTTTTGCTATTTGCACAGTATTCTGAGATTGAGAAGGCTGAACCTGCTGCGGTTGTTTATTTGCAACAGCCTGTACCACTTTTTCTTTAGTAGTTTTTTTCTCGGTTAACTTATTAGCCTTAGCAGTTACAATAGCTTTTGATAAGTTTTTGTTATTAATAGCATGTCCTACAAATAAAACGATAGCTACTAATAAAAATGTAGCTGCTAATATAATTATTTTTTTCATTCCCTATCTTCCCCTCTTAAGTATATAATTTTCATTTCTATGTAATACCATTTTAACATATTTATAGGAAATAAAATTTGAATTTTGTTAATTTTTTTAAGACATCAAAAAATATATATGTATCACTCCTGAACAAAAAAAATAAATCGCACCAAACGTGCGATTTATTTTTCTACTCAACCTCTATTGCATTAACTGGGCAGCTGTCTTCTGCTTCCTTTGCAGTATCAGCAGCAGATTCTGGTACGCTTTCTTTAATTTCTCCAGCTTTACCATCATCCTGCATTTCAAAAACCTCAGGACAAACTGAAGGACATAGTCCACAACCTATACAGGCATCCTTATCTACATGTGCTTTCATATAAATTCCTCCTCGCTAACGCTACTGGCAATAATATTATCGTTACCTATAATATTATTGCCAACGCAGCCAAAAAAATACGTTGTTAAGGGATAATCAGAAAAATAGCAAGTCAAGGTTGCGAAACAATTTTGTGTACCACAGTTATATTATTTTATGTAGTATATCTTTATAATCCTTACTATTTATATATTCCTCTACAGTTCCTTTTTCTAAGCTCTCTGTAAACTCAATGTCTATAGGCATTTCTTTAATTAATGGCACTCCTAAATATCTAGCTTGCTCCTCTGCGGATTTTTTACTAAACACTCTTATTTTTTCTTTGCAATTGCCACATTGAATATATGACATATTCTCTATTACACCTAATATTGGTATGCTCATCTTTTCTATCATTATAACAACTTTTTTCACTATCATTGAAACCATGTCTTGAGGTGTTGAAACAACCACCATTGATTGTACAGGTAAATTTTGCATAACTGTAAGTGCAATATCTCCTGTTCCAGGAGGCATATCAATAAGTAAATAATCAAGTTCTCCCCATTCAGTATCTCCATACATTTGATTTAAAGCTCCATTTATAACAGGTCCTCTCCATATTACTGGCTGTTCTTCAATCTCTGTCAGAAGATTCATTGATATAACCTTTATTCCTAATTTTGTTTCTACAGGTATAAACTTAACATCAGTTTCATTAAGGGGAATCATTCTTGCTCTTTTCTCATTTATACCAAAAAATCTCGGCATAGATGGTCCTGTTATATCTCCATCTAAAACTCCTACTTTATATCCTGCTTTTCTAAGCTCTATTGCAAGTATACCAGTGACTGTTGACTTTCCAACCCCACCTTTACCACTTATTACACCAATTATATTTTTAATTTCGCCATACTTTGGCTTCATTTTATTATCATTACAGTTCCCTTTGCTATTACAACTTTCTTTACTAGAACAACTGTTACAATTACTCATACAAATTTCTCCTTTTTACATCTTAAAAAATAATATCTCTAAAAATCTTTACTCTTGGTTTCACTTATATATATATTCCAGTAATCATCCGAATTTATTCCTACAACATAATATGTCTTATCTTCACTTGTAGTATTGTCATGAAAAACTACCATGCTCTTATAAATATAGCTATTCTTATATTGGATAGTTTTATTTTTTTTAGTTACATCATTGTAATTAAAATCACCATACTTATATCCTTCTGTAGTTACAGTTTCTTTTACATCACAAGGATCATTAGAGTTATTTAACACACTTACATTTGAAGGAAGAGATTTTTCAAAATCATCTAAATCTGAAGAAAATATAAATTTAAGCGCCTCTGAATCATCATTTATATCTATTCCTATGGATTTATTACTTTTTGTACTTGCTCTGTATTTATCTATACAGTCACTTATAAATGTATAGTATATCTGACTGAAATCCTTTGGTGTCCTATCATCATTAAATTGATTTAAAATTTCAGTATCTATTCTATTTGTGACAATATAATTTTTGTCATTAGAGTATAAGTTTCCACCATCATTCTTATCTAAACCAACTATGTAATTAAACTCATGAACTACTTTGTCATTTTCATAAATATCAAAGATATAATCTGGCTTTAGAGACGACTTTGTATCTACAGTACTCGCACTAGATAATATGTCATATATTTCTGATATTGCAACTGGATTGGTCAATATAAATTTATAACCACTATCTCTTGTACTTTGTATCACAATTTTTTTTACTTTATTTTGCTTCATATACTCAAAATCATTATTTTTGAGTCCTATCTTTACCTGAATTTTATCCATTTGAGTACATCCTGATAATAAACTAGCTATTATCAAAAAAAGACATACAAAAACTAAGTTTATTTTTTTCACAAAGACCTCTCCTTTTTATAGAGTCAAAATGCCATATACTTAATTATTATACGTCTAATTTTATATGCAATCAACATGTTTATTCTTTTCCCACTGTCTCTACAATTGCCTTAAATATGGATTCCATGTTTCCATTTGCTTTATTCTCATTAATGTTGAAGCAAAACCTAATAAATTCACTATCCTGCTTAATAAAATACTCATATGCATGATATATATTTCCATGAGAGTTCATTTTATATTCTACTAAATATGCATCTTTATCACTAATATTTATATCAGATATAGTAAAATTTTTAACTTTACTATCGCTTTCAGATATTTTTTTGCTCATATCTAAAAATCCTTTAAGATTCCCGTTATAATTCCATACTTGTACAAATCCATTTATACCATCAGTTTGCGATGTGAAATTATTATTGTATGTTATTTCATTTCCGGCAAAACTTTCACTCTTAGCTTCCCATTTGCTTGGGAGTTTATAACTAATATTATATTGATCAATCTTATATTCCTTCAGTTGACCCAAATTGTTTTGTATAAATGCTGTAGCTCTTATCCTTCCATCTAATTTTATTCCAATACAAAAAATAAATATCATAAGTCCCATTACTACAAATACTACTCCAAGTTTTTTTCTATCTATAATGAGCACTTTCAAATAAATTCCCCCTTGTATAATACTTATGTAAACAAAACGGTATAAGCAAAATCCACATAAAAATGCTCATTTTACCTACACCGACCATTCCATAAACTTACTTATTTTTTGGAATAACTACTACTGCCCTTTTAAAGTCATAGAAAAGCATCCAATAACCTAATTCGCCTCGCATATCATTATCACTATATACAAAACTTACAAAACCGTATTTGCCACCAAATGGTTGATCTTTGCGTTCTCTTTTACCTGGTATTCCATACATAATATATTTTAAATTATCAGAGTTGTCATATTTATATCCTATAATATAGTGTCGATGCTTTATTATATACGGATAATAATTAATCATTGGATAATATATCATGGCATATTTATTATAGCTATTGGCTGCATACATATCATCAATTGAATTTACTGGAACCTTGAACCATTTACTCCTGCCAATTTCGCTAAACTCATCTTTAAATGGCTCTAAGTCTTCGATAATTGCATTAAAAAATTTCTGAGCTTCATTTTGTTGTATTCTTTCCTTATACTTTTTAGTATTATATTTATTTTCTATGTTTTTATTTGTTTCATAACTTATTTTTTTATCTTGATTTATTTTTACTTTTTCATTTATCTTCTTATCTTCATTTATTTTTACTTCTTCATTTATCTTCTTATCTTCATTTATTTTTACTTCTTTCTCTATCTTCTTATCTTCATTTATTTTTACTTCTTTCTCTATTTTCTTATCTTCACTGATTTTTACTTCTTTCTCTATTTTCTTATCTTCGCTTGTTTTTACTTCTTTAGCTTCCTCTTTAATCTTATTTTCAGTTTCATTCTTTCTGTTTTCATCTATGACTTCATCAACATCAGAACTTTCTATTACATCACTAATTTCAATTACATCATCAAATTCCTGCTTAGCCCCATTTACTTCCTTGTTTTCATCACGTACTACATCTACATCTACATTAACAATATCTTCAGTTAAAACTTTATTAATTTCATCTTTTTCTTTTGTTTTATCATTCTTATTTGTTTTTGTACTTTCTTTTTTACTAGCCTTTTCCTTACTCTTTTCCTCTTTATTTATTTCAACCTTTTCTGATTTCTTTATCTTTTCTATTTCCTCTTCATATTTATCAAAATCTTTTACATCTTTATTTGTTGAATTATCATCCTCAGTTAATCTTTCTTCTATCTTCGTTAGTTCATATCTTTTCCAGTCCTTTGGTTTTTCAGTACTAGTAAAACCGCTTAAGACAGCTATTAAGTTATTATCCACACCCCTAACTACGGCTGCACCACTTACTTTATCTACGGCTATGCCACTTCCACCAATATTTGAAGATTCAAATTCCTTACAAATTTCAGCTCTACCAGCATTGTCTATGTTCAATTCAGATAGTTTAATTAGTTTTCTTTCATCTTTTTTATTACAAATAAGCATTATATAATATGGTTTCATTTCTATCTTCAAATTCTGAACATAAAAGGTAATCTTGCATTTACCATTCTTTACTTCTAGCTTTGCATACCCTGTTGGCATCTTATCAGCTGATAGCCCATACCCTCTTTCATCTTCTTGAAGTATTATAAAATATCTACTATAATTTTTTCTCTGACTCAACCTTTTTGTCCCCCCCATAATATTTTACACAATACAATATATGATATTAACGAAAAAAAAGAACCGTTAAAAGATTTTTAAAAATCTTTTAACGGTTCTTTTTTTTCAATATGGCTAAATATTTCATTAGATAATTTTGCAAATTCTTCAATAGACAAAGTTTCTCCCCTTCTTTTCGGGTCTATGTTCGAATTTAAAAATACCTGTTCATAACTTTCTTTATCTAGCTTTAGCACCTTTAACGCATTCCATAATGTTTTTCTTCTCATATTAAATGAACTTCTTATGATAGAGAAAAATAGTTTTTCATCTTTAACTTTAACTCTTGGCTCATCTAATTTATCTAGTTTTATTACTATTGAGTCTACCTTAGGTTGCGGAATAAAGCATGCAGGCGAAACCTTTCTTATTATATTAGCATCACAGTAGTATTGAACAAGAAGTGATAATGACCCATACTCTTTACAATTAGGCTCTGATGCCATTCTCTCAGCTACCTCTTTTTGTATCATAATTGTAAGTGATTTAAATTTATAGCCTTCTATTAAGATTTTAGTTATAATTGGTGTTGTCACATAGTAAGGAAGATTTGCAACAACTTTTATCGAAGTTTCATCTCCAATGATTTCGTTAAAATCAACTTTTAGTGCATCTTGGTTTACTAATGTGAAATTTTCATAGTCCTTCAACTCTTCTTCAAGAATTGGTATAAGATCACTGTCTAGTTCAATGGCACATACTTTCTTTGCAGAATCTAGAAGCAACCTTGTAAGTGTGCCAACACCAGGACCAATTTCTATTATGAAATCCTCTTTAGAAATATTTGCGCCATCTATAATGTCCTTAAGAACCTCATCATCTATTAAAAAGTTCTGACCTAAACTCTTTGTGAACTTAAATCCATATTTTTTCACTATCTCCTTAGTGTTTTGTGCCTCCATTTTATATCTCCTTCTCCGCGTTTTTTACTGCTTCCACCAGTTCTTCTTTAGTAATTCCAAAACTATTTAACCTACTTAAAAATTGAGCTGAATTTGCATATCCAATACCTAGTTGTCTTCCTACAGCATCTCGTCTCTCTCTAGATTTTTTATCTGAGGTTAGTTTAAAAAACATCATATCTTGTATATTAAAAGTCT